>ERZ1034973.170-NODE-170-length-45038-cov-39.654180_pt1 | contig 45038 bp, 45 predicted proteins | sample MGYA00520686_ERZ1034973 | MGnify/ENA primary metagenome ERZ1034973 (study PRJEB33766, sample SAMN09781775) | gut metagenome | biome: gut microbiome | host: Homo sapiens | place: Madagascar | study: EMG produced TPA metagenomics assembly of the PRJNA485056 data...
AGCAAGACGTTACGTAGCTAACGATTTCCTTAACTTAATAGCATTCCCTAGAGGGGAAGGCTGCGATACGAGAATACCATCCTCTAAAAAAGGCGGCGAAGCCGCCACCTGAACCCTGAACCCTGAACCCTGAACCAAATGAAAGCAAAGTAAAAAGGGGCTTTTTTCCTTGCAGTCCTTTAGGATGGATGGACAGCAAAAAACCGCCGGCGAAAGGCTGGCGGTTTTTTATTGAACAAATGCGATCAGTTGAAGAGCTCGTCAGGAAGGACCTTGTTCTTTCCTTCTTCGATGGTGAAGACGGAAGCAAGGAGCTTCTTGGAGTATGGATCCTTCGCTTCTCTGAGGTCATGGATCTTTTCTACGACCTTGCCATGCTGCATGATGACGATGTTGTCGCAGAAGCTGTTTGCGAGAGCAAGGTCATGGCAGATGAACATGTAGGCGACGTGAGTCTCTTTCTGCAGACGTTCGAGAAGGTCTAAGACGGTCTTCTGGACGGATACGTCAAGAGCAGAGGTGGCTTCGTCGCAGACGATGATCTCCGGCTCGAGGACGAGGGCGCGCGCGATAGCGATACGCTGGCGCTGGCCGCCGGACATGTTGTTCGGATAGCGGTCAGCGAAGTCTTCCGGGAGGTCGACTAAGCGAAGCATTTCCTTCGCCTTGGCTTCGACATCCTTCTTATCGATCATGCCGAAGTTTTCGAGTGGTTCACAGATGATCTCCTTGACGCGCTGCTTCGGATTGAAAGCGGTGGAGGGGTCCTGAAAGACCATCTGGATGGATTTGCGGTGCTGGCGGAGGGCTTCGCCTTTGAGATCTGTGATGTCTTTGCCGTGGAAAATGATTTTCCCGCTGGTCATGGGGTAAAGACGGGTCAGCATCTTGGCAAGGGTGGACTTGCCGGAGCCGGATTCCCCGACGATACCGACGGTCTCCCCTTTGTGGATGGTGACATTGACATTTTCGGCTGCATGGAGCTTCTTGCCGTCACCGAGGTCGAAGACTTTGCAGATATCGACCATCTGGAGGATTTCTTCTCCGTAGTTTTTCATGCGTCTTCGCCTCCCATCTTCGGAACAGCCGCAAGGAGCATACGGGTGTATTCTTCCTTCGGGTGATAAATGACATCTTCCGCCTTGCCGTATTCGACGACGCGGCCCTTCTTCATGACCATGATGTAGTCTGCCATGTAGCAGGATACGCCCATGTTGTGGGTGACGATGATGATAGCGGTATTCATCTTGTCACGGACATTCATCATTTCTTTGACGATGATGGCCTGGTTCGTGACGTCCAGGGCAGAGGTCGGTTCATCGGCGAGAAGGAGCTTCGGTTTCATGGCCATTGCCATGGCGATGCCGACGCGCTGGCGCATACCGCCGGAAAGCTCGTAGGGATAGCATTTCAGGATGTGCTCCGGGTTCGGAAGGCGCACCATTTCGATCATGGAAATCATCAGGTCATGGGCTTCCTTGTCGTCCTTGATGCCATGGACGGCGAGGAATTCACGGAATTCGGTGCCAATGGTGCGGATCGGATTCATCATAGCGCCGCTGTCCTGGAAAATCATGGAGACGTCTGTGCCACAGAGTGCGCGATGCATTTCAGGAGTCTGCTTCTGGGTATCTTCGCCTTCAAAAATGACCTGACCTTCCGCTATATGACCGCCGCCGGGCAGGACGTGCTGGATGGCACGGATGACGGTGGTTTTCCCTGAGCCGGATTCGCCGACGATGGCAAGGATCTCGCCCTCATCCAGGTTGAATGTGACGCCCTGAACGATCGGGGGCTTGTCGCCGTAGGCAATTCCCAGGTTTTTGACTTCTAATAGCATGAAAGTCTCCTTGTAAAAATAGTAAGCAGTAAGCAGTAGGCAGCAAACCGCAAATGGCGGGCCGCCTACTGCTTAGAGCAACTGCTGGCTAAACAAATTATTTTGCTGGAGTGATGTCCTTGGTGATCCAGTAGTAGTCGCACGGTTTGATGTCCGCATGTTCTACGGCTTTGCTGGAGATCATATTGGTCTGCGGGTAGCCGAAGATGAGGGTCGCAGCGTCATCCTGGATGATCTTCTGCATCTTGATGATGATGTCTCTACGCTTAGCCGGGTCGAATTCGGAAGCCAGCTGATCAGAGAGTGCATCGTATTCAGGGTTGGAGTAGCCGGAGCCGTTCTGCGGGTTGGAGCCGTTGGTGTTGGTCTTCCAGTACATGTTGATGAAGACTTCCGGATCGCCAGCCTGTTCGGAGAGGACGTTGGAGATCAGGAGGTCATATTCGCCGCGGGTGCCGATGCCGTCGAGGACGTTGTAGTCGACGTTCTTCAGGTTGACTTTGATGCCGACTTTCTTAGCGTCAGACTGGGTAGCTTCTGCGAAGAGCGGGAGTTCTGCACGGCCGGAGTAGAAGATGAAGTCGAGTTCGAGCGGCTTGCCGTCTTTATCGACATAGCCATCGCCGTCGGTATCTTTCCAGCCTGCTTCTTCGAGGAGCTTCTTTGCATTTTCTACATTGGTCTTGTCCGGGTAGGATTTATTGAGTTCATCGAAGCCGAAGTCAACGGACGGCGGAAGGAGCGGGCCGCCAGGAGTGAAGGTGTCTTTCAGGAGGACCTTGCAGTAGGTGTCGCGGTCGAGGGACTGAATCAGTGCCTGACGGACTTTCTTGTCAGCGAGCGGTTTGCCTTCTTTCACGGAGAGGCGGGCGAGTACGTCACGGACGGAGGCAATGGTGGATGTGGTAAATTTCTTCTGATCGGAGAAGAGCTGCATGTCGCCAGGTGCTACGTTGACAGCCACATCGATCTCACCCTTCTGCAGAGCCATAGCACGGGTATTCGGATCGTCGATGGTGTTGACGATGGTGTGCTTGAATGGAACAGCTGCGTAATAGTTCGGGTTTGCATCGAGTTCGGTCTTCGCTTTGGAGAAGGACTTGACCATGTATGGACCGGTGCAGACCGGACCCTGTTTTGCAAAGTCTACTTTGCCGTCGGAAGCGACATCGACGATGATGAAGAGCGGATCGCCAAGCATGCCCGGGAGGGTAGCGACCGGCTTCTTGGTGTAAATGGTGACGTTCTGGCCGTCAGCGGTGATGTGGTCGAGTTCGAACATGGCTTTCGCACGCGGTGCTTTTGCGAAGGTACGTTCAATGGATTTCTTGACAGCTTCGCCGGTGACCGGGGTGCCGTTGGAGAATTTAATGTCTTTGATCTTGAAGGTCCAGGACATCTTGTCGTCAGAGACTTTCCAGCTTTCAGCGACCCATGGTTCTGCATTCATCTTGTCATCGAAGTGAACGAGACATTCACCGATGCCGTAACGCATGACCTGCCAGCCGAAGTAGTTGTCGGTCGGTTCGAGGCTGTCTGCGAAGTTCGTAACGCCGACAGTCAGGGTGTCCTTCGGACCTTTGGAGGCATTGCCGGAGTCACCGCCGCAGCCGGAAAGACCAAAAGCCATGAGAGCAGCTGCTGCAAAGAGGGCACCTTTTTTGTAAATAGATTTCATCGTGTACGCTTCCTTTCGGGTAAATAATATAAAAAAATAATGGGAATAAACATGAGTTAGTGCTTAGTGACAAGTGTCTTGTGGCTAGGGATTAGGGATTGGTGACTAGTGACTAGTCACTTAAATACCACTTTCGGGCATCGCCTCATATGTATTCGCGGCGAAGCCGCCACCCTGAACCCTGAACCTTAGCCTTCATTTCTCGGGTCAAGGACATCGCGGAGGGAGTCGCCCCAAAGGTTGAAGACGACGACGGTGATGAAGATGGAGAGACCCGGGAAGAACATCAGCCATGGAGCTGTCTGGAGCTGCTGACGGCCTTCATTCAGCATGAGGCCCCATTCCGGAGCCGGCGGCTGGCTGCCGAAGCCGAGGAAGGAGAGTCCGGCAAGCTCCATCATCATGGCGCCGATATCAGCAGCCGCGGTGATGACCATGAGCGGGAGAATGTTTGGAAGGATGTGGACCCAGAGGATATGCACTGAGGAACCGCCGGATACGACAGCCGCATCGACAAATTCACGGCGCTTGATCTTGAGGACCATGGAACGGGAGAGGCGGGCATACTTGGTCCATGTGACCGCAGTCAGTGCGATCATTGCATTGATGAGGGAGCCGCCCATGATACCGGCGATGGCGATCGCAAGGATGACGCCCGGGAAGGAGATCATCATATCAGCGATACGCATGATGACGATATCGACGATGCCGCCGAAGTATCCGGAAATGATGCCCATCGTGGTGCCTACGACGAAGATGCAGGCTACGAGGGCGATGACGGAGGTCAGGGAGTAGCTCGCGCCGTAGAGGATACGGGAGAGTACGTCACGTCCGAGCTTGTCCGTGCCGAAGAGATGCGCCGCAGACGGTGCCTGGTTCGCATCCTTCATGACAGCGGAGAGCGGGTCATAAGGAGCGATGACAGGAGCAAGGAGTGTGATCGCCAGAAGAAGGACGACCAGAAGAGAGGTGAAGCGGAAGGCTTTATTTTCTTTGAAGCCTTTGACTAAGCTTTCCATATCAGTGACCTCCCTTTCTGAGTCTTGGATCGAGACGGTTGTAGGACAGGTCGACGATGAGGTTGATCATCATGTACATGAAAGCGATCCAGAGAACGATGGCCTGTACGGTCTGGAAGTCACGGTAGGTGATGGCCTGTACGACCATGTAGCCCAGACCCGGCCAGGAAAATACGATTTCTACGACAGCGGCACCGCCCAGAAGAGAGCCGAAGGCCAGACCGAAGAGGGTGACCAGCGGGAGGAGGGCATTCGGCAGGACTTCACGCCAGAGGATGTGGCTTTCCGAGAGGCCGCGGGCACGTGCGCCCATGACGTAGTCCTGATGCAGTTCTTCGAGCACCGTGGCACGGACCTGACGGGTGTATTTCGATGCCATGACGATGCCCAGGGTGCACATCGGGAGGATCAGATTTTCCAGCGAAATCGAACCACCGACGATCGGGAAGAGGGAAAGCTTCAGTGCGAAGATCCAAAGGAGCATGAGGCCCATCCAGAAGTTCGGGACGGAGACACCGGCAAAGGTGCAGCCGCGGACGAGGTAGTCAAACCAGGTATTCTGCTTGACCGCGGTATAAATGCCGAGCGGAATGGAGAAGACAAGCATGAAGAGGGAGGAGGCCAGCGCCAGAATGACGGATGCCGGGAGGGCTTCCATGACTGCATCAATGACCGGCTTCTTCATCATGAAGGAGAAACCAAAATTACCCTGCACGACTCTGCCGAGCCAGTCCAGGTACTGCAGAAGGAACGGCTTATCCAGACCCAGTTCATGGCGGAGTGCGTCGATCTCTACCTGACTAACAATAATATCTTCATTACCGGCGATCATCTGCCTAACGGGGTCACCCGGAGCGAGCATGATCAGACAGAAGGTAATGAAGCTGATGCCGATCAAGACGAGAACCATCTCGCCCAATCGCATCCCAAGCTGCTTCATTGACAAACTCATCATCTCCAATTTCTTGATAATATAAAATGGTATAAAGACTGGGATTTTATCATCTGTGTCTTTCCCCTGCCGATGTGACGGTAGAGCCGTTTTTCGCTGTCTCACGCGGCGGCGAGGAGAGAGCTCTTCGCCGGTTCTTACAAACCCGTCACTTTCGATGGCTCTTGAAAAAAAGGCATCAAAAAACAAGGTCGGGAAGGGGACCTTGTTGGCTTAATGATAACAGATGAAGAGTGTTTTCCCAGGTTACTCTTTAAAAAAGAATAAGGCAGAAGCGGCAGAACATGAGGTCGTATTCTTATTGTTTAGCAGTTCCTTATCACTTCTTACAGATTATATCATATAAATTATAATAGGTAAACAAATAATTAGTACAAATATTTATACATGACAATAAATATTGAATGAAACATGTGAAGATACCTATAGGGGGTATGGGGATACGGAGAATCTGCGAATTTCCCGATAAAATTAGGCATTATGGCATATAAATAATATCATACCGTACAACTTGTATTGCGCAATTAGCAAACGAGATACGAAAAAAGCCGGTATCCCATGCATATGATGCATGGAGGATGATGAAGATCTGGAGGGCGGTTTTCATTAAAAAATAAGAAACTGGCAAATGGCATTGGCAGGGCATGTTCTGTGCGCGCCTCTTGATCGGAGGGAGAAAATGTTTTCGAGAGATGCGGCCCATTGACAATCTCTCGTATCCATGCTAGGCTAGATATACAATATAGATGAGCTGCGGAACTGACGGAAATAGGTGGAATGAACCACGTGGACTGCAGGCCTCATGAAAAAGCCGACCGTCTGGGCAGGGAAATCTGCTCAGGCGGTTTTCGTTTCCCTGTGATGCCTGATGCATGGCATCGCAGAGACGGGAGCGTGCGGATTTCCCTTCATTTCAAAAATGGAGGGATTTTTTGATGAAAAGAAATCGCTGGCTCACTGCTCTGGCGGCCGTGGGAATTCACATGTCTATCGGAAGTGTGTATGCATGGAGCGTCCTGACGCGCCCTGTAATGGAGACGATGGGGCTCTCGCTCTCTTGGGCCACCTGGGCCTTCTCGATTGCGATCCTGTTTCTGGGGCTTTCGGCAGGCTTCTTAGGCCCTCTGGTCGAGCGGCTGGGGCCGTCCCGGAGCGGGATGGTCTCTGCCGTCTTTTTCAGTACGGGTCTCCTTGGGACAGCGGCGGCGGTTCACTGTCAGTCCGCTTTCCTTCTCTATCTCTTCTACGGAGCCATCGGGGGCATTGGTCTTGGCACGGGCTATATCACGCCTGTCTCTACGCTTGTGAAATGGTTTCCCCGGCATCGCGGCTTTGCGACGGGGTTGGCCATCATGGGGTTCGGCTTCGCATCGCTCATCGCAGGCCCGGCCATGCGATATCTTGTCGATCGCTTCGGGCTCACGGAGAATTTCCTCATTCTCGCCGCTGCCTATGCGCTGGTCATGATCCTTTCCGCCTCCTACATCCGGCCGCCGAGGAAGGGTGAGATCTCGATGCTTTTGGAAGAGGTGCTTGAGGAAGAGATCCGAAAGGATGGGGAAAAGACAGCTCAAGCCAAAGGTCTCACGCGCAAAGAGGCCATGCACACATGGAAATGGTATGTGCTGTGGTGGATCTTCTTCACGAATATCACCTGCGGCATCGGCCTTCTTGCCGTGGCTTCGCCCATGGCGCAGGAGATCATCGGCATGAGCGCGGCCGAGGCAGCCTCCCTTGTCGGTATCATCGGCATCGTGAATGGCGCCGGCCGTATCCTTTGGGCATCCGTCTCCGACTGGATTGGCCGCGGCGTGACCTACATGATCTTCTTTGCGTTCGAGGTCTTCGCTTTTTATGCACTTGCCCATGTCAGTGATGCGCTTCTCTTCGAGATACTGGTACTCGCCGTGATCTCCTGCTACGGCGGCGGCTTCTCCTGCATGCCTGCCTTCCTATCCGATCTCTTCGGCGTGAAGCAGCTCGCCTCCATCCACGGCTCCATCCTGACCGCTTGGGGCATGGCAGGTGTCGCCGGCCCGCTTCTCCTTTCTTTCATGAAGGAAACGACGGGAGGCTATGCGGCGACGCTTCACCTCTTTTCTGCCATGCTCGCCGTGGCTTTTGTCCTATCCTGTGTCCTTGCGTGGAAGGGACGGAAATAAAAAAAGGAGCTGTGAAGAAATGAATCCTCATTTCTTCACAGCCCCTTTTTACTTTGCTTTCATTTGGTTCAGGGTTCAAGGTTCAGGGTTCTCGTGGCGGCTTCGCCGCCTTTTTTTAGAAGATGGTATTCTCGTATCGCAGCCTTCCTCTCTAGGGGAAGGTGCCCAAAAGGGGCGGATAGGGCAGACATGGTATGAAAGACAGCCGAGATAAGGTTTCCCCGTCACTCCTATGAGAGCTGCAAGTCCCCCGCAGCAGAATGAAAGCGAAAATGAGATGATCGTTATTTCATATCGCCTTTTTAAGGAAATACTGATTCAATCGTTGTCAGATTTTACTCTTGAAGTTTTATGCATAGCAAGGAATAACCTGATGCGAATAGCGAGCTATATAAGGAAGGCTATGACGAAGCTATGTATAAAAATTCTTGTAGAATCTGACTCTGTGATTGAATCAGCGTTTCCTTAAATGAGGTATGGTAAATGAAGATGTGGGATGGCAGGTAACAGGGTCAGTGTAAATGAGCGATATACCGCTACGGTGAATTGTGCCCCTGCGGGGCACTCTATCCTGCGCCTTCGGCGCGCCCCTTCTTCAAGGGGCTGCTCAGTTGGGGGAGAATCCCTAATCCCTAGCTACCAGTCACCAGTCACTAGTCACCAGTCACCAGTCACTTCTCTCCCGCCGCTTCCGCGAGCTTTTCGAGGAAGAATTTCGTATTCGCGGTGAGGTCGGGGCCTTCTGTCTGAAGAGCGCCGCCTACGAGGAAGATGGTATCGGGACCGTAGATGCGGACCATTTCTTTGAAGAGCTGCCAGCGCATGCCGCCGGAGGGGACAGGGAAGCTTGCTCGAAGGTCTGCCATCTTCGACTCGGTGCCTTCCGCGATCTTCTGGCAGGTATCCTGCGAGAAGGAGAAGCGACCGCCGAAGCTGGTGAAGATGACCGCATCTGCGCCGGCAAGTCGGGAGAGCTGGCCATAGTAGCAGAAGGGGGAAATGCCCGCATCCTGCGAGAGGACCAGCGGACCGGAGAAGCAGGGGTGCAGGAAGATCGGCAGGCCGAAGTCCGGATCCCGCGCGAGATCACGGATCATGGTGAAGCCGGTGATGGCAGGGGCGGCCATGATGCCGTCAGCCCCGATCTCCTTGGCCTGATAGGCACGCTCTAAGAAGCCAAGACCATCTGTGGTGCAGTTGGCGATGTACATGCTTTTCCTGCCTGTTTTCTCTTTGGCATCCGCAAGTGCCATGACGCACTGGAGGACACGTTCTTTGAAAGGCGCATAGTGCTGGTCCATGAGGCTGTGGTCATCCTTGATGATGGGGCAGCCGCCGAGTGCGAGGTCATAGACCATTTGCGCGAGCTCCTTCGGAGATCTGCCGAGAGGCTTGATGGCTGACATGAGGATCGGACCGCGCGGCACGCCGCAGAGGTCACGAAGACCGCTTCTGCCGAAACGCGGGCCCGGGTAATTGTTGTACATGGTCTCGGGCAGCTCGAAGGACATGAGGCGGACGCCGGGCTGCAGGCTCGTATTTCCGAAAAGCATATTGAGGAGCTCGGCCATCTCATCACCGACAGCCTCCGGCTCATAGGAGATCGTCGCATAGTATGCGCCGGCTTCCGCCTTTTTCAGATCTTCGATCTGGCCGACGATGGTGTCAGCGATCGGAGTGCCGTCTACCAGCTCGTAAGGACACTCGATCGTCTGCTCGACGGCGATGGCGAAGGCGATCTTCTTCGCCTCTTCATAGGTGGGAGCTGCGATGCGGTACGTCGCAGTAAAACGTGAAGACTGGTGCAGGTCTTTCGTCAGTTCGGAAAACAATTCACTTTCAAAAAAGGATGTATTGGACAAGAGGAAGTCTCCTTTCGGAAAAATGAGGTTGAGGGTTCATGGTTCATGGTTCATGGTTCAGGGTTATCCCCGAGTGCGTGCTGCCCCCTTGATTGTTGGCGAAAGTGATTCAGCAGGTTCTATAGGTTCAAAAGGTTCAACGGGGGTGGTGCGGCGCATAAAAATATGGAAGCGCCGCGGAGTATAGATGGTGGCGATGCCCGAAGGTGGCATTTCAGTCACTAGTCACTCGAGGCTCCTAATCCCTAGCCACTAATCCCTAGCTACTAATCATCCCTGCTTTCAAACTTCAGGGGTAGCCCGTGGGGCGTGCCGCCCTTGATTGCGTGTGAAAGAGGTTCAGCAGGTTCAAGAGGTTCAAAGGGGGGCGGTGCATTTCGTCATCCTGAGCGCCGCGGAGTATAAATGATGGCGATGCCCGAAGGGCAGACGTCTGACGTAACGTCTAGTCACTAGTCACTAGTCACTCCTCCTTATGGCTCACGCGATAGGGATTATCGAGATGGGCGGCGGTGTCGTCGGAGAGCCAGTAGAGGGGGCGGTTTCTGGTCTCTTCAAACATACGCCCGAGGTATTCGCCGATGATGCCGAGGCCCATGAGATTCAAACTGCCGAAGATGGCGATGAGGATGGTCATGGTCGCCCAGCCGGGGACGGCTTCGTCCATCATGACGCAGTAGAGGACATGAAGGATGAGAAGGATGCCTGCGATGGCCGCGAAGACACCCAGATAGAATGCCACACGCAGCGGCAGGGTGGAATTCGTGATGATGCCGTCCATCGCGAAGTGCAGCATTTTTTTCATGGAAAATTTCGAGACACCGGCATGGCGGGCAGGCGCTTCAAATTCGATGGTACACTGCTTGAAGCCAAGTCCGCCTACGATGCCGCGGATGAAGCGGGAATGTTCACGGAAACGCAGAAAGGCATCGAGCGCTTTGCGATCCATCAGACGGAAGTCGGAGCCGCCTGGGACGACGGGAGAATTTGAAATGGAATTGATCACCGCGTAGTAGCCTGCCGAGGTCAGCTTCTTGATGGGGCCGGCATCTTCTGTCGCGGTGCGGATGGTCTGTACGATGTCATAGCCTTCCTGCCACTTTTGTATGAGCTTCGGGATGAGCGCCGGTGGGTGCTGCATGTCGCCATCCATCGTGATGACGGCGTCTCCGACGGCAAAGTCCATGCCGCAGGTGATGGCGATCTGGTGGCCGAAATTGCGTGCAAAGGTCAGCGCCCGCACATGCGGGTCGCCGGCTGCCAGCTGGTGGATCAGCTCGTCGGTGCGATCCTTCGAGCCATCATTGACGTAGATGATCTCGTAGTCCATATCCAGCGCCTGCATGACTTTTGTCACTTCGTCATGGAAATAGACGACATTGCCATCTTCGTTATATACAGGTGTTACGATCGATATCATGATTCCTCCGTTACGGCACATAAGCCTAATGTGTATTATAGCACATTTAGATGTATATATAAGAGTATAAGGAAATCGCCTTTCCAGAGGATTGCGGGGAGTTTAAGAAAAGGTAAAATCGGTTCAGTGAAAATGAGGAATTAGGAATGAGGAATTAGGAATGGTGGAGCGGCGCATAAAAATATGGAAGCGCCGCGGAGTTTTGATCGCGCTTCGCGCCGTCGTCATTTCGAGCGTAGTCGAGAAATCTCTATGGCAGAACGTTCATCGCCTGATGTGAGGCAGCACTAGGACATCGTTTTCCCTCGGCGCATACACGCTGATTTCCGCAGTGCAGTAAAGACCCTCGGCTGCGCTCGGGATGACGATGCCGGAGAAATCCCAGTCACCAGCCACCAGTCACCAGTCACGAAAGTCGCAAATAAAAAAACGCTTTGAATCATTCACGATCCAAAACGCTTTTGCTGCGTCCTATTCGTCGACCTCTTTGATGCAGGCGACGGTCCTGTCATATTTTTCCTTCAGCTGTGGGAAGAGGGTGTCTGTGCCGTCCATGGTACCTTGGCGGAGGATCTCTGTGATCTCGATCGCCAGCGGGGAGAGCTGGCTGAAGCCGAGGTTCTGCGTGATGCCCTTCAGCGTGTGTGCGGCGCGGAAGGCTTCATCCACGTTTTCCTCAGCGAGGCTCTTTTCGAGCAGCGCGAAGGTGGGGTCGTCTAAGAATTTCAGCGCAAAACGCTTGATAAAGGCGTCGCTCGGGAGACGGCTCTTCACTTCGGCGTAGTCAGCGCCCATTTTGTTGTAGCATGCTTCGATATTCATGGGAAACTCCTTACATGGTTTAGCATTCAATGGTTTAGCATTCAATGGATTTGTGGCGTGGCACGGAAAGGTTGAGAGGGGAAGAGAGATCGCCGGTCACAGATCCCGGATGATTCCGTCGGGAATTTTCCGATGGATGTCAAGGCCGGTGCTGCTTTTCTCTAGTTCCTCCTTCAGGCTGTCTTTGATGTCCAGCAGACAGTCCAGGAGGAGCGGGTTGAAGAGGCCGCATTCCCCATCGAGGATCATCCGGATGGCTTTTTCGTGAGCGAAAGCGTCCTTGTAGACGCGCTTGCTTGTCAAGGCATCGTAGACGTCAGCGATGGATACGATCTGTGCGGAGATCGGGATGGCATCGCCCTTGAGGCCGTCGGGGTATCCGCGGCCGTCCCAGCGCTCGTGGTGCCAGCGGCAGATGGCGTAAGTCACCTTGACAAAGGGCTCTTCCCGGAAGGCTTCCAGATGTTCGACCATCTTCGCGCCGATCAGGGTGTGCGTTTTCATGATCTCAAATTCTTCCTTGGTCAGCTTGCCGGGCTTGTTCAGGATCTTCTCATCGATACCGATCTTGCCGATGTCGTGGAGAGCGGCGGCATTCGTGATGAGGGCTTCATCCTGCCAGGTGAGATGGTAGCGGCTGGTGCGCTGCATGACACGTGATAAGAGAAGTTCGGTGATGCGGCTGACACTCAGGATGTGCTTGCGGCTTTCCCCGTTTTTGAGACCGACGACTTCGGAAAGGATGCTGATGATGATGTGGTTATTTCGTTCTTTTTCCTGGATCTGGCTTGACACCAGGCTCAAAAGACGGCGCTGCTTGGCATACAGCTTTGTGATATTGTCCGAGCGCTGGCGGACGACGTTCATGTTAAAGGGGCGGGTGATATAGTCGGATGCACCCATGTCATAGGCTTTTTGAATGAAGGCAGGGGAGTCTTCGGCGGAGATCATCATGACGGGGATGTCATCGAGCCAGCGTTCCTTCTGCATGACGGCGAGTACATCGAAGCCTCCGAGCTTCGGCATGACGACGTCGAGAAGTACGAGGGAGATCTTCGTGCCGAGCTCATAGAGGAGAGCGAGCCCCTTTTCACCGTCTGCGGCTTCGAGGATCTCGTAACGATCGCGCAGCATTTCTTTCAGGAGATCCCGGTTCAGCTCCGAATCATCGATGATGAGTACCTGCGGCTTCGCGGAAGGGGCATCGAGCAGCGTTTTTTCATATTCCACCTCTTCGTCCATGGCCACGGTATTTTTATAGGACTTGGCGTAGTACATGAGCTTGTCCGCACGGGAGACGACTTCTTCGATGCTGCCATTGTAGAGCATGGCGCCGCCGATGCTGGCAGAGATCTTAAGTCCGGGGAATTCGGGGAAGTCTGCCTCATGGATGTGCTCTTGGATGGTGCGGAGCTTCTCTGCGAAGATGGAGGAGGAGACGTTCGGCATGATGAGGAGAAATTCATCTCCGCCATAGCGGATCAGTTTGTCTGTGCAGCGGATGCCTTTCTTCGTGATCTGTACCAGCGCCTTCAGGGCGGCATCGCCTGCGCTGTGGCCGAAGGTGTCGTTGTAGAGCTTCAGGTCATCGAGGTCGATCAGAGCGATACCGGCAACGCCGGAGAAGCTCTTCATTTTGTCTTCCCAGAAACGGCGGTTGTACGCGCCGGTCAGGGCATCGATGTAGAGCTGCTGGCTGAAGGACATCAGCTGGTCATAGCCTTCCGCAAGGAAGAGGTCTGTATTATCGATGTGCTTTAGCATTTCCAGAACGTAGGGCACTCCTTCGATCGTGAGCGGTCTAGCAAAGATCTGGTACATTTTGCCGTCGATGACCTTGAAGTGGAGATGCATGCCCTTATCGGTAAAGGCGCTCTGAGGGGTCTGAGGGGCGCAGAATTCACAAGTGCTCCGGCGGCTGTCATTATCACATGCGGAAAGTCCGGAACCATCCGCTGTATCCCGGTCTTCGGGAGGCGCAGCCTTGACAAGACGTACTATGGAAAAAACCTTCCGCAGACACTGTATGTCCTTCTGCACGCTTTCCATGGTCAATGGTTCTTTTTTCGAACTCATGTCGTACTCCTCTTCTGTGTTTTTCGTACTGCTTTTTGAGCTAGTTTATTATCTTTCATTGTACTATATATTTGTTCCTATGTAAAAGAAACTTTGTACTAGGGAAGCACGGATTCAATCTGACAACGATTGAATCCGTACTTCACTAATTATAACGCCTAATCCTTAGTCGCCAGAAACTGCCCACGCAAAAACGCACAGCCGTGAGGCTGTGCGTTTCCTTAGGGGAATGCTGATTCAATCGCAGAATCCGTGTTTCCTTAGTCCTCTTTCCCGAAGGGGCAGTCCTTATGATATTTTTGGTGATGTTTCTTATAGCTTTCCTTGGGGCGGCATTCGTTTCTTCTGTCACGATACGTGGTATCGCCCTCTTTGACACAGGGCGGGCGCTTGTGGTGGAATTCCCGCTCTTCTTTGTCCCAGTGATCGTGGAATCTCTTGTGCCTTTTGTGATGGCGGTATTCCGGCGGCGGGAGGGGATCTCCCGGATGCTCGGCTTCATGGAGAGCGATGTGGTAGTCACGGTCCTCGGTATCGATGTCCGCCGCTGAAGCCGTATTCCATGCAAAGGCTCCGGCGGATAAGAAGGCAAGCGCGCAGGCTGCGATCAGGAAACGTTTTTTGATGGTAGTCATAATGGGGCTCCTTTCGGGGGGAAAGACGCAAGTTTCAGGGGTGTTGTTATACGCTGGATTGCTGGATGCAGAATTAGAAATTAGAAATGAGAAATTAGAAATGGTTGTGCGGCGCGCAATTCATACAGCGCCGCCAGTTTCCTTAAATATTTCCGAGAAAGCTATAAACTTCGGCGCTATACTATTTGATGTGCCGCTCCACCATTTCTCATTCATGGCACCAAGAATTCAGCGGATAGCCACTCATGAAACAGCGCATTCCCTGGCATCACAAGCGATGCCACTCTACGTCATCCTCATCGGTATGACGTCTCTTTTCTGGATGGGCTTTTTCTTCATCCTTCTTCAGCTGATCCGGATGAAGTTCGTAATACTTCTTCTCCCAGTCTTTCAGCTCGCGCTGGGCGGGCTTCTTGGCCTCCGCCTGCTGGGTATTCTGCGGCGATGGATCCTTGGCGCTTGCCGTGTCAGCGAGGAGGGCAGTGCCCGCGAGGGCAAGACCTAAGAGGGAAGCGGTGAGGAGTACATTCAGTTTTTTCATGATGATTCATCCTTTCTTTCAGGGCGGCAGGGAGCCGCATAAAAAATCTGCTGTACTCAGTATATATAGAAACGCAGGGAAAGGGAAGGGGAGAATGGGTTCAGGGTTAGCCCCTCGGGCGGCTCGTCCTTTGATTCCGTTTGAGAGTCTCGTTTGAATGAGAAATTAGAAATGAGAAATGCGAAATGGTGGTGCGGCGCAAAAAATAATGAAGCGCCGCGGAGTTTTGATAGCGCTTCGCGCGCATCGTCATCTCGAGCGAAGTCGAGAGATCTTCCTTGCAGAGCGGTCAGTGTACCAATTGCGCTATTTCAATCACCGCTTGCTCCTAATCCCCAATCCCTAATCCCTAATCCCTAATCCCTAGCCACTCATCCCTGCTTTCAAACTTCAGGGTTCAGGGTTAGCCCGTGAGGCGGGGTGGCCTTTAATTCCGTATGAAAGCTTTGCTTGAATGAGGAATGAAGGTGGCGGCTTCGTCGCAAATATATATTTTGCAGCGAAGCTGCCACCACAACCCTGAACCCATCAACCTGAACCCTGAACCCATAATCCTTATTTTCCCTCTTCCTGCGGTGCTGCCGGCGCGGCGGCTCTGTCGTGCGCGCTCTGGTGATGGTCTTTGTCTTCCATTTTGGGATGGGACGGATTCATCATGGGCGCGCGCTGTTCTTCTTTTCTTGGATGGGCAGCAGGCGGGGGCATTTTGCCCGGCTTTTCTTTTTTATCCCGGCCAAAGGTCTCCATGATCTTCGGGCGGTTCACCTGTGCCCAGTTTCTGTACGCCGGGGCGTCATTGACGAGGAAGGAGGCGGCGGCGCTCATCATGGAGATGATCGCGAGTGCGATGCAGACGACGATCTTTTTCATTTTTCTTCACCGCCCTTCTCTTCCTTGGAAAAGGAGCCCTGCAGGGCCCTACTGCCTTCTCGTCCGATGAGGAAGACGGCGAGCGCGGAGGAGACTCCTGCGACGCCGATGGAGAGCTTCGTCATGAGGTGAAGGCCGGGCAGAGGCATGACGCCGGGCAGCGGAGCAAACTCGATGGAGATGAGAGCGAGGACCAGCAGGGTCGCGCAGATAAGAATGATAGCGAGGAGAAGGCTGGTGCCGTAGAGCAGGCGCGAGGTGAGATGCGCCGCCCTTTCGGCAGCCGCAGGCAGCTTCGGACTGACCTCATCCCAGGCTTTTCCCGCTTTGCGGGCCGCTGTGGCCGCGGCTTCCTGCGCCGCTTCCTTCGCGTCATCGGTGAAGCGCGCGCCTTTGGATTTCTCATCGACGACGCCCTCAGAAGCGTAGGACTCATAGATGTCCTTCGGACTTCCGAGCTCCTTTGCGATGGCCTCTTCGTCGAGTCCGCGCTTCTTTCCTTCTTCAAAGTGGGCTTCGTAATCAGCGAGGATCTCTTCCACCTCGCTCTTCTTTGCATTTCTGAAATAGTAGCGGAGAAGGTCTAAAAATTCTGTTTTATTCATTGAGGCTCGCCTCCTTCTTGCATGAGCTTCTGTACTGCTTTGTTAAATTCCTGCCATTCTTTGACAGACTCTTTGAATTCCGTGCGCCCGCTGTCCGTGATGCGGTAGTACTTTCTGGGCGGACCATTGTGTGACTCGGCGAGATAGGTATCGACGAGCCCATCCTTCTTGAAGCGGTTGAGGAGCGGGTAAATGGTGCCTTCGGACATTTCGATGTATTTGGAAATCTCTGTCACCAGCTCGTAACCGTAGAAGTCTTTCCGGCGGAGCATGGAGAGCACGACGATCTCCATCACTCCCTTCTTGAGTTGGACGTTCATGATCGCTCCTTTCTTTAGGGAAATGCGGATCGCATAGGCGATCTTGGTTTTCATCTGCTAATACTATATCACAAGGTACTTTGCAATGCAAGGTACTAAACGATAAAAGGGTCATGGCTAGCCACGGGGGACGTACCGCCCCTTGATTGCGCGCGAATGCTTCGCTTGAATGAGAAATTAGAAATGAGAAATGCGAAATGGTGGTGCGGCGCATAAGAATCAGAAGCGCCGCAGAGTATCAATAGGGCGATGTCCGTTTGAGACTTGGAGACTTTAGAAGTCCGGTGTTAGACGTCTGATGTCTCACGTCTGATGTCTTCCAGTCTCTTAGTCTAGTCCCTAGTCCCTAGTCACTAGTCACCACTCACTCCTAATCCCCAATCCCTAATCCCTAGCTACTCATCCCTTGGTCATTGGGGCGTACCGTCCCTTGATTGTGAATGAAAGTTCTACGCTCTAGTTAGGAGTGAGGAGTGAGGAGTGAGGAGTGAGGAGTGAAGGTACGGCGCATAAAATTAGGAAGCGCCGCTTGTTATGCGTTGTACCACCCCTGTTGAACTTTCAGAACCGGGTGAACCTGCTATACCCAATACATTAAACGCAAAGCTGAAAAATTTCTATTTGACAAACTGGCCTTCATCCGTTATACTTGCAATCAAGTTCAAACAAGTACATGCTGTGAACGAGAGGAAATCGGAAGTTCGGAGCTTCAGAGAGCCGGTGGATGGTGAAAACCGGTGCGACGTGTCCGTGATCTATCACTCGTGAGCTTCCTGGCCGAAGGTAGTAGGCTGGGACGGATGTCCCCGTTACGGAATAGCCATTAAAGTATAATGCAGGGTGGTACCGCGATCTCGCCCCTGTCCCAGAGTGGACAGGGGCTTTTTGATTTCCGGTACGCCCCTTGGCAGAGTATAAATGCAAGGTGGTACCACGCAAAAGCGTCCTTGCCCTTTCGGGGCAGGGACTTTTTTCTTGGATCATCTGCGGATGGTGAGTGATAAGCCGGAGTGGTACCGCGCCAAAGCGCCTCCGATGAGAGTATTCTCATCGGAGGCTTTTTTTATCAGGAATGAGGAATGGGCGTGCGGCATACAAAAAGCGCCGCAGGTCTTGTAAATTTGCTCATATCGCAAACCTCAAGCCTTTCACTTTGGATTTCCCAAACAACACGATCAAGAACGATTTGCTATTGACAACCAAAGGAGAACTAAAAATGGAAATGAAAAAAATGATGAAAAGAGCAGGACTTGGACTGATGCTGGCAGCTGCGATGGCAGGCCTCTCAGGATGCGGCGGCAATGGCAATAAGGAAAGCGCTTCGAAGCCGGCAGCAGGCGCGAAGGTCGCAAAGGTGGGCTTCCTGAATGGCGTATCGGGCGGCGTTGCTTCGTATGGTCTTGCGGAGAAGGAAGGCTTTGATCTGGCGGTCGAAGAAGTGAATAAGGAAGGCAAGATCCACTTCGATGTCGAAATGGCGGATACGAAGGGCAATGTGCAGCAGTGCGTGAGTGCGGCGCAGAAGATGATCGCTGCCAAGAAGGTGCTTGTCGTCGGCCCCTTGATCTCCGGTGAATACAAAGCGGTCGGCCCGCTCTTCCAGAAGGCACAGATCCCGCTCCTCGGCGTAGCGACCACCGCAGAAGGCCTCATCGAGATCGGCGACTACATGTTCAGAAACTGCGTGCCGGAGTCGAAGAATATCCCGCAGACCGTGCAGAAAACGCACAAGCTCCTCGGTTATAAGAATGTGGCTGTCCTCTACTCGAACAACAACGAGCATCAGGTATCTGCCTACAAGACCTTTGTGAAGGCACTCGAAGCGGAGGGCGTGAACATCGTCGCGACGGAAACCTTCGCAGATAAGGATACGGACTTCTCCGCGCAGCTGACGAAGATCCACAATGTGAATCCGGATGCGGTCGTCGTTGCCGGTTACTATCAGGAAGGCGGTCTCATCCTGAAGAAGATGAGAGAAATGGGAATGAATCAGCCTGTCCTCGGGGATAACGGCTTCGTTTCGCCCGAGCTCCTCAAGATCGCAGGAGCGGCAGCTGACAATGTGTATGTCTCCTCTATGTGGTCTGCTGACCGCAACAGCCAGGCGACCAAGGACTTCGTGAAGAACTTCAAGGCGAAGTACAATCACGATCCGGACAACTTCGCAGCATGTGCGTATGTTTCTGTGAAGCTCGCAGCGAAAGCGATGGAAGACGCAGGCACCACGACGGATTCGAAGAAGGTCAGAGAGGCCCTCGCGAATGTGAAGAATTTCGAGTCCGCTGTCGGTCCGATGACCTTCAATAATTCCGGGGATCCGGATGTCGACCTCGTCCTCCTCAAGGTCGAAGGCGGAAAATATGTGACGCTGAACTAGTGGCTGGTGACTAGGAAAATGGCAAACAAAAAACGCAGCTTGATACGGCTGTGTTTTTTGCTTGCGTATTTTCAATCCTTTTACACCTGCACCGGGATCAGGAATTCGGAGCCGATGGCTTCACCGTCGGGATTCTGCGCGGGAGTGAAGGTCCATGTCTTTACGGAAGCGATCACGTATTTTGAAAGAGCTTTGAAATCAGCACCGGACAGCTTCTCATCCTTCATGACTTCAGGAGCGCCGTCCATCTTCCCATCGCTATTCACATACACCTTCACGGTGAGGACGGGGTGAGCGTTTCTCTCAGCGGCCTCGCGGACTTCTTCCGGCATGTCTTTCAGGACCTGGCTGGTGGGGGCGGCGGGGACGGAGATCATGGTGGAGATGAAGCGGAGCGGAATGGTCACGCTCGTTGAGACAGATCTGTCACCGCGTTTCGCCGGCCGGAACTGCCAGAGGTTCACGGAATCTATGGCGTATTGGTCCAGAATGATGGAACCGGAGCTTTGTGCCACGGAAGCATTGGCCGCTGTCCCGTCTTCGGTGACGGTGAGGGCGATGAGCGTACTCGTGCTGTGTGGAAGCGCTGCCATCGCTTCCTGAATGGCGGCGTTCTGCGGCGCCATTTTGTGAGATCTAAGCGACGGCGGGACCTGCTGCGCTTCCGTGAGCGGGGTGCCGTCCTTATCCAGGTACACACCGCCGGAGGGAACGGCAGCCGATGCAGAAGCCGCGAGGGCGAGGGTGAGCAGGCTTGTGAGGATCAATTTTTTCATCAGAGTTCTCCTTTGAATGGTAAATGGAAGTTTTATGTTTCTTTCATTTATTCTAATGAATATGGAGAATTTCTGCAAGGGGAAGGTTCAGGGGGCTCGTGGGGTGTATCGACTCTTGATTCCATTTGAAAGCCTGGCTTGAATGAGAAATTAGAAATGAGAAATGCGAAATGGTGGTGCGGCGCATCAAAATATGGAAGCGCCGCAGAATTTTGATAGCGCTTCGCGCTGTCGTCATCTCGAGCGTAGTCGAGAGATCTTCCTTGCAGAACGATCAGCGTGCCAATTGCGCTATTTCGATCACCGCTTGCTCCTAATCCCCAATCCCTAATCCCTAGCTACTCATTCCTGCTTTCAAACTTAGCCCGTGGGGCGTGCTGCCCTTTGATTGGGGATGAAAGTTTTTTCTTGAGTGAGAAGTGAGAAGTGGTGGTGCGGCGCATAAAAATATAGAAGCGCCGCAAGGTACAGATAGTGGCGATACCCGAAGGCTGGAGGAGAGAAGTCAGAGGTCTGATGTCTAGCGTCTGGCGTCTGGCGTCTGATATCTGATGTCTGATGTCTCCCAGTCTCCCCCAGTCCCCAGTCACTAGTCACTTCTTCATTTCAAATCCGTGATCCAAAAGCGCAGCGGCTTCCGTGAAGCGGCTGTCCCAGCCGGCGTGCATGATGACGGCGATGAGGGTCCTGCCATTTCTTGTGGCGGCTGCGGCAAGGCAGCCTTGCGCGGCGCGGGTGTAGCCGGTCTTGACGCCGATGGCGCCGTCGTAGGTGAAGAGAAGATGATTGGTATTCGTGCAGGGAAGATTTTTGTTCGGGCGTTCGTAGTGGACCTGCTTGCTTTTGGTAGAAACGATTTGCCTGAAATCTTTGTTTCGAAGACCGTACTGCGCGATCTTCGCCATGTCGCGGGCTGTCGAGTAGTGATTTTCATCCGGCATGCCGTTCGCATTGACGAAGTGGGTGCTCTCTGCTCCGATGGCGCGGGCTTTTTCATTCATCATCGCTGCGAAGTGATTCACGTTTCCGCCGATGGCTTCTGCGATGGCGGTGGCTGCTCCGTTATCGGACATCAGCATCATCTGGTAAGTCAGATCTCCAAGGTGGATCCATTCGCCGCCGTAGAGCTCGGTGGATTCGACGTTGGCGGCATTTGCACTGATGGCGATGGTTTTGAGCGGATTTCCCTTTTCCAAGGCGAGGATGCAGGTCATCATCTTCGTCATGCTGGCAGGATATTCGCGTTTGTCCGCATTTTTTTCGTAGAGGACTTCGCCGGTCTTCGCGTCCATCAGGATCGCGGCGTCGGCCGTGAGCAGGGGTGCGGCGGCAGAAGCAGGAAGGGTGGTGAGGGATAGGAAGAAAAGGATGAGAAGATGAATGAGAAATTTCATGTTTGCTCCTTCTTTGGTATCAGGGTTAGCTCGTGGGGCGGGGCGCCCTTTGATTCCGTTTGAAAGCTTTGCTTGAATGAGAAATTAGAAATGCGAAATGAGAAATGGTGGTGCGGCGCAAAAAAAATAAGGAAGCGCCGCGGAGTATAGATGGTGGCGATGCCCGCAGGTGGTATTTCAGTCACAAGTCACAAGTCACAAGTCACTCGAGGCTTCTAATCCTTAGCCACTCATCCCTGGCTACCAGTCACTAGTCACAAGTCACTAGCCACTCATCCCTGCTTTCAAACTTTCCTTACATCAAAACGCCCTCTGCCTTTGTGGCAAAGGGCGTTATCGTGATTTCCAAAAGCTGCCGATGGCAGCTCTTACAGCAGGATATATTTCAGGATGAAAAGCACGGTCAGGATGTACATGAGCGGGCTGATCTTTTCTGTCTTGCCGGCGAGGGTATTGATGATGACGTAGGAGATGACGCCGAAGGAGATGCCTTCTGCAATGGAGTAAGCGAATGGCATCGCGATGATGGCGAGGTAGCATGGGATGGCTTCTGTCATGTCCGTAAAGTCGATGCCGGCTACGGCGGTGAACATCAGGAAGCCGACGGTGATGAGTGCCGGTGCGGTCGCAAAGGCGGGGATGGCCATGAAGAAGGGGGAGAGGAAGAGGGAGAGGATGAAGAGGACGGCGACGGTCATCGCAGTGAGGCCGGTACGTCCACCCTCTGAGACACCTGCTGCACTTTCGACATAGGTTGTGGTGGTGGAGACGCCGAGGACAGCGCCTGCGGTGGTAGCTACGGCGTCTGCCATGAGCGCGCCCTTGATGCGCGGCAGACGGCCCTCATCATCGAGCATATTGGCTTTGGCGGCAACGCCGATCAGTGTGCCCAAGGTATCGAAGACATCGACGAAGAGGAAGGCGAGAAGGACGACGACGAAGTTGAAGGTCGCGACTTGTGAGAAGTCGAGCTCACCGATGAGGGGAGTGATGCTGGCCGGAGCAAAGGAGGCAAGGCCGGCGGAGAGATCGGGCAGGGTGCTGAAAGCGCCGTGCGCCGGATCCGGCACATAGAGACCGGTGACTTCGCAAAGAATGCCAAGGATCCATGTGAAGAGGATGCCCCAGAGGATATTGCCTCTCACCTTTGCCACCATGAGGAAGGCGGTGAAGAGGACGCCCAGGATGGCGAGTACGACGGTGATGCCGGTGGTATGGAAGGTACCGGCCAGCATGGCCTGCTTGAAGGAAAAGAGGGAGATCTTGGTGGCCGGGTTGCCGACGATGATCTGCGCACCGGTCAGACCGATGAAGCAGATGAAGAGGCCGATACCGGCAGAGACAGCTTTCTTCAGATTGAGCGGGATCGCATTGAAGATCGCTTCACGGACATTCGTGAGAGAAAGCACGATGAAGATGACACCCTCGACGAAGACGGCAGCCAGTGCCATTTCCCAAGTGTAGCCCATCTGCTTCACGACGGTGAAGGCGAAGAAGGCATTCAGCCCCATGCCCGGTGCCAGGGCGAAGGGGTAATTCGCAAACGCGGCCATGAGGACAGTCCCCAGAAAACCGGCGATAGCGGTCGCTGTCAGGACAGCGCCCTTGTCCATGCCGGCTGCGCTCATGATGGCCGGATTGACAGCCAGGATGTAAGCCATGGTCATAAAGGTGGTGATACCCGCCATGATTTCCGTCTTGACGGATGTACCGTTTTCACTCAGGTGGAAAACTCGCTCCAAAAGCCCCGTTTCTTTCTGCATGGGTATGCTCCTTTCGAAATCCATTATGGAAATTCGTACTTATTATAAGATGTTTGGAAATCAGTCGCAATAGAGAATTGGGTTGACTAGTGACTAGTAGCTAGGGATTAGGAGCCTCAAGTGACTGATGACTAGTGGCTCTCTCTCACCGTCATTTCGAGCGAAGTCGAGAAATCTTTGTTATTCGCGGTCAGGTGGGCAATGTTTGGAAAGTCCAAAACGGGAAACCTGATATCGCAGACCTTCGGGCATCGCCCCATAAATATTTGCGGCGTAGCCGCTACTAATTTGCCTTCCCCATCGGGGAAGGGGGACCGCGTCAGCGGTGGATAGGGTGCTTTCGTAAATCGTCGACTTGAGACGCATTTTCCCACTCTCTTTCATACCGCCTGTGCCCTATCCGCCCCTTCGGGGCACCTTCCCCTCGAGGGGAAGGCTATTCATACTCGCGGCGAAGCCGCCACATTCATTCCTAATTTCTCATTCCTCATTTGAGCAAAGATTTCCTCCCCGATCAAGGAACAGCACGCCCCGTGGGCTAACCCTTACCCCATATGCTACAATAGACATAATCAATCAAATGAAAGAAGGTCAATCGAAATGAGCGTATGCAATCTGTGTCCGCGCGCGTGCAAGGTGGTGCGAAAGGAGAGCATCACGAGCGAGGGTCAGCTTGGCTATTGCCAGAGCGGGATGCTGCCGGTGATCTCCCGCGCGGCTCTTCATCACTGGGAGGAGCCGTGCATCGCAGGGACACGCGGGGCGGGGACGGTCTTTTTCGCCGGGTGCAATCTGTCCTGCGTGTACTGTCAGAACTATGAGATCTCCGAAAGAAGAAAGGGCATCGAGGTCTCCGTCGAGCGTCTGCGGGAGATTTACTTCGAGCTCATTGCCCAAGGGGCGCATAATATCGATCTTGTGACGCCGACGCATTACACCCATGCGATCTTCCAGAGCCTTCGCGAGCCGCTGCCGGTGCCGGTCGTTTATAACTGCGGCGGCTATGAGAGCGTGCATACCGTGGTCTTTCTGCGGAAGAAGGTACAGTGCTGGCTGCCGGATCTCAAGTATTATGATGCGGAAATCTCCGGGAAATACAGTGATGCACCGGACTACTTTGAAAGGGCGAGCGCAGCCATCGAGCAGATGTTCAAAGAGACAGGGCCCTATGTGATCGGGGCGGATGGTATTTTACAGAGGGGCGTCCTCATCCGCCATCTGATCCTTCCCGGCCAGGTGGAGGACACGAAACGGATCCTCGAGTATGTGGCGGAGACGTTCGAGCCCGGAGATGTCCTTTTCAGCCTCATGCGTCAGTACACGCCCTGCGGCCGCGCGGCGGAATTTCCGGAGATCGATCGCAGGATCACGGATGAAGAATACGAGGCGTGCGAGTCCTATATGGAGGAGCTCGGCATCATTGATGGCTACGTGCAGCAGAAGGAGAGTGCGGAAGCGGCCTTCATCCCTGCTTTCGACGGGACGGGCGTTTTGAAATCATAAATCAGTAAAAAAACCAGATCTCACATACGTGAGGTCTGGTTTTTAGGTTTGGCGGGGCGCCTTTTGATTACGTTTGAAAGCTTCGATTGAATGAGAAATTAGAAATGAGAAATGCGAAATGGTGGTGCGGCGCATAAGAATCAGAAGCGCCGCAGAATTTTGAGAGTGCTTCACGGTATCGTCATCTCAAGTGGATCCCTCGATCTTCTTTGCAGAACGGTCAGCGTGCTAACTGCGCTGCTTCAATCACCGCTTGCTTCTAATCCCTAATCCCTAGCTACCAGCTACCAGTCACTAGTCCCTAGCTACCAGCCACAAGCCTCCAGTCACTGATCCAAAATTTCCGCGAAGCGCTTCACAGGGGTCATGGGCGCCCGGTGCGCGCCGATCTCTTTTTCCATCCATACGACGTCGTACCAGCGGTCGAATTTATATCCGCTCTTTTTGAAGTTGGCGACAAGGTCGTAGCCCATATGGCTGTGGAAATCGACGCTGTTCGTATCCACATAGGGATCGGGCGTGGCGGGATAGGTGATGCAGGCATAGAGTGTGACGATGCCCTGTGCGCGAAGATAGGTCTCAAGGGCTTCGTAGAGCTTGCGTCCTGCGCCGGTGTGACGGGCCTCCTCAGCGATGTAGATGGATGTCTCGACATTCCAGTCATAGGCGGGGCGGGTATGGAAGGCGCTGGCGTAGACGTAGCCTATGATCTTTCCTCCCCGCTCTGCGACGAGGTAGGGATAGGCTTCAAGGGTGGTCTGGATCCGGCGTCGGAATTCTTCTTCGCTGGGGACTTCGTATTCAAAGGTGATGGCGGTCTTTGTGACGTAGGGGGCATAGATCGCAAGCAACGCCGCTGCGTCATCGGGGGTCGCGGTGCGGATGGTGATGGGAGAGGATGTCATAGGAAGCCTTTCTGAAGATACAATGACTTTTTGGGGGATGGCTCCATGGGCGCAGTATCAGCCCGCCGTCTCAAATGCGGCTTTCCGCTTTTTCCATAAAAGGCTTTGCTTCTACGATGAAGCGGATATGTTCGGCCTCGCCGATTTCTCCACCTTCGTCATAGGCGATCAGGTGGAGGGTGATCTTCTTCCCTTTGACGACGGTGACGGTGGCTTCGGCGCGGACGGTGCTGCCGACGAGGGTGGGCTGCTTGTGGGCAAGGCCGATGAAGCCGCCGACGGTGGTTTCGCCTTCGGCGAGACCTTCCTTCACCGCATCGCAGGCGGCTTCTTCCATGAGAGCCGAGAGGACGGGGGTGGCGAGGACGGGGAGTGAGCCGCTTTTTACCACTTTCGCGGTATCATTTTCTGTGACGATCTTGGTGGCAGTGCCTTTCATTCCGATGGTGATGGACATGGGGATTCTCCTTTTTATCATAGATATCGATTGACCTGTTGGGATTGTTAGGGAAACACTGATTCTGTGATTTAATCAGCGTTTCCCTGGCTACTTCATTGTACCACGGACTATTATATATTTACATATGATATAATGGGTAGAGTAAAAAATAGAGACATCTGTCTCGGATAGGGGTGCTGTGTGGAAGACAACGACACAGAGATTTCTCAAAAAGAAGCGAAGAAGAAAGGTGTGCGCATCGCGCTCGGTATGGCGGCGGGGCTGGCCATCGCCCTCCTGGGCGGCTGGTATTTCTATGCGGCAGACCACGGGGCGCGCAGCGGGAAGGCGCAGGTCAGGATCGAAAAGAATGCGACGGGAGGCGATATCGCATCCCTTCTGGAAAAGCAGGGCGTCATACGAAGTGCTGTGCGCTTCCGCCTCTATGCCCGCCTTCTGGGGGAAGGAAATCAGCTGCAAAGCGGGGACTATGTGCTCGAAAAGGGGCTGACGATCCGGGACGCCATCGATGCCTTAAAGCATGGGAAGACGGAGGCATACTTGGTCACGGTACCGGAAGGCTCTACGGTGCATCAGATCGCTCAGTTGCTCGCGCAGGCGGGCATCGAAGGGGCAGCAGACTTTGAGGCCGAAGCGGCGACCTATGGCCCCTTGAAATACCAGTACGGCCCCGTCGCGGTACCGATCAAGGCAGAAGGATTTCTCTTCGCAGATACGTACAGCATTCCCAAGGAATACACGGCGCGCCAGATCTTGGATCTCATGTATCGTCATACCGATGACATGCTGACGCCGGACATCCGAAAGAGGGCGGAGGCGAAGAGTATGACACTGCATGATCTTTTCACGATCGCCTCGATGGTGGAGCGCGAGGCGCGTTTCCCGGAGGATCAGGTGCCGATCGCTTCCGTCATGCTGAAGCGCCTTTCCATCGGTATGCCGCTCCAGATCGATGCGACGATCCAGTATGCCTTGGGCGAGCAGAAGGCGGAGCTGACCATCGCGGATACGCGCATCGACTCGCCGTACAATACGTATACGCACCCCGGCCTTCCGCCGGGGCCGATCGGCAGCCCGGGACTTCCTGCCATAGAGGCGGTGCTGGCTGCTGAGCCGGGTGACTATCTCTACTACGTCGCGCAGGCTGACGGGCATCATGTATTTACGAGATCCTACGAAGAACACCAGCAGGAGACGGAGAATATTTATGGATCCAGTTCTTGAAGCACTGAAAAAAGAGTTAGAGATCGAAGCCGGCCGTGACCATGTCCCCATCATCCGAGGTCCGGAGCGCGCGCTTCTCCTTTCGGCCGCCGAGAAGGCTTCGCCGAAGCGTATCCTTGAGATCGGGACAGCCATCGGCTACTCCTCGCTGCTTTTGGCAGAGCGTTTCCCGCTCGCAGAGATCGATACGCTCGAGATCGATCCTGCGCGCCATGCCCGCGCGGAGGAGGTCATGCGAGCGGCCAGCTTCTCGCAGCGCGTTCACTGCCATCTGGGCGATGCGGCAGAGCTTTTGGAAACGCTGGAAGGGCCCTATGATTTCCTGTATCTGGATGGCCCGAAGGGCCAGTACCTCCGGCAGCTGAAGGCCATCGAGCAAAAGCTGTCGCCGCATGCGGTGATAGCGGCGGATAATGTGCTTTTCCGCGGCATGGTAGAAAGTGATGCACCTGTGCCGCATCGGTATCGGACGCTGGTCGTGCGCCTGAGAGAATATATAGCGTATGTGAGGACGCACTACGCTACGGTTATTTATAAGGATGGAGATGGACTGGCAGTCAGCGAGGAGTTAGAAGTGAGGAGTTAGAAGTGAGGAGTGGCGGTGCGGCGCATCAAATTTATAAAGCGCCGCGAAGTTTCTATAATGAGGTTGCATGATGGATACCAATCAAACAGTAGCAAAGAAAAGCAAGCAGTTTGCGATTCATGTCATGAAATTGGTGGAGCATTTGCGGATGAATAAGCATCCCTTCTTTATTCAGGATCAGGTGGGACGTTCAGGGACGAGCATCGGGGCGAATGTAGCAGAAGCGGAGCATGCGATTAGCAAAAAAGAATTTTTGCAGAGAATGTATATTGCTTATAAAGAGTGCAATGAAACGCTATATTGGTTGGAATTGATTTTTGAGAGCGACTACATTTCCGGTATGGCGTATCATCAACTACGGATGGAGTGCGAAGAATTGGAAAAGATGCTGTCAGCGATTACGAAGACAACGTCAGAAAATTTAAGAAGAGGCGGCGCTATATAATTATGATGCGCCGCACATCCACTCCTCACTCCTAACTCCTAACTCTTAACTTTTGAGAATGATGGCGTGAAAAACAGTGTGGAATGTGTCAGATGAAAGGGATAAGAATGAAAAAAATAGAACTTCTCGCACCGGCGGGGACGATGGAAAAAATGAAAATGGCTCTTCTCTACGGAGCGGACGCCGTCTATCTTGCAGGGAAGGTCTTCGGCCTTCGCGCATACGGCGGCAATTTCACGAAGGAAGAAATGAAAGAAGCCGTCCGATATGCGCACGGGATGGGGAAGAAGGTCTACGTGACCGTGAATATCATCCCGCGCAATGAAGACCTGGAGGGGCTGGATGACTACCTGCGGTATCTGGAGGAGATCCACGTGGATGCGGCGCTGATCTCCGATCTCGGGGTCTTTTCACTGGCCCGCGAGGTGGCGCCGACTCTTCCGATCCATGTATCCACGCAGGCGAGCGCAGCGAACTGGCGGACGGTCAAGGTCTGGAAGGAGATGGGGGCAGAGCGCGTGGTGCTTGCCCGTGAAGTGTCCGTGAAGGAAATGGCAGACATTCGCAAAAAGGTGGATATCGAGCTGGAGGTCTTCGGCCATGGCGCGATGTGCATTTCCTGGTCCGGCCGCTGCCTGCTTTCGAATTTCTTCACGCATGGCAAGCGCCAGTCGAACCGCGGCGAATGTATCCAGGCCTGCCGCTTCAAGTATTCGGTCATGGAAGAGTCCCGTCCCGGACAGTACTGGCCCATTGAAGAGGACGATCACGGGACATACATTTTCAACAGCAAAGACCTCTGCATGATCGATCACATCCCCGAGCTCATCGAGGGCGGCGCTTCTTCCCTCAAGATCGAGGGCCGCATGAAGAGCGTGTACTATGTGGCTGCGGTCGTCGCTGCCTACCGCAAGGCGATCGATACCTACTACGCAGAGCGCGGAGCTTACCGCGTGCGGGAGGAGTGGCGCGAGGAGCTGGAAAAGGTATCGCACCGTCCCTACACCACGGCATTCGCTTTTCAGGAGGCGGATCATACCGCGCAGGAGTATGTCAAGTCACAGCCGGAGCAGCCGTATGATTTCGTCGGCCTCATCCTGCTATCGGAAGAGGGGACGACCCGGGTGCAGCAGAGAAATCATTTCAAGGTGGGCGAGACTTTGGAGTACCTGACGCCGAAAGGGGATGTCGGCCTCTTCACGGTCGGACCGCTCACCAATGGAGAGGGCGAGGCAGTCGACCGTGCACCGCATCCGCTCGAAGTCCTCACCATGCAGACGGATAGGAAGCTCCCTGCCTATACCATTTTAAGGAGACGTGCGAAACATGGATGATACCAGAGTGTATATAGAGATCCCGCCGGAAGCGGTGAATTATATCAACCGCATCATCGAGGGCTACGAGTACCTTGGCATTTTGACGACGCTTGATCCGAAGCGCGCCACCTGCCAGATCAATTCGACCGCTGACACGAGAGACATCGTCATCGATGTCCTGACGCATCTTACGGATGTGGATGTGAAGATCCTAGGGAGCAGGGAAGAAGCCGTGAAAAAGTAAAATGAGTGACTAGTGGCTGGGGATTAAAAGCAAACGGTGATTGAAATAGCGCGATTAGCGAGCTGACCGTTCTGCAAGGAAGAGCGAGGGCTACGCTTGAGATGACGATGGCGCGAAGCGCTATCAAAATTTTGCGGCGCATCTATATTTTTATTCGCCGCACCACCATTTCGCATTTCTCATTTCTAATTTCTCATTCAAGCGATGCTTACAAACGGAATCAAAGGGCGAGCCATCCCACGGGCTCACCCTGTTTCCCTTGACACTTTCTCAATAGGTGCTATACTTGACTGCTAAAGACGTATTGTCTTGACAATGAAGAGAGGATCAGCGTCTCTTCTCTGTTTCATGATGATCTCGATGATCCACTTTCACATAAAGGAGATACAAATAATGGCTGCCAATGGACTTATTACAGACTTATACCAGCTGACCATGGCGAATGCGCTCTTCAAAAAGGGCATGCATGAACGCCGCGTGGTCTTTGACCGTTTCTATCGCAAGAATCCTTTCAATGGCGGCTATACCGTGGTCGCAGGGCTCGCGCACCTGCAGGAATTTGCTGAAAATTTCCGTTTCGATGCCGATGACATCGCCTACCTCAAGAGCCTTGGGATCTTCTATCCGGAATTTTTGGATTACCTGGCCGATTTCCGCTTCACGGGAGACATCTATGCCATGCCGGAAGGCACGGTCGCATTCCCCGGCGAGCTCCTGCTCCGTTTCCATGGCACCACGACAGAGGCGATGCTGATGGAGACAGGCCTCTCCATGATCATGAACCATGAAAGCCTCATCGCGACGAAGACGCGCCGTGTGCGCACCGTTGCGGGCAAGGATGCGCTGATGGAATTTGGCCTGCGCCGCGCGCAGGGCCATTCTGCCGGACTGTGGGGCGCGAGAGCGGCTATGATCGGCGGATTTAACGGCACCTCGAATGTCGAAGCAGGCAAGCTCTTCGGCATCCCGGTCCTCGGCACGATGGCGCACAGCTGGATCATGAGCTTTGACACCGAGCTCGAAGCCTTTGAAGAATATGTGAAGCAGTATCACAACAATCTCATCCTGCTGGCCGATACCTACAATGTGCTGGAGATGGGCGTGCCGGATGCGATCCGGATCTTCAAAGAGCTGAAAGCCAAGGGCGAACTGCCGAAGGTCTACGGCATCCGTATCGACAGCGGTGACCTCGGCTACCTTTCCAAGGAAGCCAAGCGCATGTTCACGGAGGCCGGATTCCCGGATGCCATCATTTCCGGTTCGAATGATCTGGACGAATACCTCATCCAGTCCCTGAAGGAGCAGGGCTGCACCGTCACCAGCTGGGGCGTCGGCACGAAGATCATCACGGCGGACGGCTCTCCGTCCCTGGGCGGCGTCTTCAAGATGAGCGCCAGAGAAAAAGACGGCATCTTCGAGCCGGTGATGAAGATCTCCAACGATGTCGCCAAGATGACGAATCCGGGCATCAAGGAGGTACGTCGTTTCTACAAGAAATCGAATGGCAAGATGATTACGGATCTCGTCTGCCTCACCAGCGAACCGATGCCGGACGGCGGCGATTACACGCTCGTCACCGAGTCGGCCAAGTGGCGCCGCAAGGAGCTGAAAGCAGGCACGTACACCTGTGTGGAAATGCTGAAGCCCGTCATGCAGAAGGGGGAAGCCGTCAAGCTCCCGACGCTTCCGGAAACCATCGCATATGCGAATGAGCAGATGGAGACTCTTTGGCCGGAATACACCCGTCTTCTGAATCCGAATATCATGGAAGTGAATCTCTCCGATGCCCTGCAGCAGCTGAAGAGTGAGATCATTGAGAAGGATCTCAAGAAATAAGAAAGAGCCAGCGGAAGCTGGCTCTTTTGTTGGTTTAGGGCTAAGATTGAAAGCAGGGATTAGGAGTGACTAGTGATTTGTGACTGGTGACTAGGAATTAGTAGCTAGGGATTAGGTTTGCGATACGAGAAAATCGCTCATTTCAAACCTCCGCGGCGCTTCTGATTTTTATGCGCCGCTCCACCATTTCGCATTTCTAATTTCTCATTCAAGCGAAGCTTTCAAACGTAATCAAAGGGCAGCACGCCCCCGGGGCTAACCCCGAACCTTGAACCCCGAACCCCAAACTATGCTATAATAGAGGCACGAACTCCCACATATTTCCTGAAAGAAAGGTGACATAGATGAAACTTTCGAAATGGATGACGATTTCCATGGCATCTCTGGCGCTGGCAGGCGGTGTCCTGACAGCGGACGCAGACTCGATGGTTCTTTCCGGCGGTGAAAAGCTCGACCTTGGCGAGAAGGTCAGCGTCTTTGACGGAAAGCGCTCTTTCTTCGGCAGCCAGCTCCATGACTGGCTCATGGAAGACAAAGCGGTGACGACTGTGGAAGAGGCGATCAAGAAGGAGAATCTTTTCCCAAAGAACGAAGCCTACTCTCATGACGTGGCACAGATGGCGGTCGATGTACTGCGCCGCGGCAAGCTCTATCAGGTGAGAAGCGAGGACAAAGGCATCTGCTATCAGGGGATGGTCGTCTCGATCGCGCTCTCAGATGCTGACGAGATGAAGCTCGCCCTTTATAGCGCGGCGCTCGATACCCAGTCGAAGGAAGCGGCGAAAGACAATCAGGCAGAGGCGGAAGCCAAAGAGCTGGCGCCTCTTCTGGCGATGACGCATGGACAGCTCACAGTGAAGGCGCACTCGGACTGGGCGGACAAGACGTCGAAGAAGGGGCTCGCCTACAGCACGGGCAGCGCACAGATCTCCATCATCCGTGACGGCTTCACGCTTCCGGTCTATCTGAAAGCGATCATTCACAAGGATAAGGGCATGACGACCTATACCCTTCTCGCGGCGGATCAGGCGTCTGGCGCGTATTTTGAGCCTGTCGTCGACAAGGCGCTGGCAGGAGCTGGAAAATGAAACGCATGCTTTCACTCTGTCTGGGCGTCGCCCTCCTTCTGACGGGCGGACTGTCTCACGCAGACGGTATGGACGGTATCCCGGCGGCGTCTCCTCTCGCACATGGAGAGAGCGTCAGCACGGCGGCTGCCAAAGTCATGGAGCCGCTGCCGATGGAAGAGCTTCTCGCACTCATGCCGGAGAGCCGGGGATTTCTGGGAGATGGAAATCTTCCCAAAGGGATGACCTTTACGCCCTTTCACCTCTCCGCAGATCCACATCCCTCTGCGGGGCTGTTCTTCCTTCCCGGGAAGAAGCAGGATGCGTCCGTCATCGCTTTCGGGATGGAAATGAAAGGGGAAGCGGCGGAGGCCTATTTTCACGACATGTTCCTGCCGGAGGGCTTCACTCCGGCGGCGGGGCAGCGCATGCTCCACTTCAATATCGGTCTGATGGAGGCGGAAACGATGCTGAACAACATCTTTCTTGAGACCGCCAAAGGGACGCGCGAGGCGACCGGCGAGCCCATCCCCTATGACCTCATGGGCGTCAGCATGATGCATGTGGAGCAGCTGCACAAGGTACTCAGCCAGCCAAAGACTTACGGCTTTGCCCTTTCGCCGTACCTGGTCGCTGACGGATGGGCGATCCCTCTCTATATGCGCGGCTTCCTTACCAAGACGGGCGAAGGCTACCGGAGCCTTCTCTTCCTCGGCTTCCAGAGCCAGAAGGATGCACTCGATCATGCCAGCTATGAGATATTGAGATCCATGAAATAAAGGAAACGCTGATTAAATCGCAGAGTCGGATTTCATATGGATTTTTATACATAGCTTCGTCATCATCTTCCTTAAATAGCTCGCTATTCTCGTCAGATGATTCCTTGCTCTGTATAAAATCCAAGAATGAAATCTGACAATGATTTAATCAGTGTTTCCTAAAAAAGATGTCACGATGCGAAAGCGTCATGACATCTTTTTTCGTGGTCAGCCCGTAGGGGAAATGAGGAATGGAGGTGGCGGCTTCGCCGCATTTTAGATGACGGTATTCCCGTATCGTCAGCCTTCCCCTCGAGGGGAAGGTGCCCCGAAGGGGCGGATAGGGCACTGGCGGTATGCAAGCGAGCGGGAAGGAGTGTCTCAAGCAGGCGATTTATGAGAGCATCCGAGCGCCTCTGGCGCGGTTTCTCTTCCCCATTCACGTAAGGCTCCTAGCCATCAGCCCAGTCACCGATCATATCAAGAAATAGCCGGTGCATGCGGTCATCATGTCCGACCTCGGGATGAAAGGAAAGTGCGAGCTGCTTTCCATAGCGGACAGCGACGATGTGGTCATCCACGGTCGAGAGGATGTCCACGTCAGGCGATGCAGAGGCGATGTAGGGGGCGCGAATGAAATTCATCTTCACATCACCCACGCCTTTGACCGGCGCCGTGGTGATGAAGCTTCCGAGCTGGCGGCCATAGGCATTTCTGCGAACCGTCACAGGAAGCGTAGCAAACCAGGTATTCGCATCATTTTCCAGATGCTCCGCGAGGAGGATCATGCCGGCGCAGGTGGCAAGGACAGGAAGCCCTGCTCTGATCTTGTCTTGGAGCGGTGCGAAAAGTCCCTCATCCTTGAGAAGCTTTCCCTGCACGGTGCTTTCCCCGCCGGGAAGGACGAGCCCGTCCATGGGGCGCTCGAGATCCTTCCGGTTTCGTATCTCAAAACAGGAAGCCCCGAGCTTTGTGAGCATTCGTTCATGTTCAATGAATGCGCCCTGAAGGGCGAGGATAGCAATTGTGGGAGTAGACATGACAAATACCTCTTTTGATAAAAATGAGACGGCGGGGCTGGGAAAAGGAAGGGGCAGCCTTCCTTTTCGCTCGAAATGACAGCGCAGGGAGAGAGTCTGACACCCACTCTCTTTGTCATAAAGCAGCGGTCACCGATCCCCATTCCCGCTGTTTAACATTTATTTTCCGCGTTCCGCCATGAGGAGCTGGATCTCATCTTCATTGATGCCGACCATAGCTTCGCCGAGGTCAGTGGAGAGCTCCGCCAGGATCTCCGGATCCTGGTAGTTGGTGACGGCCTTCACGATAGCGGCAGCACGTTTCGCCGGATCGCCGGATTTGAAGATACCGCTGCCGACGAAGACGCCTTCTGCACCGAGCTGCATCATGAGTGCGGCATCCGCCGGAGTAGCTACGCCGCCGGCCGCAAAGTTGACGACCGGGAGCTTCTGGTGGTCATGGACATAGACGACGAGGTCATAGGGGACGCCCAGCTGCTTGGCTGCTTCGAAGAGCTCATCCGTGCGTTTTGAGGCGATGGAAGCGATCTGGGTATTGATCTTTCTCATGTGGCGTACCGCCTGAATGATATCGCCGGTACCCGGTTCACCCTTGGTACGGATCATGGAAGCGCCCTCTGCGATACGGCGAAGGGCTTCACCGAGATCACGTGCGCCGCAGACGAATGGCACCTTGAACTGGTGCTTGTCGATGTGGTAAACATCGTCAGCCGGAGAGAGGACTTCACTTTCATCGATGTAGTCGATCTCGATGGCTTCGAGGATCTGCGCTTCGACAAAGTGACCGATGCGGCATTTCGCCATGACAGGGATGGAGACAGCTTCCTGGATGCCCTTGATCATTTTCGGATCGCTCATGCGGGATACGCCGCCCGCTTTGCGGATGTCGGCAGGGATGCGTTCCAGTGCCATGACGGCTGCAGCGCCGGCTGCTTCCGCGATCCTTGCCTGCTCCGGTGTGGTGACGTCCATGATGACGCCGCCTTTCAGCATCTGGGCGAGTTCTTTGTTCAGTTCATAGCGTTCATTGTTTTTCATGATAGAGAGTCCTTTCAAAATAATGGGGGAAGGTTGATGGGTTCAAAGTTCAGGAGTCAGGGGTCAGGGGTAGCCCGTGGGGCGTGCTGCCCTTTGATTGCGTGCGAAAGAGGTTCAGCGGGTTCTATAGGTTCTACGGGTTCAGCGGGGAAGGTGCGGCGCAAAAAATAATGAAGCGCCGCGGAGTTTTGATAGCGCTTCGCGCCGTCGTCATCTCGAGCGTAGCCCTCGATCCTCCTTGCAGAACGGTTAGCATGCTAACTGCGCTACTTCAATCACCGCTTGCTTCTAATCCCTAGCCCCTGATGGCGAGTCATCCTGAAAAAGGGTCAATTAAAAAGAAGAGCAGGGGATCCGGAGGATCTCGCGTCTTCTTTTCATGTGAAATTGTGGGGGAGGCTCGTTACCATTTCCCGTCGATCAGCTTTTTGGCATGTTCGTTCAGCTTCCATTTCCATACGAGGAAGGGGCCGACGATGACGCCGAAGAGTGCCTGCAGGATCTCATACGGCAGCTTGATCCATGCATAGGCAGGTGTACTGTAGACATAGGCACGGCCGAGGGAATAGCCGACGACCATGATGACGGCGCCGACGAGGACAGCGATCACCGTAGAGAGCTTCGGCTTTTCCGGGAAAGCGTGGTGCGCGATGTAGGAGATCGCCATGGCCTGCAGACCGTGAGTGACGAGTGAGACGAACATCGGGAGCGGGTAGAAGAAGAAGTCTCCCAAAAATGCGCCGACGCCGCCGACGAGGAAGGCTCCCAGCGGGTCGAGCATGAGCGCCGCTGCGACGATTACGATGTCGTTCAGGTACAGGTGACCGCCCGGGACGGGCAGACCGAAAGACGAAAGTCCGACATTGATCGCCATCAAAAGACCGCAGATGGTGAGCCAGCGCGTATTGTGCTTTGTGTGGACGGAAAGGGAATGTGTGGTCAGTGTTTCTTCGTTTGTCATGAGAATTCTCCTTGCTGTATCTAGATGTTTGCATTATACTATGAAACTGGATATATAAAAATTACCAAAATAATACAAAAAAGTAAGACCAGATGGAACGGGTTAGCCCATGGGGAGCAGTCCTTTGAGGCTCCTAATCCCTAATCCCTAGCTACTAGTCACCAGTCACTAGTCACTATTTTACGAAAGGATCCTCCTCATGACCGCCTACATGACCCTTTATCTTTCCATTCGTGATGCCATCACGAATGGCGTCTATGGCTACGGAGCCAAGCTTCCTTCGAAGCGGCAGACCGCAGAGGCGCAGGGCGTCAGCCTCATCACGGTGGCACACGCCTATGATCTTCTTGTCGAGGAAGGCTACGTGGAGCCGCGGGAACGAAGCGGATACTTCGTCGTCTTCCGCGAGATGGATAACTACGGAGCGGCAGATCCCCGTCCGATGAGCCGCTCGATGGATATCGCCCGCGCGAAGACAGAACAGCGCGAGGCCGGAGAAAGAGACCTTTTCCCTTTTTCCATCTTTGCGCGCACGATGCGCAGCGTACTTTCCGCGTATGGAGAAAAGATCCTGGATCCTTCGCCGAACCATGGCTGCGAAGAGCTGCGGCGTGCGATCGCCTCCTATCTCGCAAGAAGCCGCCATATGCGCGTCTCCCCCGAGCAGATCCTGATCGGGTCGGGCGCGGAGTACCTCTATGGACTGAATATACAGGTGCTTGGACAGGGACAGATCTATGCGCTGGAAGACCCGTCCTACCAGAAGATCGAGCAGGTATATCGGGCGAACGGGATCTCTATTGATAAGCTCAGGATGGGGAAGAGCGGTATAGAAACGAGCGAGCTCATCCGCACCCGTGCGAGGGTACTCCATGTGACGCCCTTCAACAGCTATCCCTCCGGCATCACGGCGACGGCCTCGAAGAGGGCTGAGTACCTGCGCTTCGCCCGTGAGCGTCATGCCATGATCATCGAAGATGATTTCGATTCCGAGTTTACCCTTCTCTCCAAGCCGGAGGATACGCTCTTCTCTATGGAGCCGGAGGGACACGTCATCTATATGAATAGCTTCTCGAAAACCATCGCGCCCTCCATCCGCACGGGCTACCTGGTCCTCCCGCCGCAGATGGTCCCTCTCTATCAGCTGCGCGTGGGCTTCTACTCCTGCACCGTCCCCGTCTTTGACCAGCTCGTACTCGCTGAATTTATCAGTCAGGGGCATTTCGAAAGGCACATCAACCGGGTCCGGCGGAGGAGACGGCTGCGGGCGAGCGTTTCCTCCATATAAAAAAACCTAGTGACACTCAATGGTATACCATTGATGCGTCACTAGGTGAGTCACTGGCTTATTATATAGATTTTAATGTTCTTCGAAGGTGCCAAATACGATGGCTTTACCATCTTTGACCATCTGCTGCCCGCGTGCAAATGTAGCATTCAACTGCAGTTTGTCGTCAAGAAGTAGAATATCTGCATCACTTCCTTCAGCTAAGCATCCTTTCTTGGGATACAATTTCGTGTTTTGGGCTACATTGCTGGTAAATACAGTCAGGGCATCGGATAAAGATAATCCTTCTTCTTGCACCAGATCTCTGAATTCTTTTAACAGGGAATCTTCATTTGCCACGCCAACACCAATGTTATTGCCGCTATCATCAAAAATTGGCATGCTTCCGTTACCGTCAGAGCTGACAGAAATCTGACGCAATGGTACCCCTGCATCTAAGGCCTGGCGAATCCCCCTACTTGTTTTGACGACCGGATCGTCGTCATCTTTAGGAGCAATACTGCTGGTAAAGTCCATCAGACCGCCGCTTTTTGCCCAATCAATGGCATCCGCAAAGAGATGTTTATTTCTGTTTACATGAGTTGGAATCACCTGCGTCTTAGGCAATTCTCCATTGGCTGTGATTTCTCTCAAATACTTGAGGCCATCTGTACCATCACCGATATGCATATTTACAACACCGGCTTTACCGCTTAGCATACCACCTACTCGCGCTTCTGCCGTAATCTCACGATATGCCGATACGGGAGACTGAGAAGAACGATGATCGCTCATGGCGATCTCACCGGTACCGATTACTTTATCAATTAAAACAATATCGCGTCGCACGCTCCCTGTGATCGTAGGAGTGGGCATCTCATACGAACCGGAATAGATGTACGTACTGATACCTTCATTTTCCAAACCGCGAGCCTTTGCCAGTAAGCTTTCTACATGGCGCGTGATTCCGTCTGTACCAAGAAGTCCAAATACCGTAGTAACACCGGCGGTTGTGATCTTGCTTAATTGAATTTCTGGCGTACGGGTCTGAAAACCGCCTTCTCCGCCACCGCCGATAATGTGAACATGGGCATCCATAAATCCAGGAACAGCGCTCAGACCATTCCCCTCAATGACTTGACACTGATAAACAGCCGGTAAAAATAAATCTTTACCCATGGCAGCGATTTTTTCGCCGGCGATCAAAATGTCTTGTATGCCTTTATCCTCTGGTGCAAATACATGAACATTTTTCAGAAGCTTAAAAAATGGTTTTGAATTTTCCATAGCAGATCAGTCCTCCTGTCACAATTTTGCTCAACCACATTTAGAAGAAGAGCATGATTAAACGCATAGCCCAAATGGATAGCAGGGTGTTTATTAAGCAGATCATAATGATCGCAAAATAGTGGCGACTGTTCACACCGGAAATGCCGAGGCAACGTCCCACATTTTGAACAGGGTTTCCCATCAGATAAATACCGGGAACCATCACAGTGACCTGGATAGGATCCATAATGCCCTGCGTGAATAAGCTCATTAAGATACCAATGGCTCCGCCCATGCTCATGAGAGAACCTATAATCACAGTGGCTGCTTCTCCGGGAAGTCCCCATAGTCCCATAATAGGCTGAAAGGCCACGCCGATCAAATGGAGCAGTCCTGTTACGTCCAAAATTCGAATAATGACAAATGCCATAATTACATTGGGTAACAAACTGGTGGTGCCAATAGTGAATCCCTTGCGAGCGCCTTCTACGAAAAGGTCCAGGACATTTTTCTTGTGTTCTTCGGTCATATTTTCCATTATATTCCTTCTTTACTCTTTACAGAACATTTTTAAGTACAGACGCATCAAATTTGCACCAACAATTTTAAAAACTAAAATAACGACCAAAGGTACAATGATCGGCGTTCCCAAAATAGCGAATGTAGCTGCGCCAGAAGAGAAATAATTGGTTAATCCGGCGCTGCCGCTTGTTTGATAAGTGATAACGATGCTTCTTTCCTTGTCGGTGAGTTTTCCGTTATCCACTAATTCCTTGATCATACCTGCGGCAGCATCCGTGCTCTGCAAATTGGCAATATTTGCAAGAGCTGTAACGCCTGGTACACCCAGCAATGGCTCTAAGATAGGAGTCATTAATTTTTCTGCAGCACGCAATCCGCCGAGTCCATCAATGACATTGACGAGTCCCAGTGCCAAAATAACGGCTGGAATCAAAGTCAATGCAAACATGAATCCATCTTTTGCGCCATTACCGCCAATTCCGCGGAAGTTGGTGGCCTGCTCCCCGGTTATATTGCCAAAGCTTCCGGCCAAAACATTAAAGTCCAATACCTTTAGCGGGCCATCTGCAGAAGAGAAGATCCCCGAAAACATTAAAATGGCTATCAAAAAAGCGACATAACCATACCAGGGGACGTGAATTTGTGGTATACCATTTTTGTTGTTACTATCTTGTTTCATACAATTCACCTTTAACCTTTATTTTCGATACCAAAAACTAGAGATACATGCAAGGGAAACACTGATTAAATTGTTGACTGATTTCATTCTTGAATTTTTATACAGAGCAAGGAATCATCTGACGCGAATAGCGAGCTATTTAAGGAAGATGATGACGAAGCTATGTATAAAAATCCATATGAAATCCGGCTCTGCTATTTAATCAGCGTTTCCCAAGATATAAGCCAATGTATCCTATATCTTTTGTTGGGGTGTAAAAGCAAAACCAGAATGATGAAATTTGGGGTTTTGCTTCACGGATACAGCAATAGCCACATGATTGCTGCCAAAAGACCTACCACCTCCTTAAAAGGCCACTTTTAGACCAAAAACGATCTAAAGGTGGTCTCATGGCACTATTTAAAAATACATTTATTTATATGTAATGGTATTTTCCGATAGCATTTTAAAATTTAAAATTTATGATAGCATTGCTTCCCGCTACAGTCAAGGTCTTGATAACGGATAGGAGGGCTTAGTAAGCGTTCCCTTTATCATCCTCAACGTGTCAGGTTTTTGCGGGAAGAGGTACTTTCTGCGAAGGTCATTCTGATGACAGGCTTTCCTATATTCACTCGGCTTCCTTTTCTTGCATGAATCCCCATTCTTCAGTACAATAGAGAGGAATCGTGAGAGTGATCTTGAAAGGAGAAATTATTATGCAGAGCTTCGAATTCACCCCGCAGGGCGTATGTGCAAGAAAAATTACCTTTGACCTTGAAGATGGTCTCATTCACCACCTTCATTTCGATGGCGGCTGCCCGGGCAATCTGGCAGCGATCGGCAAGCTCCTCGAAGGCCGCAGCGCAAAGGAAGCGGCGGATATCCTGCTCGGCAATACCTGCCGTGACAAGCAGACCTCCTGTGCCGATCAGCTTGCTCATGCACTGATCGAAGCCATGAAAAAGGGAAATCAGGAATGAAAGAGCGGCGCTGAGTGAAGCGCCGCTTTTTTGATGCCGCTGGGGCGTGATCGAAAAAACTGCGGGGCCTATGCACCGTTTCCATGGGTCGTCCGCCTTGCGGGCAGCCAGGAGCCCGAGCCTTGGATCCTTAAATTGTTTGCATTTTCATTCATTTTATGCTACAGTATCACCATATCCCAGAAAGACAGGGACAGGAAGTAGTAGAGAGACTGCTCGCTTATAGAGAGCCATTGGAAGGTGGGAAATGGCAGGAGCATTTCATCGAACTCATCCTCGAGTCGCAGGCTGAAGAGAGTAGGCCTCGCCGGAACCTGACCGTTATCAGACAGAGTGCATATTTCTGCAGAAATATGAATAAGAGTGGTACCGCGAATCTTTCGTCTCTTGCGAGACGGAAGATTTTTTTATTGCAGCAAAAGTGGGAGATTGCAGAGGAGGAAATAGTATGGGTATGACAATGACACAGAAGATCCTGGCCAAGCATGCCGGTGTCGATTCTGTGAAAGCAGGGGATCTGATCAACTGCCGCCTTGACCTGGTCATGGCGAATGATATCACCGCGCCGCCGTCCATTGCGGAATTCAAGCGCATCGGTGTCCCGGTATTCGACAAGGAGAAGATCGTTCTCGTTCCGGATCATTTCCAGCCGGCAAAGGATATCAAGTCTGCCGGACTTGCGAAGATCGTCCGTGATTTCGCACATGAAAACGGCATTGTCAATTATTTCGAGCAGGGGCGTGTCGGTATCGAGCATGCGCTGCTTCCGGAAAAAGGCCTCGTAGGGCCTGGCATGGTCACCATCGGTGCGGACTCTCATACCTGCACCTACGGTGCGCTGGGCGGCTTCTCTACCGGCGTCGGTTCTACCGACCTCGGCGTTGCCATGGCGACCGGTGAAGCTTGGTTCAAAGTGCCGGATGCGATCAAAGTCGTTCTGACCGGCACGAAGCCGGAGGACATCACCGGTAAGGATGTCATCCTGACATTGATCGGTATGATCGGCGTCGATGGTGCGCTGTACCAGTCGCTGGAATTCACCGGCCCGGGCGTCCATTCCCTTTCCATGACCGACCGTTTCACCATTGCGAATATGGCGATCGAAGCCGGCGGAAAGAATGGCATTTTCCCTGTCGATGAAAAGAACATCGCCTACATCGAGGGGCGCTATCATAAGCCGTTCGACGTCGCCCCCGCGGATGAAGACGCGCACTATTCCCGCGTCGTAGAGATCGATCTTTCCTCTATGAAGCCGGTCGTTTCCTTCCCGCACCTGCCGGAAAATACGAAGGTCATCGGCACTTTCGGGGAGATCAAGATCGATCAGGTGGTCATCGGTTCCTGCACGAACGGCCGTCTCGAGGATCTGGCTATCGCAGCCCGCATCTTCAAGGGGCATAAAGTCCATCCGAATGTCCGCTGCATCGTCATCCCGGCGACACCGACTATTTACCTGCAGGCCATGCATGCCGGCTTCATCGAGACCTTCATCGATGCCGGATGTGCCGTGTCTACACCGACCTGCGGTCCGTGCCTTGGCGGTTACATGGGGATCCTTGCAAATGGAGAGAAATGCGTCTCTACCACGAATAGAAACTTCATCGGCCGCATGGGACCGACCGATTCTGAAATTTATCTGGCAGGCCCTCAGGTGGCAGCGGCCAGCGCTATCTTAGGACGTATTGCGGCACCGAAGGAGGTCAAATAACATGGCAGTATTAGAAGGAAAGGTTTGGCGCTACGGCGACAACATCGACACGGACGTCATCATTCCGGCCCGTTACCTGAACACCTTCGATCCGAAGGAACTATCTAAGCACTGCATGGTGGATATCGACCCCACCTTCGCGGAGAATGTCAAAGCCGGCGACATCATGGTCGGCGGCAAAAATTTCGGCTGCGGCTCCTCGCGCGAACATGCGCCTGTCGCCATCAAAGCAAGCGGTGTACCCGTCGTCATTGCATCGTCTTTCGCCCGTATCTTCTACAGAAACGGCATCAATGTAGGTCTGCCGCTTCTGGAGATCGGAGATGACGCCTTGAAGATCCACGCAGGCGATACGCTCCGCATCGATATCTCCACTGGCAAGATCGAAAACCTCACCACCGGGGATACCTTCCAGGCGCCGCCGCTTCCGGGCTTCATCCAGGATATCGCCAAAGCGGGCGGACTCATCAATTACGTCAAAGCGAAAAAGAAATAAGAAGGGTTGTCGGGTTCAAGGTTAGCCTCGGGGACGTCCTGTTCCTTGATTGGGGATGAAAGAGGGTGAGCAGGTTCTATGGGTTCAACGGGGGTGGTGCGGCGCATCATCATAGGGAAGCGCCGCGGAGTTTTAGAATATACGGTATTTACGAAAGATGAGAAACCTGTGAACCTTTTGAACCTTCAGAACCTGTTTAACCTATGAGGATGCATATAAAGGGAAGATGGCTATTTTCTGCTTTCAAACTTAGAGGTTCAGGTTCCTATCCCCTTCCCTTGGAAGGGGAACGCCCGAAGGGCAAGGGGTTGGCCCGCGCGACGCACGATGATTTCTAGGCGCTTCTGATTTTTATGTGCTGCACCGACACCTTTGAGCCCGCAGAATTTCTTTTGCACGCAATCGAGGGATAGTACGTCCTACGGGTCATCCATGAACCTTCTATCCGCTCTTATTACATGACCACTGAAGAAATATAAGGAATAAGGAGAATCAAATCATGTCCAAACACATCGTTGTCATCCCTGGTGACGGCATCGGTACAGAGATCACCGATGCAGCTGTCGAAGTCCTGAAGAAGATCGATGACATTTACAAGATCGGCCTTACCTATGAATGGAAAGATGCAGGCGGCGCAGCCTACGACAAATTCGGTGAACCGCTGCCGCAGGATACCATTGATGCCTGCAAGAAGGCAGACGCCATCCTCTTCGGCGCTGTCGGCGGCGACCAATGGGATCACTTAGAGCCATCGCTCCGTCCGGAAAAAGCCATCCTCGGCCTGAGAAAAGCACTTGGCCTTTATGTAAACCTCCGTCCCGTGAAGATCCAGGACTCCATGATCGAGTATTCTCCGCTGAAACCGGAAATTGCCAAAGGCACCGACATCATGATCGTCCGTGAGCTCGTTGGCGGCATTTACTTCGGCGATCGCTGTGAATCCGAGATCCATAACGGCGCAGAAAGAGCCTGGGATCTGGAAAACTACTCTGTGCCGGAAGTCGACCGCATCACCCGCTTCGCCATGGAAGCGGCCCGCAAGCGTCATGGTCACGTGACAAGCGTCGACAAATCCAATGTCCTTGCGACCTCCCGCCTCTGGAGACGCACCGTCATCAAGATCCATGACGAGGACTATCCGGATGTTCAGCTCGACCATATGTATGTCGACAACTGCGCGCAGCAGTTCGCCATCCATCCGTCCTTCTTCGACGTCGTCGTCACAGGAAATCTCTTCGGCGACATCCTCTCTGATGAAGCTGCTGTCCTCTCCGGCTCCATCGGCATGCTCCCCTCTGCCTCTATCGGCAATGAGACCAGCCTCTATGAACCGATCCATGGCTCGGCTCCGGACATTGCCGGCAAAGGCATTGCGAATCCGATCGCGACCATCCTTTCCGCTGCCATGCTCCTTCGCTACTCCCTCAATGAAGATAAAGCCGCTGATGCCATCGAAGCTGCTGTCAATCAGGCCCTCGATGACGGCTACCGCACCGGTGACATCTACAAAGAAGGCATGAAGAAGGTCAATGGCCGCGGTATGACCGACGCCATTCTCGCACGCATCCAATAAAATATGACAATCAAAAAGGGGCTGTGAAGAAATGAATCCTCATTTCTTCACAGCCCCTTTTTACTTT
>ERZ1034973.175-NODE-175-length-44678-cov-16.898035_pt1 | contig 44678 bp, 44 predicted proteins | sample MGYA00520686_ERZ1034973 | MGnify/ENA primary metagenome ERZ1034973 (study PRJEB33766, sample SAMN09781775) | gut metagenome | biome: gut microbiome | host: Homo sapiens | place: Madagascar | study: EMG produced TPA metagenomics assembly of the PRJNA485056 data...
GACCTCAGCCGTCAACTTCCTCGCCGCCTGTATCTACTTTTTCATCAACTATGGCAAGGAACCGTACGACAAGGACGGCAAGATGCTGATAGCGGAGAAAGTACTTGATCCGAAGACCATGCAGATGAAGCCGACCGGAAAAGTATTTAACCATGCAGGAGAAGAAGTGGAGCCAGCCTATTGGTTAGGCAAGTATAGCGATATGCCCCATATTCTGAGTTTCCTGAATGAGAGTTACCAGACCATCTTCAATGTGCTGGAGACCGATAATGAGGTAGCACCATTGTTGGGACCGTTCCAGACCGCCTTGAAGAATAAGGCGATGGAGCAATTGGAGGGTATGATTGGTACATTGCGTGTCTATACCTCACGCCTTGCCACCAAGGAAAGCTATTGGATATTCCATAAGGACGGAGATGACTTTGACCTAAAAGTCAGTGACCCGAAGAATCCAAGCTATCTGCTGATAGCAAACGATCCAGAGATGGAAAGCATCATCGGAGCATTGAACGCCCTAATCCTCAACCGACTGGTGACACGAGTGAACACAGGACAAGGCAAGAACATCCCTGTGAGCATCATTGTGGACGAGTTGCCGACACTCTACTTTCATAAGATAGACAGACTGATAGGCACAGCCCGAAGCAACAAGGTGAGCGTAGCCCTGGGCTTTCAGGAGTTGCCGCAGTTGGAAGCCGACTATGGCAAGGTTGGTATGCAGAAGATTATCACCACCGTAGGCAATGTGGTGAGCGGTTCGGCACGAAGCAAGGAAACGCTCGAATGGCTGTCCTCCGACATCTTCGGAAAGGTGGTGCAACTGAAGAAAGGCGTGACCATCGACAGAGACAAGACGAGCATCAACCTGAACGAGAACATGGACAGTCTTGTGCCAGCCAGTAAAATCTCGGATATGCCGACAGGATGGATCTGCGGTCAGACGGCAAGGGACTTTGTGGCAACCAAGACCGGCATGAATGGCAGTATGAACATACAGGAAAGCGACGAGTTCAAGACCAGTAAGTTCTATTGCAAGACCGACTTCAACATGGCAGACATTAAAAAAGAGGAAAGCGAGTATATGCCACTGCCCAAGTTCTACACCTTCAAGAGCCGTGATGAGCGTGAGCGCATCCTCTATAAGAACTTCGTGCAAGTTGGTGAGGACGTGAAAGCCATGATAGCAGAGATCTTCAACAAGAAGAATGCCAAGTGACAAAACAATGACATCCCCAAAACAAAAACAACGTCCATGATAAAAAAGATAAAGACATACATTCTCCTAACGCTCTTGCTGCTGTGCCAAAGCATCATGGCGCAGAACAAGACACCCACCAACGACAGCCCAAGCCAAACCGACTTGGGCATCTTCGCATTACCTCCCTTAGAACGAGCGGTGCGCTGCATCAAGTATTACGAGGGATGGCACGATATTAAGCGCAACTATCCCTATATCGGATGGGGACATCGGATTTTGCCGCATGAGAAGTTCAGCAAGAATCTTACTTATCAGCAAGCCGATACTCTGTTGCGCTCAGACCTCACCAAGTTATGTGCTATGTTTCGCAAGTATGGCAAGGACTCACTACTCCTTGCCGTACTTGCCTACAATGTCGGCCCCTACAAAATATTAGGGAACAAAAGATTTCCGAAGAGCCGTCTCCTGCAAAAGATTGAGCGAGGATTGCATGACATAGAAAAAGATTACCTTGACTTTTGCAGATGGAGAGGCAAGCATATCCCATCCATCAGAAGACGGAGACAAACAGAACTTTTACTGCTTATATAATAAGGTGTAAACCGAAAAAACATTATTCATCATTAAAAGTAAAGCATTATGGCAACAGTAAAAGTAAAGTTTCGTGCCTCCGCGGTAGAGGGAAAGGAAGGTACGTTGTATTATCACCTTATCCACCAGCGCAATCTGCGTTGGATCAGTACCGACTACCACGTCTTTCCTGAGGAGTGGAACGACAAAAAATCGGCTATCATTATTTCTAATCATAGCAACCGACAGGCACATCTACAACTCATCCAGTCAAAGATAGATTGGGAGATAAAGCAGATGCAGCGCATCATCCATGACAAGGAGATGGTGCGCATCCCTTATTCCATTGACGACATAGCCAAAGAAATCCAGCAACTGCCGCCAAGCCAGAGTGTATTTACATTCTTCCGACAGCAGATAGCCAAGAAAGAGCAGATGTTGTGCATTGGCACCAAGAACAACTATGTCAGTGCCGCCAATCGCTTCATGGAGTTTCGTGACCATGAAGACCTCGCCTTCTCACAGATGACAAGCGACATGATGGAGATGTATCAAGCATGGCTTTGGAACAGAGACGTAGGTCAAAACACCGTGGCGTTTTATCTGCGCACCCTCCGCACTCTCTATAACAAGGCAGTGGAAGCAGGGCAAGCTCCGTCCAACGACATCTTTTCTCACATACAGACCGCCAATGTGAGAACTGCCAAGCGAGCCATTTCCGTCAAGGATATTCGCAAGATTGAAAAATTGGAATTGCCTCGCGGTTCATCTCTTGACAAGGCACGAGACCTGTTCTTGCTCAGCTTCTATCTGCGTGGTATGGCATTTGTGGATATGGCATTTCTGAAGAAAACAGACTTGAAATGCGGAATGATAAGCTACAACCGTCGCAAGACCCACCAAAATCTCAATATCGAGTGGATTAAGCCGATGCAAATGATCATAGACAAATACGCCGAGCATACTAAAGACTCTCTTTATCTGCTGCCTATCTTGACAGGCAATGAGACTTCGCTTTATGCTGCATACCGTAAGGTGGAACACAATACCAACTACAACCTGAAGAAAATCGGCGAGAGGATAGGCTTGAAGATACCGCTGACCACCTATGTGGCACGCCACACATGGGCAAGTATCGCCCTACACATGAACATTCCGATAGCCACCATCAGCGAGGGAATGGGACACAACTCCTTCAAGACCACACAAATCTACTTGGAGTCCATCGACATGGCAACCATCAACGAAGCCAATAAGCAAATCATAAAAAAAATCCGATTAAACGAGTGCAATGAAAATTAGTTTTCAGATTGCTGAGCGTGAGGATTTTATCAAAAGATCTTGAAAGATTTGTAAACAAATAGTCATATTTACACAATCCCGAAATGAAGGGGTAAAATGTTTAGCAAATTTCACGCTTTCTTCTTATAAGAGAGCAAACTCGCTACAAAAATACGAAAATTAGTTGGATTACATGTCAGATTTTATCATTTTCTGTATGTAGTTCTAAAAAAAGCACACAAATGTTTAGCAAATCTGCATTGGACGATTTCTCCAAGTAGCAGATTTGCACTTGTTTCGGCTGTTTTGCGCTTTTATAAGAAGAGAGTGTAATGAATGTAAAATAAAGATACATGTGCAAAGGCAGTAATGTCTGATACTCATAAATACGATTAAGATTATGCACAACAATAAATTGACTATATCTCCACAACCATCATGTATGGTTGTAGCTGAGGACATAAAGTAGAGCAGAATTTATGAAACCGGATGGTACAAGTTCTTTTTCTACAGCCGACGAGAAACTTGTTTCTCCAAAGGGCAACCACGTTACAGAGCCAGACGCAAAGACTGGTTCTGCGATAAAGAAGTGTCGTCAATCGGACGGAACAACATGGTCTTACATCTTCGTTCATAACAGTAAAGTGAGGAAGTTGGAAGTGCTATTAGAGAATGACGGCAGAACCTATTTTGTGCATAAGACAGTTCGCTATTTCAGGAAACTTGGCAAGCAAAGGGTGCAGCATCAGGAAGTGCCGACCGTCAGTGGTCTGGTCTTCTTCCAAGGGTTTCCCGAAGAAATACAAGCCTATCTCGACCAGAAGTTCCCACACGCTCGCCTATGCAAAAATTGTAGCACAGGCAAGGTGGCAGAAATACCCGATACGCAGATGCAACCCTTCATGCGTGTCGCGGAGACTTCACCTGAGCGCATCCGTTTTCTTCTCCACTCTTATCATTATTATGCTCGCAACCGCATCCTCCTCCGTATCACCACAGGTGAGATGGCTGGATTGGAAGGCTACATCATTCGAATTGACCGAGACCGCCGCTTGGTGATGGACATCGGTGGAATGAGTGTAGCAATCAGCGGTGTTCATGCCGAGCACTTTGAGGAAGTGGAGCAAAGCAAAACCTCAATCACCCATGAGAATATCTTTTATCAGCGCAACTTGCAAGAGCGACAAGTGCTGATAGACCGCTATTTCCATCCTGTGAAAGACGACAAGGAAGTGGCTGCGCAAGCCGAAAATATCGATTATCTGAGGAAATATGCCTTGGACGAGTTGGCACATAACCGTATCAATTTCAATGATACATGGAATATCTTTTCCTTTATCATCGAGGAGATAAACTACTACTATGCGCCCTTTGTAGAACAGTTCAAGGAGCACCTTAATCCCATCATGTGTGAAGGAGGCAAGGTACTCCAAGAAATGGAACAGATTATCAAAAGTCCTCATATCAGTCCTAACGACAAGACCAGATACGAGAATGATTATCAGGAGATATTGTCGCATTACGAATATCTATTCTAATCACAACTCTTCTATCCACCCAAAGATTGCATGAGCATCCAAGCAAGGACATTCCTTAGGCGTAGTGCCAGGCAAGTCACGATGCCCTACAATCTTCGCTTTCGGGAACAACTTATGAAGACGTGTCAATACATCTATGATTTTTTCGGTCTGCTTAGGTGTACGAGTGTCGCATGGCTTGCCATGCTCATCCAGTCCACCCTCATAGCAGATGCCAATCGAACAACGGTTGTAAGGTCTTGCATGAGCACCCACTTCAAGCAAGAAGCGATGCTGCGTCATCGTACCATCCTTTCGGATATAAAAGTGGTAGCCGATGTCGTAGAAGCCGCGGCCCTTGTGGTCACGGCGAAGTTGTTCCACGCCATAGTCTTGATTGCGTCGGGTAGCCGAGCAATGCAACACAAGAAATCTTACGGAGTCGGCAGACATCATCAGTTTGCCGTCCTCCACTTTGGCAAGGAGAGTGCGCTCATTGCGCACCAACTCCTCACCGATAGACAAAGGGAATTTTTCTTTAATCATACCAATTTGTCATTAAACGAAGTTAGCACAAGAGCTAACACCCAAGGCTGTCAGCGCAGCGATAATCGCTTGAACGATAGCGTTCAGAATTGAAACCCAAGAAATCTTCTTGGAATCATTGCCGAAATTTTCATTTTGATTACTCATATACATTCAGTTTAAAAGTGAAACATCATTTTGAAAATAAAAACTTGTTTGAGGTAGTTGCACCAGAAACATTATCGGGTGCAACCAGAATGCTATTAAAGCTCATTATCGCCATCTATAGATTCTGCATCGGTTTCATTACCGGAATTGTCAGAGCCGCTACCACCGCCTGTAGAAGGAGTGTTGCCACCATCGCCAGATGGCTTGTTGTCACCACCTGCTTCATCGTTGTCATTACCCTTCACAGTCTCCTCACCATACTTCACAAGGCTGATACGGTTAGGAATCAGGTCGTAGGTACGCTTGCCATTGCGATCTACGGAGAACGATGGACGGAACGCTGGAACAATGCTCTTCACCAAGTTGGCATTCGCCTTCTTAGCCTCCGTCACCGACTTGTTGGTGATAAAACGAAGATAGAGCGTACCGAAACCGAGAAGTTCGATGTTGTAACCCTTGGCAAGGTTCTGCACCACATAGTAGGCATAGCGGTCGAGTACCGCCTTCACATCAGCCGTGGTAGCAGTAGATTCCGTAGAAATCTGCTTCGCCACCTCATCGGTAGTCAAAGTACCGTAACTTACAGGACGAACGCTGTAAACTGTCTCACCCTCGCGCTTACCCATGGTAAGAGTACGAGAAAACACTTTGTAAGATTTACTCATAGTTTGAAATTGTTTAAAAGATTAATACTAAATATATTTGCTTCATTCCGAACAAGGACTGTTGAGCGTACCCAGGTGTCGAATTGGCTTACCCTTCGGTCGCCGAACTCTGTTTCTTCACTCTTCACTCTTCGTTCTTCGTTTAGCTGGTGCAAAGATACGACAATGCACAGGGCTGTATGTCGAAGTGTGTCGATGAACGTCGAAGTTTCATGCGACTTAAAGATGCGCTTCTATACACCCTAAAGATGCGCTTCGTTAGCACTCAAGGAAGCGCATCATTAGCACCTAACGATGCGCTTCATGAGAGTTCATTCAAGCACTTCCTCAACAGAGCATGTTGGCTCGCCCAGAAATTCCTCGATAAGCTTCACCTCACGGATGGTGAGAATCTGCTTCTTGTCAAACCTCTTGCCCTTGGTGGTCAAGAGTTCATACAGTTCCACACAGCGTTTGATTTCGCTGGTCAGACGGCGCACAGCATTCGCAGGTTCGCAGTCGGAGAAGTACATCATCGCCAAGATACGGCGAGTATAAGTTGCTTTTAACTTCATATACCTTATTATATTTATAGTTCAACATGTTTATCAGTCAACTGATTTATGTTGCAAAGATATATTCCTTCGAGAATCACGTGATGCACCCATGAGTGCATCATCCTTAACTTCCATTTAGTACTTTTCGGTCATATTAAGCATCTGCCGGAAAAATACCCACTGTTTTGTCAGGACTCGATGTTCGATAATTCAAGGTATGGCGGATGGAAAAGCAGACGAATGGAAGGGCGAATCGGTGGATTGCCACTGCCGCCGAAGAAATTCGCCTGATTCAGAGAAGATGGAAGTTCACTTCCATCCGTCAGTTTTCCAAATTTCTCCAGATGAGTCCTCGCACCCTTTCTAAGTTAAGCCATCTCGATGGAACCTTGACATTGGAGAGCATCGCAAACATATACACGAGGCTCGTACTTTTACGAAATCTGAAATTTGTGGGCAACGAGATAATGGAAGAGGAACAACGCCTGAAAGATTCCCTATTTCGCATCATGAAGAGCGCAGCAACAGTGCCTCAAAGCATGACCGACGATGTGGTGGATGAACTGGAGCACCAGTTATAGGCGTCCATGAGTGGCTTTGAACTTATGGTGCATCTGCCGAAAAGCCTATGGCACAGTAGGCGATGCATCTAAGGTTCATTCATCAAGAAAAACCATACAAGATTGCAAGTCTTATGTTAGACCAGAACTTTTCTGCCAAGAATTTCATGAATGTCTATGCCCAAGAGAACCGCATGGGAAGAATCCCTGTGGAAACTATGGGCGAAGACTTCAAGGAAGTCGTGGGCAAGATAAAGGACACAAACTTGGATTTGCAAGCACTAAGGAGCAGAAAGAAATCGGAGAAGACCGATGAAGTCAAAAAGAAAATAGATGAGCTGAAGCAAGAGTTGAAAGACTTGAAAGAGACCAAACAGAAAGTCCTCTTTGAGGAGATGCAAGGTCTATCGACACAGGTCAACAGCCACGCTTTCCGTTTCAAATTCGAAAAGGTGTGGATTGGTGACAAAATGGGCTTCAAGATAAATTCAAAAGATCATGCTCAACTTTTTGCCATGAAGCAACTGCAGACTAATTTGCAGAAGACATTCAAGGTAAAGCAAGCTAATCGTCACCTCATCATGACGAATATCAAACTGCTGTTAAAGACCAGACGACCATTCTACATCATCCGTACAGATGTCTCCTCATTCTTCGAATCCATACCGCAAGAACAACTCAAACACATTGTCATGGACAACACCCTGCTGTCGTACAAGTCAAAAGTGTTTGTGAATGCAATACTCAAAGAATACGAGGCTGAGAAAGTGAAGCTGGCAGACGATGAAAGTGAAGGTATGAAGGAAGGATGTGGTGTGCCACGAGGCATAGGCATCAGCTCCTTGCTTTCCGAAATCTATATGCGTGACTTGGACAGCAGCATCAAGAAACGCCCTGAGGTTATCTTTTATGTGCGATATGTCGATGACATCTTCATGCTGTTGGCAGACTTGCCACAAGGTAAGGACATTGAAGAATATTATTCTGAGTTGGTTGAGAAGTTCAAGGAGAAAGGACTTAGTCTGAAACCAACAACCGATGCAAAATGTTCACTTTTCAATTGCTTTGAGCATAAAGATAAACCTTTTGAGGTTTCTTATCTTGGCTATAAGCTGACGATAACGACTAAGGTTTCAAAATCGATACTGAAGTCTGTCGAAGTAACATACAGCATGTCTGACGACAAGAAGGAACGTATTACAAAACGTATAGACAATGCTTTCAAGCATTTCGATGCGACAAATAAACACGACATTCATCAGGCACGCAAAGATTTGGTGGACTCTTTGAAGTTGATTACAGGCAATGTGAGACTGCACAAGTCGAAGTCTAGCATCAAGACAGGCCTCTATTACAACAGCGACTTGTTGGACGACACCAAAGACTTGGAAGACCTCAACACCTATTTATATAGTAAGACGGTAAGCCTCCATCCAAATCTGTTCCACATAGAGGACGAGAAGAACACCTATCTTACATCCCTATATAGCAGAATCAGGAAGTTTGATTTTGTGACCGCTTGGAATACAAGAAAGATGTATGACTTGAAAGACAAGCGACTGAAAGAAATTATGAAATGGTTGAACGATGAAAAGAAAGAGGATAAAGCTACGCTATAAGAAAGAGAGGGTTGTATTCTCTGATGTGTTGCCATACGAGCTGCCCATCACCTTCACTAACCGTTTCTTCTATCGTTTCTTGGTCAAGAACGAGGTAGAATACACCATCAATCCACTTGACCATACGAAATGCAAGCTCAAATGGAAGAGCGGTATGAGCATTGCCGCACGCCAAGTGCTTGCAATACTTTTGGGCATAGATAGCAAAAAGGTGATGAATGAAAAAGTTACTCAAATCAATGTTGGTAACGAGCCCTCCATTCCTTTCTCCTATCGCATCATGCACAAACGAGGCAAGTACCGTGAGTTGGCAGTAATACATCCTGCCGACCAAATCAAGATGGTCAGCTTCTATGAGAAGTATAAGAGTTTGATACTCTACTACTGTCAGCAGAGCCGGTTTTCCTTGCGCCATCCTCATGCAGTAGCTTGCTACTTCTATTATCGTGACCGCTTACACCATACCCTATTGGGCAAACGTTCTGATGATTTGGAACTCTATTTCAACGAGTATGAGAACTTGAAGACCTACTTCAGTTACAAGCGTTACACCCAGATATACCGCTTCTATGAGGATTATCGCTATCAGCGAGCCGAGAAGAAGTTTGCCCATTTGCAGAAGTTTGACATACAGGCATGTTTCAACAGCATCTACAGCCATTCCATCGCTTGGGCTACCAATGGAGGCAAAACAACTTACAAGCGATTCTTCAAAGGTGGTGAGGATGGAACGTTTGGAGCCGTTTGGGACAGCTTGATGCAAAAGATGAACTACAACGAAACCAACGGCATTGTCATTGGTCCAGAGTTCTCACGGCTCTTTGCAGAAGTCATTCTTCAATATATAGACAAATGTGTGGAGAACGACCTTTACGAGAAAGGCTATAAATGGAATCTGGATTACGAGTGTTACCGATATGTGGATGACCATTTCTTCTTTTACAACAACAAAGAAGTTTTGGAAGCAGCCCGACAGAGCTATGCCTATCATCTGAACAAATACAAAATGACCATCAGCAATGAGAAGACGGAGGACATCGACCGACCTTTCATCACCCCAATATCACGAGCAAAACTTGCTATCGACAAACTGATTAACGATACTATCACAATCAATGTAGATGATGACCTGCTCAAAAAAGACGAATCAGAGAACGATGCCAAAGACATCGCAATGGACTCGCAGGAAGATGAAATCGAGAATAAGCCGATGGACAAGAAACGCTTAGAGAATGCTCTCGGCAAGAAATACACGCTCTATTTCCGTTCATCATTCTTCAGTTCTGTTTTTCAGGACATCTTGAAGACGAACAATGTGGAAGCAAAGGATGTTCTGAACTATACCATTGCTCGCATGGGAAACAGATGCGAACGTATGCTAAAGAAGTTTGACCGACTTTATAAGCCACTATGTATGGCGGATAAGGTTATTGACATAACTCCCTATATGAAAGAACAGGCGGAACACCGAAAGAGTATCATGGAACATGAACTGTCCTTGTTCCTCTTTAATCTCCTTGATTCTGCTTTCTTCATCTATTCTTTCAACAAGCAGTTGAATAGCACCTTGAAATTAGTCAACCTCTTGAACACTATAATCGTGTATCTTGACACCGACTATTTCACAAATGATATACGTGCCAACGTGTTCAAGAAGATACAGGATGAAATTAATGTGGCTTTCCAATGCTGCCGATACAGTGAGGACACCCAGTTGGAGACTCTTTACTTTCTTATCACCTTGCGCAGTATGAGAAGCAAATATCACCTATCCGTAGCATCTATAGAAAACTATATAGGAGTCAAGACGAATGAAGATGGCAGCAAGGAACTTCCCGACATGAATGCCATTTCCATCACCTTGTTTCTCTATTACTTCGCTGACAAGAAGGAGTTTGACGAACTGAGAATACTCATCGTAAACAAGGCTTGTGAACGAATCAAGAAAGTACCTATGGAACTTCACAGAAAGACTTCCGAATTAGTCATTCTATTGTTAGACCTTATGGCTTGTCCCTACTTGAATACAGAGAGTAAAACCCAAATAGGAGAAGCATTTGGATTGACGAAGAAAGAGATAAAGAATCTGTTGAGATACTTCAAGAATGGACGATATATGTTTACCAACTGGAAGAAGCTCAATGTAACGAAAGAATTGAATGCGAAGATTTCGCAGGAAGTTTATGCCTGACTGCGGTCTGGCATAAATAAAGGGCAGACCACAATACCCAATATTAATCCACACACATAGGTCTGTTCAGGCGGATAAGAGCCACTATAGGGACTTTGGGTATTGAGTCCCTTATATTTCATTTTTTTAGATTGAAAAATAAGAATAATATGAGTATATATAACATGACCTACCGCACCAAGACATATCTTGCAGGAGATTGGACTGGCGACAAGGATTTAATAGATAAGTTGCATGAATGGAACGACAGCGATAAGTTGGCTTTGCATTTTACTGATGTTCATAGCTTAACTTCATCTAATGATATGACATTGAATTGTAATATCAAGAAGTCACTAAGACAACGGTTAAATTTGTCCAAGACATTTGTTTTGATTGTCGGTAAAAATACAAAGAATCTGAGAAGTGGTTCATGTGCGACATGTGCATATTACAACAAAGGTTTATTGAATATAGCCCCATATTGTACAGCATCACAATGCAATGTCATAGAATATCGCAGTTATGTTGACTATGAATGTGAAATGGCTCTGAAGGATTTTCAAGCAGGTAAATTGAAAAATATTGTTGTTATTTACAATGGATTGTCAAAAGTTGATAGAAGCCGTTGTCCAGAATCTTTACGCAATATAGGTGTACATATTCCATCTGATTATTTAGAAGATGGAACACGTTATTGGAACTATCAGTCTATTAAAAATGCTATTTGCAAATGATAATGTTTATTTGTATTCCATTATCAAAAAAAATGCAATGAGGCTTATCTTTGTGCTATTTGGCTCAACAAGATTCTATTTGATTATGACAGCTCTGCTGAGAAAAATGAAATGGAAGCAATTCTTCAAGCATTTCTTTGATGCTGTAGGTACATTGTCTGCTTTCGCAACTCTCATTGCATTTGTAGGACCTTGGAAAACGCCAGAATATACGTCAATTGGATGTTTGCTTTTAATTCTTGGAATCATGCTTATCTCATTGGCTTATACATACTTTCAGATGAGGTCTATTCGCTTACTTACAATCCCAATGCGTCCTCATTTGAAAGTGACTATCAAAGAAGGCGATGTCTTGAAGGAAAAAGGTATCATAGTAATACCTGTAAATAATTTCTTTGATACAATTGTCGATGATGTGATTATAAGTAAGAAATCAGTTCATGGGCAATTCGTGTTGCAATACTTGGCAGAAAATCCAGATATTAATCAACTAAATAATTTTATAATAAACAAGTTGAAGAAACAATATCATAGGTATAAAACTATATCCAGGTCAAGAGGTAATACGTTATCATGGAATTTAGGCTCTTGTGTTGATATTGAATGGAAAGACAACATCTATGTTCTCTTTGCTTTTACGAATTTCGATGAAAAGAACCATGCAAGTATTTCTTCTGCCCAAGTACCAAATGTTTTATCCAAACTAATGAAACATTTGTCAGAGATAGCAATGGATAAACCAGTATTTATGCCTTTGTTCGGTACAGGGCTTAGCAGATTAGGAAAGTCGTACAAGCGTACCCTTTTGTTCTTATTTGATTGTATTGAATATATGAGTGCAGAATCTGTAAAAATTCCATCGGGATTAAATATAGATATAAAATCTTTGAAAGCAACAGATGTTAATTTAGATGACATTAAGGAAGTCTTAAAAACAACAATTTGCTGATTATGTATAAAGCATTTCGCACTAATATAGAGGAAATTTCAAAGTTGGAAGAATCTATAAAACCAACAGATATTGAAAGTTTGAAAAATTTACGGAAAAACTTCAAACAACAAATACGTCCTTTGATTCTTCCTAAAAATGGCATCATAAAAGGAGAAACATTGAAAGATACTTATTTCCCAACTTCTATCATAGGAAAGTCTTATGACATTTTCATTTCCCATTCCCATAACAACCAAAAGGAAGCAGAAATTCTATCTGCATGGCTTACGAAATATAAGGGGTTTACATGTTTTGTAGATTCTTTTATATGGGGAAGTGCAGATGAATTGTTGAAAGAAATTGATAATAAGTATTGTAAAAACTATCGTAAAAATACATACGACTATGCAAAAAGAAATTTTACAACTTCTCATATACATGCCATCTTGTCAATGTCATTGTTGAAAGTAATTAGTGAGTCATCTTACTGTATATTCATAGAAAGTACTGAGTCATTGAATTTAGCAAAACTTGGAAAGAAAAAGACGTTCTCCCCATGGTTGTATGAGGAGATTGAATATATGAAAACTTTAGCCCCTAAAGAGCCTAAGATGAAAATATTCTGCAAGGCTGTAACAGAGACACAAGAATTCAAAGTAGAGTATGATGTATCAGAATTGGAGGATTTTGCCTTTCTTGATTACGATGCTTTCTTGCATTTAAGATGTATTACAAACTAAATTATTAGGAGGTTTAAACATGCTTGTTTCTATTTCATTGATAACTAAAGGTGTACTATTCCTTTGGAAAGCCCATGGAACGCATCTTGCGCTAATGAAAGGTGGTGCATATTTGTACTCAACTTATGGGTTGGGCACAACCATTGCTGGTGCTAAGACGGTAGCAATATGTGCAGGTTGTGTTGGAGTTGCGAGTACTACTGTCGGTAATTCTGTGGAAGGATTTGAACTATTGAGAGATGGAATTATTGAAAACAATCCTTCTAAAACATTAAAAGGATTTTGGAATTTAAAAAAAGCCTACACATCAATAGCCAGTTTAATAAATGGTTTTTCTTTCTTTTTGGATAACTCTAATGTTGAACCTGATTTGACAGACTATCTCATTAATGGTGCAAATGAGATAGCTTCATATTTAAAAGACAAGACAGAGGAACAAGCTATAGAACTTATAGCTGTAATGGAGGATATACTTAAGGAGAGAGTTTCTTCCAAAACAGATTATGACAAGCATATTAATTATCTTTACGCTATGTCCTTTTGTGATACATCTTTGTGTTATAAAGAATTGTTGGGTTGTGCAGGAAAATGCTATGACAGTATTAGAAGATATAATACTTCTTTGAAAATTGGTCCTGATTACAATTTATTTGACCATTTCTTGATATATTGTATTGCAGGATGGATGAAAGAACATGTTTCTAATACAACAGTAAAAAGTATATCACAAAAAGAAATTGCAAGAGACATTACTGATAACATACTGATATATCTTGGCTAAAATGTTGAAAAAATATTGGTGTGATAAATCAAAACTATATGGCAGAATCACGAACAACTAAAAGTATAAAGAATGCCCAAGTATCATTTTTCTATTATGTAGTATTGATGATACTTGGCTTTTGGTCAAGAAAAGTCTTTTTTGATTATTTAGGGGCCGAAGTCGTAGGTTTGGAGACTACGGCTGGTAATCTGTTAGGATTTCTCAACCTTGCAGAATTGGGAATAGGTATGTCTGTTACATATTTTATGTATAAGCCTTTATTCTCTAAAGACTATGAAGAAATAAATCGTATAGTAGCACTACAAGGCTGGATTTATAAGCGCGTTGCTTTTTTGGTAATTGCTGGAGCCTTGGTTCTAATGTGTTTTTTCCCAATAATATTCAAAAGCATGAAATTACCATTATGGTATGCTTATGCTGTATTTGGAGTATTTTTGTTTGGATCGTTATTGGGATATTTTGTTAATTATCGGCAAATTGTACTAAATGCAGACCAAAAAGGATATAAAGTTACTCGTGTAACTACAGGGATGAATGTTGTATTAAGAATTATACAAATTCTATTATTGCCGATTGTTCCTAATCCGTTTATCTTTTACATATCTACAACTCTTTTTTCAACTATTTTTACTTGTTGGTGGCTGAATCATACTGTTGCAAAAGAATATCCTTGGTTGAAAACAAGAGGTTTAAATGGCAAGGATTTGCTTAGAGACTATCCTGAAGTCATAACAAAAACAAAACAATTATTTGTCCATAAGATAACAACTGTATTACTCTTTCAAGGAACACCTTTTATTATGTATGCTTTTTCCACGCTTTCCATAGTAGCGTGCTATGCAAATTATTTATTGATAGTTGGCAAGTTGAAAGATGTAGTAAGCATGGTATATAGTAGTATGGGCGCAGCAGTTGGTAGTTTGATAGCAGAAGGCAATAATGAAAAGATAATAAGGAGATTTTGGGAACTTTTTGATTCGAGATTTTGTATTGCTGCGATATTATTGATATGTTTATATTTCTTATCTCATCCTTTTGTGGCTCTTTGGCTTGGTGAAAAATATGTTCTTGGACAATTGTTACTTATTTTATTAATTATTGACCAGAGTATTTATATTACTAGGCTTACTGTTGATAATTATATTTATGGATATGGATTATTTAAGGATGTGTGGGCTCCAATTGTAGAAGGATCTATAAATATTTCTTCTGCTCTTCTTTTAGGTTATATGATTGGTTATGAGGGCGTAATATTGGGAAGTATAATATCTCAAGTTGTTATTGTTTGTATTTGGAAACCTATTTTCTTATTTAGAGATGGTTTGAAACTACCTGTAAAACAATATTTTAAGCGTATAATATTACGTTATGCTATTATTATTATAGATGTTGCTCTTTTACAATATTTGTTCTGCTTTTTTATCCCTGAAAGATTTACCTCTTATATAGAATTTGCAATGTATGCTTTGTTAGAGTTTTTCATTGTTAGCATTGTTATCTTTGTGGAATTTTTAAGTTTCTCACAAGGAACAAAAGATTTTATTATAAGAGTATGGGGCATATTACATCATAAGTTTAATTGATTTTTTATGAATATAAATATTAAAAAAAATGAAGGATTAAAGGCAATAATAAATGAGAAACTGAGACCTTTAATAAGTAGTAATTATCTTTATTTAGACGTTCCTTATCATGCTAACCTTGGAGATACATTGATTTGGCAAGGAACCTTAGATTTCCTCAAGACCTTGCCATACAAATGTCTTTATTCTTCATGGTATAATAGCACAAAATATAGAGACGTAGCTGATAAGAATCCTAATTCTCCCATAATTTTGCACGGAGGAGGAAATTTTGGAGACGTTTGGATTGAATGTCACAAATTCCGTAAAAAGGTAATTGAAGATTTACCTAATCACAAGATTATCATTTTTCCTCAGACTATTTATTATAAGGAAGAAAAGAATCTTGCGGCAGATGCTGAGTTTTTTAGCAAGTATCCAAATGTAACAATTTGTGCGCGAGACAGGCATTCTTTGAAAACGCTTAACGATTACTTTCCTAATAATCCATCTTTATTAGTTCCTGATATGGCCTTCTATATGGATGAGCATTGGCTTAAACCTGAAACTACAGAGGAGAGAACATTGTTCTTGATGAGGACAGATCATGAACTGAAAGATGGGGAAAGTTTAAATATTCCTGAAGGAGCAGATATTAGCGATTGGCCGACTCTTAATTCTTTTGGCGGTAAGTTACGGTATGACTTATTGAGAAGATTTCGCTTAGGATTAAATTGTGTTGATAGTCTATTGGGTTCCAATATAGAACGACGATTTACGGACTTCTATTGGAAGAATTTTTTACGCCCGTATAACGTAAAGCTTGTAGTCGATTTTTTACAATCATATAAACACATTTATACTACAAGAATGCACGCAGGAATTTTGGGAGTGATCTTAGGTAAATCGGATATAAATATATATGATAACGCTTATGGAAAAATGTCATGGTTTTACGAAACATGGCTATCCGATGTTGAAGGCATCCGCATGCTAAATAATAATTCTAAAAGATGAAAGAACGTTTACATTATATAGATGTAATGAAAGGCATTACCATGTTGGTTGTGGTATTGCATCATGTGTTATGGATAACTGTTGACTTGAAAAATGTAACAAATAGTACAATGTTGGTTCTGCATGGATGGCAAGATATGTTAGCCTCTTTTATCATGCCGGCATTCTTTTTTTGCACTGGTTATTGCAGTAGTTTTAATAAGGCATTCAAGCCATTTTTTATAAGCAATTTTAAGTCTTTATTAGTACCGTCAATAACTGTAGGAATTGCTTATGAAATTATATATGGCAGATTTTTACAACTCCCTTCAACATTAAACATGGCAATGCACAAAGGATTTCTTTTCTTTTGGTTCTTGTATGCCTTGTTTTACGGGAAAATGATATTTTGGTTATTAAATAAGATCGTAAAGAAAGCTTGGATTATAATCACAATATTGTTAATTTTTGCTTTTGTCGCTACTTTATGTAATGATATCAACTTCTTAGGATGGAACTTTATGCAGTATCGACAAGCTCTAAATTTAACATTGTATTTAGGCATTGGATATTATTTTAAGAATTTCCCTTATCAGAATAGAATTTTAAATGTTGGAGCACTTCTATTTGTTGCAGGTGTGGCTCTATCTCGTATCATACCATTTGTTATACCAAGAGTAACAGCAGGATTTAATTGTACTTTAACAGAAGAACCATTGCATATATTTTATGCATTGACTGGAACATTGCTTGTAATGTGGATCAGCAAGAAGATAGATAAAAATCTTTGCCTTGAAGAAATCGGTAAAAAATCACTTATTATCTATGTGATACATAATACTATTATATTGCATTCTACAGATTGGATATTTCGAGATATGCTTCAAAAGACTAACAGCATATTATTCGTTTTATTAATCGTTGTTGTAATGGTTGCTTTAGCCACAGCCATTTCTTACCTTATATGTGTTGCACTAAATACAAAATATCTTAAATGGACACTTGGAAAATTTTAATAGAATGACAAAAATAACAGCAATCATGTCCGTATATAATGGACAAAAATATATTAATGATTCAATAGGGTCATTATTATGTCAAACATCTCCTAATTGGCGTTTGATTTGCATCGATGATGGAAGTACGGACAATTCTTTGTCTGTTTTGCAGAACTATGCTGCCCATGATGACAGAATAGAAGTGATTCATCAAGAAAACCGAGGCTTATCCATAGCAAGAGCTGTAGCTTTTTCCCACGCAAAAACTGATTATGTCTCTATTCTGGATTGTGATGATGCTCTAAGTCCTGACTATATCGAAAAAATGACAGAAACAATAGTGCAGACGAAAGCAGATGCTATATTGTCTAATGTTGAGTATGGCTATAAAGGGAAACAGAAATATCCGACCCATTTTGAGCAATATCATATTGATCATAATTTCAAAATTCATTCAGGCATAGAAGCTTTTGGCTATACTGTACCCTGGAAAATCCATGGATGGTTCTGCATAAGAAGAGATGTTGTTCAAAAATACTATAACATAGCAGAAGCTTCTTCTAGTCCATGTAAGCATTTCTTTGATGAGTATCTAGCTAGGTTGATGTATTTGAGATGCAACACATTTGCTTTATGCGATGCCTGCTACGAATATCGTTTGGACGAAGGATCAATAACTCGTTCAGTGTCCTTAAAAAGTTTTGATTCTTTACCAACCATGAATAGAGTATTGGAGTTATGCCAAAAAGAATCAATGCCAGTAGATATAGAAATAAATGTTTATAATGAGTATTGGGCGACATTGTTAAGATTAAAATCTAAGGTTAAGTTGTTGCCATGTGATGTGCAAGACAAAGCTAAAGCTATAATTGCGGAATATAGCAAGGTGCTACTGTCAAAAGTATCATTTTCAAAATTACTCAGAGGCTCAAAAAGAACTTTAATTAAGTTTTTAATTGCAAAAATAGTGAGTGCATGTCAATAAATGAATTTCAAGAGAATCCGCTTGTCTCAGTAGTTTCTCCATGCTATAATGTAGAAAGATACTTACCGCGTTTTTTGGAATGTATCGTATCTCAAACTTATAAAAATATTGAGATTATTCTTGTCAATGACGGAAGTACAGATAATACTGGGTATATTCTTGATGATATAGCAAGTAAAGATAACCGAGTTTCTATAATACATAAATCAAATGGAGGATGTAGTAGTGCAAGATTAGCGGGTATTAAAAGGGCATCTGGTGAATATATTTATTCGTGTGATCCTGACGATTATATGGAATTGAATTGTATTCAAAATCTTGTTGATACAGCTCTTGCGTCTGATGCAGATATTATATACTGTGATTATGATTGTATGTATGCAGATAGGACGATACCTGTATGTTATCGGTTGGATAACATGGATAAATTGACTTATTTGCATGCACAGTTATCTGGTGGAATGTGGGGAGTCTTTTGGAACAAACTTATTCTCAAGTCTCTTATGGATGAATATCATGTATATCCCGATGTCAGAGTGACCCTTTGGGATGATTATCATGTTGTAAATGGATGTGCTGCTTTTGCCAATAAGATTGCATGTTGCCCAAAAGTGCTCTATCATTATAATTGCGAAAATCAAGATTCTATTATGCACAATATAACTCTCAAAAGTTTTGAATCTATAGTATTAGCAATCAAATTATTAGAGAAGCATTTTGAAAGAAGTGGTGTAATGCAATATGTAAAGAATGATTTTTTGCAATTGTGCGCTAAGAATAAAGAATATCTTCTTTTTTCACAATATCGCAATTTTAGATTATGGAGAGATTTATGGCCTGAAAGTAATTCTTTAGAATTGGCTAATAGCAAAGGCATTAATAGGTTGATGATAGAGAATATCATAAAAGGCAATTATCGAACCGCACAAGTACTCTCATTATTCCAGCGAATAATATCTCATATAAAACATTGATTTTTTAAGTAATGATAGAGACAAAGATAAATAACAGTCCATTGGTTTCTATTATAGTTCCATATTATAATGTGGAATTATATATTACAGCCTGCATTGAATCAATATTCATACAAGACTACAGTAATATAGAATTGCTTTTGATTGATGATTGTGGTTCTGATTCTTCTTCTGTTATTGTAGAAAAATATGTGAAGAAAGCTCCTTCTCATATTAAATGTATTGTATTGAAGCATCCCTTTAATAAAGGCTTGTCGGCTGCTCGGAATACAGGAACAAAGGCTGCTCATGGTGATTATATAATATATGTAGATAGTGATGATCGTCTATTACCCAAAGCTATATCTTCTATGGTAGCAACAGCTATAAAAGATAATGCAGATATGGTTGTTGGCGATTATATAGCTATGCAAGATGATGAAATTGTAAATAGCAAAGTTCCTACAAATACGGCTAAAGGATTAATTGTTGGTACTTCAAATATTCTTAATTGTTATTGTCAGCATGGCTTTTATATGATGGCATGGAATAAACTTATTCGTGCCTCAATAGTTAAAGACAATAACGTTGAGTTTATAGAAGGAATTATCCATGAAGACAATCCTTGGAGCATGAAGATGGCCTTTTTGTTAGAGCGTATTGTTATATTGCGTGAAAATACATACATATACACAGTTCGTCCTGGCTCTATTGTAACAGACATGAAGGCCGATTTTAAGCGCAAATCTTGGTTTCGTGGTCTTCAATCGTATATTGAAAATATTAAGAAATATCAATTGTATAAGGATAATTATGCTTTTCATGAATATATGGTTAGCGAGACTTTATCATTCTTGTATTTTGTTGGGCATAATTTTAATAGAAAGACTACTTGGAATGTATTGAAAAATTTAAATTTGCTTTCATACAAAAACAATTATCAGTCTCCTTTTGCAAAATCTCTGCCAACAACTCATAGAATTTATAATTTAATGTTGATAACACCAACATTAGTGAGATATTTTTTATTGAAAATAACTTTGGCTATAAAATAATATACAATGGAATTGCAAATAATTAATAATAAGCAACAATTCTTGAAAGAATTACAATTGTTTTTGTTGACATTTGTTCTGATGCCGTTAGTAACTGTTCCTGTTGCGATTTGTCAATATGTCAAATCGAAAGGGATAAACAAAAATAAACTAACGTTCTTGTTCGTCGCTTTTGCTTGTTATATGGCTGTCATTAATGCAAGCAAATTTCCTGAAGGGGATCAGAGTAACTACTGGGCTGTTTATATGAAAGCTCCTCATGAAGGTCTTCTATGGACCATCAATCACATTTATGGATATCGAGATTCTACGAATGGAAAGGAGTTTATGAATGGTCTTTATAATTATTTCGGATATTATTTGACAGCAGGACATTATGGCCTTTACATATTCATAAACACACTATTTGTTTACATACCTTTCTTTTATGTAATAAAAGAATTGTATCAGGATAAAAAAAATGGAAAATATGCGATACTTGCAGGAATAATATGCTTGTGCTTTTTTACGCAGTTTTTTAATTTGACAATTCACCTGCAACGGCAAGTATTAGCATTTTCGATATTTATATTTGCTATGTATCGAAAGGCAAAAACTGGTAAAACAAATTATTTGTTGTTGTTTGTTGCCATTTTTACTCATAGTACAATCTTGTTTTTCATACCTTTCCTATACTTTAATCTCTTTTATGAAAGAATGACGATAAAACGTGCCATTCAGGTTTTAGTTTTAGGCTTAGCCATCATTTTTGTGGTCAGTCGAATTATGATGGCAAAAGAGATAGAACAAATGTCTGATAACGCATTGAGTTATTCTCTAAACCGAATACATAATGGTGGAGGTACTGATGATGTCGAATTCCATTTAGCCAACTTCCTCGTTTTTAATATACCAATATTATATGTATCTGTGAAGAGAATGTTTTTAAAAGGGCTTAATCGAATGGAGTATGTGGTAAACAACACATATCTTCTATTGTTCATATTTGTATTATCCTTTACAGGAAATGATTTGGTTCAATATCGATTTTCATTCTTTACCTATGGTTATATTGGCTTTCTTTTACCCGCTTTGTTGAAAGGCTCTAATCGCTATTGCAAAACATACTATTTGATAATAAGTGTGTTTTTTGTAGCAAGATTCTATTTGACATTCGATCAGATAACCTGGAGTTATGATCCTATATGGAAATCATTACTCTTTCCAGAATTTATAAATACTTTATTCCCTGGATATGGAGACATCTCAAAATATTTATAAAGGCGAATTATGCAACAATTCTCCTTTCTTTACTATAATAATGGCTGTCTATAACAGTCAGGCATTTTTGACTGATGCAATAGAAAGTGTTTTAAATCAGTCTTGGACCGATATAGAGCTAATATTAGTTAATGATGGTTCTTCAGATAATAGTTCTGATATTTGCAAAAGATTCAAGCAAATTGATAAACGTATTTCATATATCGAAAAGAAAAACGAAGGTGTCGCAATTGCAAGAAATCGTGCTTTGGATATAGCTTGTGGACAATACGTTTTGTTCGTTGATTCTGATGATATTCTATATCCAGATACATTGGATAACCTTTATAAGTATTTGGTAAGAAAACAATGTGACATTTTAAGATTTGAATTCAAAACGATCGATGAAAAAGGATCAACTTTATATCCTAATTACGAGCTAAAACGCAGAGGAAAATATTCTGGTAATATGTTTTCACCAGCTAACTTTATATTGAAGATCTTAGGTGATGAGTTCTATTTATGTATGAATGTCTTTCGTAGAAGCATATTTGAACAACATCAATTAAGATTTTCGGAAGGTTGCTCATATATGGAGGACTGTGATTTGATTCTTCGCTTTTTATCTTTCTCTAAGTCTTGTGGATATTCTGCATTTATCGGATATGGATACCGTAAATATTCAAGTTCAGCAACTTCTATATTGACAAAGAAAAAGTATCAAGATATATTGTCTGTTTTTGAAAATGTCGTTCATCTGAGTGAAATAGCAACAGATATGGATTTTCCTTTAAAAAGAGTTTATGAGGGCATTGGTTTGAATTTATACAATAATACGTTTATCTTTAATGATATAACAAATAGAGAAAAAATCATAAAGATATGCACAACAAAACCGATAAGATTGGAATGGAAACTGTTTTCTTTTTCTGGGGCTAAATTTTGGAGACTTCTTACATTTATGAGAAAAGTGAACAGAATGTTGTTTTATTAAAATGTTTAAAAATGCACATATGTTTTATTTGCCGTGAATATCCTCCTTCAAAGCGTGGTGGAGGTATTGCTACTTATGTTAAGGAAATTGCTGAACAAATGGTCCTTTTGGGACATCAGGTGACTGTTGTTGCAGCATCTGATGATACAAGAACACAATCTGATGAGATGGATAATGGAATACATATAATTCGTCTTAAAGGTGGAGACTTTGTTGTTAGAGGAGTTGAAAAAGCATCATTATATCATAGATTTCGATTTGCTTATAGGTACTATAGTTATAGAAAGGCTATTGTTAATACCATTCGAAGTCTTCATAATGTAGATGTAATAGAAGTTGCTGATTATGGCTCAGAAGGTTTGTTTCTTGATCATTTAGATATACCATACACAGTTCGGTTGCATATGCAATCATTGTTTGATTTGGAAACCCAAACTAAAAAGAAATTAACACTTAAAAATGCAATTTTCTATTTTTTTTGGAAACAGGAAGAGAAAGTTATCAAGCGCTGTAAATATATCACATCGTGTTCAAAAGCCTTAGCAGAATGGAGTATAAAAAACTATAAACTTGATGCTAATCATGTTACAGTTATTAATAATCCTGTTAACCAAAAGAACATTTCATCCTTAGAAGAATCTCATTTATTGGATAAAAATAAGAAAAATATAGTTTATGTAGGAACTGTTTGTGCAACAAAAGGATGCAAAGAATTAGTTTCTGCTTCTAAACAATTGAAAAGGAAATATCCAAACTTGGAGTTGTGGTTGTTTGGAAAAGTTGGATTATGGGCGGATGCTCTTGCAGAAGAAAATAAATCGAATCCTTGGATACATTTCTATGGGAAAATAGATCGTAATTTATTATATTCTATATATCAGGATTCCGATGTTGTCTGCCTACCTTCATGGTTTGATAATTTTCCAATGACTTGTATTGAGGCAATGCTTGCTGGATCTGTAGTAGTTGGAAGCAAAGCTGGAGGTATGAGTGAAATATTGCAGGATGGAAAAACAGGTTTTCTGGTAAGTCCTAAAGATGTTACTGAGCTTACTGAAAAACTGGATTCTGTTTTGGCTATGAGTTGTGAAAGTTTAAATAGGTTAAGAAAGGAAGCAAGAAACATTGCTTTGAATCGCTATTCTCCAAGCACAATCGGGAACCAATTAGAACATTATTATAAAAAGATGAGAGATGAAAGTACTTTATTGTAACCCATCGTTTTGGGAGTATCGTTTACCCTTTTATGTTGAGTTAAATCGACTGTTTAATGGGAATTTTCATGTCTTGTATTCTACAAGATATTTTATGAATAAACATCGTAAACTGCTTGATGAAATAAAGAAAGAACTTGGCGATAATGCTCATCCTTATAATAATGAAACAGTTTTTGACTTCAAAACCCGGTCTTTCTCTAAATATCAAGAAGGAGACAAGTCTATCTCTATTCCTACTGCATTATGGGGCATGATTAGCAAAGTCAAACCTGATGTGTTGATTACTGAAGGCTTCTTCCAGTGGACACCTATTGTGCAACTCTATGGATTGATACATCATATTCCTGTTTTTATGGGGTATGAACGTACTCTGCATACTGAGAGAAACAATTCTAAATTTAAGACATTCACAAGAAAAATACAGGATAAGTTATTCAGAGGCTATTTGGTAAATGGGTCTGAAACGAAGAAGTATCTTAAAAGTATTGGTGTTGCACCCGAGAAAATTTTTATTGGAGGAATGAGCGCGGATAGTAAGGGTCTTAGAGAAGCCATCAGCTCCTATCCTGACGAGAGCAAGGAATTATTCAAGAAGAAATATCAAAGAGGTGAGAACGGATTAATCTATTTGTTCACAGGACAACTTATTACAAGAAAGGGCATCATTCCGCTATTAAATGCATGGAAAGAGCACATTAAGCATCATCCAAATGATAGTCTCCTTATTGTTGGAGACGGAGAGTTGATGGATGAGTGTAAAAAAATGTCACAGACAGAAACTTCTATCTTCTTGGAAGGTCGAGTGGAGTATTATAATATATATCGCTATTATGCTATAGCTGATGTTTATTTTTTACCAACAATAGAAGATAATTGGAGTTTGGTAATTCCTGAAGCTATGGCGTGTGGTCTGCCAGTTGCAACAAGCATTTATAACGGTTGTCATCCTGAGCTTATTCATGAAGGCGAAAATGGTATAACATTCGATACTTTTAATCAAGAAAGTATGGTTAATGCTTTAGATTATTTTCACCATCAGGATTTGAAGGCAATGGGAAGAAAATCTATAGAATTGGAAAAGCCTTTTAATACTGTAAATTGTGCAAAAAGAGAGTTTGATGCGATTGTAAAATTGACAAAACGAATAGAATGAAAAGATATGTTATTTTAGTAGTTTCCTTGGTCTCTTTAATACCTAGTTTGTTTGCAAATGACAGCATAAAGGCAAAATCGCCTTTCTCTGCTTCTTTAGAGTTAAGCACCAAGTATATGTGGCGAGGCATAGAGTATGGTACCGCCCCAACGATGTTCCCAATGATAGGCTATGGCTATAAAGGCTTCAACGCCTTTGCTATGGGAGCTTACGCTTTTAATGGCAGTCATCAAGAGGTCGACTTGGGTGTTTCTTATACCGCAAGCGAGTTTACTGTGGGTGTATCCGACTATTACTATCCTTCTGCTGTAGGTGAGAAGGACGGTTATTTTAAGTTGAGCAATCGAAGCACAGGCCACTGGGTAGAGGCGTATGCCACATGGACAGGATCTAAAATTCCTTTGTGGGTAACTCTCTCTACCTACATCTTCGGTGCAGACAAAAATGCTGATGGCAAGCAGATGTATTCTTCTTATGCAGAAGTGGGTTATACCCATTCGTTTAATGACAACAACAGTATGGCTGTATGTGTGGGTGCTAACCTGAACAAAGGTTTCTATACTGGTTGTGAGAGCGGCTTCAATGTGGTAAACATTAATGCCAAGTATAGTACAGCATTTAATTTTGGCAACTATAAGCTTCCTGTAAGTGCCAGCTATATCTTGAATCCGTACATGAATAAGTCGTATTTTACAATGTCTCTTTATTTCGGAATCTAATGAAAACTGCCGTAATTTTATCTGCAAGACAAGACAAGGGCACCTCTGTTCCTTATCCGTTGAAAGCTTATCATGAGGATATCTGCCTTATGGACAGAACCATTGAGGCATTGACAGCTCTTGATTTTACTGACATTTATCTTATAGTGGGGGGCAAGCTCAATTATACCAGAAATACGCTTCAGATCATGTTCATCTTGTCTTGAATCCTGACTATAAGTTTACTTCTTCCATGGGATCTTTGGCATGTGCAGCACCTTTCATTCAAGATGATTTCTTGTTGGTTGAAGGAGACACCTTTTATGAATATAAGGTTCTTAAAGCCTTGTCGGAGACTGACAATGAAAACTGCTTTGCCATAACAGAAGAATCGGGCAACGGAGACGAAGCCTTTGTAGAAACCAAGAAGGGATATATAACAAAGGTAAGCAAGGACCGTCATCAGATATGCAATTTTGAGGGTGAGCTGTTGGGTATTGTAAAAATAGCCAAACAGACATTTGACAGAATGATGCAAAAATGGAAGTGTAGCAATAACCCTTACCTCAATTATGAATATCTGTTGCTTGATTCAACCGATGTGCTTGACCGTCCTTACATACGTTTCACAAACCTTATATGGGGAGATGTTGACTGTGAGGAGGATTTTACAAAGCTGTGCAACTATATCTACCCCAGGCTGCGACGCAAAGAGGATCCGTTTGACTATGAGAACTTGATTTCTTACTTGAGCGCAATATTCCCGAATGAGCAGATTGAAGATGAGGTTAGGATAACACAGATAGGTGGCATGTCCAACAAGAACTTCAAGGTGACAAAAGGAAAACAGGAGTATGTGCTTCGTGTGCCTGGAAATGGTTCTGACGGCATGGTGGTGCGTAGCAACGAGGAACAAAACTCTATGCAAGCATGTAAGATGGGCATTAATCCTCCTGTGAGATATTTCAATGCCAAGAACGGCATCAAACTGGCTGATTATGTAAAGAATGCAGAGACGCTAAACGGAGCGACAATACAGCGACCTTCAAACATGAAGAAGATTGCTGACATCTTCCACACGTTACATCATTCACATGTGCGCTTCGGCAACGAGTTTAACGTCTTTAACGAAATTCTGAACTATGAACACCTGTTGGAGCAATGTCACGGCACCATGTATGACGGCTATGAGCCTGTAAGGGAGAAGGTCTTCAAACTTGAAGATTACCTTAACCAGCTCGGTGTGTCGGTTAAGCCTTGTCATAATGACTTGGTGGCAGAGAATTTCCTTAAAGCGGAGGATGGTACCATTTATCTTATTGATTGGGAATATTCTGGCATGAATGACCCTATGTGGGACATTGCCGCTTTGTTCCTTGAGAACAATTTTACAGACGAGAGCCAAGACTATTTCCTGAACCATTATTTCAATGGCAAGGAACCTGAAAATGCGAGAAGGAAGATCTTCGTATATCAGATTCTTATGGATTATCTTTGGGCTGTATGGACGGTTATCAAGGAAGCGCAAGGTGACGACTTTGGTACATACGGAAGAGACAGATACAATCGTGCAATAGAAAACTTAAAGAAAATAGACTTATAATGAAAGCAAACACGTCTGCGTTGATGCGCAAAGGTTATACTACGGGTGTACTCTCGGGTATGACATGGGGTCTGGACACCGTTTTGATTGGTGTGGCTATGGCAATGGCTCCTTTTGTTGAGAATCCCGTCCTTCTTATTGGCGGAACATTTATATGTAGCATGCTCCATGATGCCTTTGCTGCTTTATGGATGCTGATAATCATGGGATGTAAAGGTCGCCTGAAAGAACTGTGGCCAGCATTTAAATCAAAAGACGGATTGTTCTGTGCTTTGGGAGCTTTGTTTGGCGGCCCTCTCGCCATGACGTTCTATATGTTGGCAATTGCCAAGGGTGGTGCTGCCTTGACCGCTACGGTGACGGCTTGTTACCCTCTTTTAGGTTCGGCTATGGCGATGGTTATACTTAAAGAGAAGGTGCGTCTTCGCGGGTGGCTCGGATTGCTGATATGTATCTTAGGCATTATCTACATTGGTTATACACCTGCAGGTGATACCGATGTCAACATTGTCGGGGGCATTATGTTGGCGGCCATCGCTGCCATTGGCTGGGCTACAGAAGGTGTGGTCTGCGGCTATGGCATGAAGGCGGGCAATGTGGATCCTCAGATGGCGTTGCTTATTCGTGAGCTGACATCAGGCATCGTCTATATATTATTGGTTGCACCAGTCATGGTTGGTGGATATGACAATCTGGTGACAGGTACATGTGCTGTTTTCTCTGATACAGCTTGCTGGATGACTCTGTTCTTTACTGCTTTGATAGGTATGATCTCATTCTTCTGCTGGTACACGGCCATTGACCTGATAGGTGCCGCAAAGGCTCTCTGCCTGAATGTAACCTATTCGTTCTGGGCTGTGGTGTTTACCTTCATCATCGTTGGCAGCACGTTATCTGTCAACATCATAGTAGGTTCTATCTTGGTCGTTACAGGTGTGGCTGTAGCAACTTTGGTTTCGCGTAAGAAAAAATAATCTGAAAATGAATGCAATTATATTGGCAGCAGGCATGGGAACACGCCTGCGCCCTTTGACAAACGACCGCCCGAAATGTCTGGTAGCGGTGAATGGTGTTCCGATGGTGGAACGACAGGTCCAGTTCTTGAAAGAAAAGGGAATTGATGATATTACTCTGATTTCTGGCTATAAAGCAGAAGCTTTGGATTTTCTGAAAGACAAGTATGGTGTCGACATCGTTTTTAATGACAGATACGACACTTGCAACAACATTAATTCTCTCTATATTGTGAAAGAACGTTTCCATGACACATACGTCTTGGAGGGTGATGTGTTTATGGATAAAAACGTTCTCCTTTCAGACGTTCCCCTATCAACATATTTCGCGCGTAAAAAGAAATATGACAATGAATGGGGGTTGGAAGTGGATGAACGCAACCGCCTTGTGAAAATCAACATCGGTGCTGGCGACGGCTTTCTGATGAGCGGCATTTCATATTGGAAAAAAGAGGATTGCCAAAAGATTATTTCTCACATGGAGGATGTGTATGCAACCAAGGATTATACCAATCTTTATTGGGACAACATGGTTCTTGATATTTATCCGGATCTGGATATTCATGTGAGAGAAATAGAGGGTATCTATGAGATTGATACACCGGAAGAATTAAAGGAAGTAGAAAGAAAACTTTTAGTTTAGTATGGATAGAAGATATATAAACGTTGATGAGTTGAAACATATTCAACTCGACATGTTATCTGATATTGCGGAATTCTGTGAGCAGAACCATATTAAATATTTCTTGGCTTATGGAACTTTGATAGGGGCTATCCGTCATAAAGGATATATTCCTTGGGATGATGACATTGATATATGTATGCCTCGACCAGATTATGACAAGTTCTTACGACTTTATAATAAGAAAAATTCTGCATATAAAGCTGTGGCATTTGAATTGGACGATACATATAAGTTACCGTTTGCAAAAGTGAATGACACAAGGACTGTCATGTGGGAGACGATGTATGAGCAAGATATGTTTGGAGTTTATATAGATGTGTTCCCAATAGATGGATGCGATAAAGAAGGCAAAGTTATTTGCCAGAATATTAAGCTTGGACAATATCTGAATGCAAAGAAGGCTATTCTTGGGAAAAATCGTACTTTCAAGAAAAACTGCATTATTGCAATTGGCAAGTGTTTGTTAGCTTTTACTTCTGTAAAAACTTTGCTTAAGAAAATGGAGAATATGGCTCAGACTATTCCTTATGATCAGGCAGAATATGTAGCTAATATTATGTATTCTTATGGTGTTAATGAAATCATGAAGAAATCTGAGCTTGAGGATACTATTTTTGGTGATTTTGAAGGTCGTCAGTTTAGAATTCCAAAAGAATATGATAAATATCTTTCTCAGATTTATGGTGACTACATGCAGTTGCCACCAGTAGAAAAAAGAGTGTCAACACATACTTTTGAGGCTTGGTGGAAATGAAAAGTTTCAATAAAAACGTAACAAGTCAAATGAAGGCGATTGCTCTTTTGTTGATGTTAGTGCATCACCTTTGGCGAGATTCTTGGAATTTATATAATAGACTTTGTTGGTGTTTGAAATGAACATAATTTTATCAGATGTAAGTAGATATAAAGGGAGTAAAGGTACTTGGAAAGATGTTTTCAAGTATTATGTTACCAATCCTTCGTTCAGGGTTATCTTTTTACATAGGTTGTATCATCAATGGTATCATATATTGTCTAAGATACCTATGGGAAAGGGTATCTTCTCTCTTTATTATAAGCATATCTGTAGGCAATCTGGTATCCAACTTTCTCTTGGTGCAGAAATTGGAGAAGGGTTTAAGTTTGAACATTTTGGTGGTATTGTTATTGGCAGTATCAAGATTGGTAAAAACTGCAATATCTTCCATAATGTGACCCTTGGATATGCTGGTCGTTGGCAGAATGGGGGGGTAGTCCTACCATTGGTAATAATGTGGTAATAGGGGCAGGTGCCGTAGTTGTCGGCAGGATAACTATTGGCGATAATGCTTTTATTGGTGCTAATGCATACGTGTATCAAGATATACCTGAAAATGCGGTTGTTGGTGCTATGCCAGGAAAGATTCTCTCCTATAATGGTACAAAGGGTTATTTTGGGCATTGATGGTGGTTATTTTTCTGGTTTACAATCGTTTTTCTTTGTAAAATTAATAAGATGTCAAAATTAGAATCAACTTATTTAAAGGGATGGGCTGTACTCTTTATGATGTTCCTTCATTTCGGAAATTCTTTTGTCGCACCTGAATATCAATATTCATGGAGTGGCAATGAATGGGAAGGTGCTTTCCAGATTTGTGTGCCCATTTTCCTTTTTCTTTCTGGTTATGGCTTGATGGCAAGCTATATGATAAAAAGATCGGATACGTTCTTCTTATTGCATAAAGAGATCAAAAGGTCGTTTAAATTGCTGAAACATTATTGGATAGTTACGACTCCTTTTATTGTTTTAGCTCTTTTGCTGGGTAAGTTTGCTTGGTCATGGGAGAGTCTTATATTGACAGCATCTACTTTAAGATGTGATTGGTGTCCTAATGCGTGGTTTGTTTCTCTCTATATTGAACTGATTCTGTTATTTCCTTTCTTTGTTTATTTGATAAACGGAAGAAAGGTTGTTCATGTGGTTATCGGTTTTCTCCTAATTGTTTTAGCAACAAAGTTTATTGGAAAAACAGATTGGGTAGATGGAAGCGGTTCTATTGCTGCAAGACAGGTTAAAATGCTGATGAATAATCTTCCGATTTTCATAGAGGGTATGCTGTTTGCAAAATATGGTTTATTCTCTATTATTAGTCATAAAATCAGGTGCTTGAATCTCGTAAAATGGCGATGTGGGGGGGCATTATCTCTATTAATAATAGCTCTATCTATAGCCTGTAGAGCTAAGTTGCCATTAGTCAGCATCACAGAATTATTCCATGTCCCATTGTGTGTATTGGGTTTAAAGCTACTTGCTTCTGAAGGCTCTCCTGTTTTTAAAGGCTTCCTATATGTAGGTAGATATTCTACGACACTTTGGTTTATACATGGCTATTTCTGTTGGACATTCTTGCAACCTATAATATATTCCATCCGTTTCTGGCCTTTGGCTTTTATCGTGTTTGTAGGAATCAGTCTGGCGGTTAGCGTTACGATAGATAAACTTCGTACATTTATAAGATGTTAGATTTTGATAAACTGAAATCTCGCTTTCGGCAGTTCGGGGGCTGGAGGCTTGTCTGGCAATATGTCCGTATGGGGGTGTTGTGGACGGGTGTCTGTGCCTTGATACGCTGTGCCTTGAAGAGGAAGTCCTTGAAGGCTGCTTATCCTGTGATTACTGAGAAAGTGGATAGGATTCTGATTCGGCAGTATCGTTATATCTTGGATGATATGAAGGTGAGGGGTGCGGCTAGTTCAACTCCAAATGATGGGGGTGTTCCGAAGATTGTCTGGTTCTCCTGGCTGCAAGGTATCGATCAGGCTCCTGATTTGGTGAAGGTGTGTTTAGCTTCGCAGAGGAAGCATCTGCCGGATTATGAGTTCAGGGTCTTTGATCTGAGTAATTACCAGCAATGGATTGAACTGCCTGAGTATATTGTCAGGAAATATAAGAAGGGCTTGATTCCTGCTGCTTCTTTCAGTGATTTACTCCGCCTCTCGGTTTTGCAGAAGTATGGTGGTATCTGGATGGATGCTACGGTGTTCTGTTCTGGCTTTGGGAATGAGAAGCTGCAAGGGCGATGGGATAGGATTATGCAGAGTGAACTGACGGTGTTCCGCTACTTCAAGCGTGGGGCTATGGCTCCTGTGGGATTATCCACTTGGTTCTTTGCTGCTGTGCCTCATCAAATTGTGATTTCTTCTGTCTTGGATATGCTCCTGGCTTACTGGAAGGATTATAACTGTCTGGTGGATTATTATATCATCCATCTTTTCCTGGGCTTGTCTCTCCGTGAGTTTCCGATGGTTGAGGTTCGGATGCCTCGTGAGAACAGTTATCACAGTATTCTCTTGGGTGATGCCTTGGGGCGTACTTTCTATCAGGAGCAATGGCAGGATCTGATAGATCATGTGAGTATTCATAAATTGAATTACAGAAAAGTGGAAATGGCCAGTAAGAATCCGAGGGGATATTATTGGCATGTTATGAAAGAATTTGAGTAGATTTTGATTATGAAACCAAAGATACTTTTTATCATGCACATGCCTCCGCCTGTGCATGGTGCTGCTATGGTGGGGCAGTATATCCACGATAGCAAACTGATAAATCAGGAGTTTGACTGTCATTACATCAACATGACTACTGCGAAGAACTTGCAGGACATTGGGAAGGTGGGGATGAGGAAGCTCTTGGATTTCTTCAAGCTCTTGAAGAAGATACGGCATGGGGTTAAGGTGATTAAACCTCAATTGGTTTATGTTACTCCGAATGCTTGTGGCGGTGCCTTCTATAAGGACTTTGTTGTGGTCGAGATGCTGAAGTGCTTGGGCTGTCAGGTGGTGGCGCATTATCATAACAAGGGTGTAGCTACTCGACAGGAGAAGTGGCTGGACAATGTTTTGTACAAGCGGTTCTTCAAGGACATCAAGGTGATATTGCTTTCGGAATGTCTGTATGAGGACGTGAAAAAATATGTAAATAGGAAGGACGTACTTATTTGCGCCAATGGCATTCCTTGTTCCTTTGACCTTGATTCTCATTCTATACCCTCATCAACTCCTCAAATTCTTATTCCTCATATATTATTCCTTTCCAATCTTTTGGTGAGCAAGGGCGTTGTGGCCTTGCTTGATGCCTTGCGGATATTGAAAGACAAGGGATGCTCGTTTGTTTGTGACTTTGTGGGCGGTGAGACTGTGGAAATGGATGCTGTTATGTTTGAAAGCAAGGTTGCCAAACGAGGCTTGGAAGGGATGGCTATTTATCACGGCAGGAAATATGGCAAGGACAAGGAGGTTTTTTTCCGCTCGGCTGATATGTTCGTCTTCCCGACTTTCTATCATAACGAATGTTTCCCCTTAGTATTGTTGGAGGCTATGGAGCATGGTTTGCCTTGCATCTCGACGACAGAAGGGGGAATACCAGGACTTGTCGATGATGGTAAGACGGGCTATCTCGTACCTAAACATGATGCAGTGGCATTGGCTGATAAAATAGAAATGTTTATTCGTGATACCGACTTGCGCCATAAAATGGGTTTGGCAGGACGAGAAAAGTTTGAACGTGAGTTTACGTTGGAAGTTTTTGAGAAAAGAATGGTGGAGATTCTATCTAACAATGTTAAATGTTAAGGGTTAAATTTATAGTACAATGATGACTTGGATTTTGGAACATATTGTTTATCCCATATTTACTTGGCTTGGAGTGCCAAGGGATTGATATCATAATCAATAATGCGGCAATGAATAAAGCCCTATGTGCATGACTACAATAAAGATATTTTTAGCCTCTTCTTGTGAGTTGGCTTATGAGCGAATGATTATCGGTGATAAAATTCGACAAGCTGATGACAAGTGGCGAGCAAAAGGTGTAAGGCTACAGTTGATGGTATGGGAGGACTATCGACCAGAGTTTTTGGGAGTAAGGACTCAAACGGAGTATGACGAGTATCTTGTTAATGACAGTCAAATCGTAATTGGGCTGTTCAAAAATAGATGCGGGAAATATACACAAGAGGAAATTGTGCTCGCCAAACGTAATAATTCTGAAAATCTACATGTGTTTACTCTTCCTGCTGATGATGGAGTAAACCTTGTAAGTGACTTCCTTACAAAGGAATCGATTGTTGGCATAAAATGTAGCGATATTGACCATGTTTGCTCGGAAGTGAGGAATGTTATAGAGGATTATATCGCTAAGAAAGAATGTGACAATGTTATGTCGGCTAATTCATCTCTTTCCACAGACCAAATATATGCTACTATAGGTGCTGATATTCCCAAACGAAGTGTTGAATTGGGTAATATGGTACGCTCTGTGAATGATGCTCTTGAAGGCGATAATATCTCCCGATGTATATTGATGGAAAAACATCAAAAGGAAATGATACCGCAATCTGACTATTATGTGGCATTGCCTCATGAGCATTGTAACCTGGATGAAGAAGAGGAAATTGTAACTGCAATAAAGGCATCCGCTGGTGATAGGGGTAAGTTGCCTGTAGCTATTTATTTGGAGAAAGGATCTCTCCTCTTGAATAATAGTCAAAAAATAAGCAATGCTTTAACCAATTTTGGCGTGTTCACCATTGAGTTTGGTACCATGAATGATGTCAAAACAAATCTGTTTCTCTACCTCTATCGTAAGAGAAAGGGAAATATGATAGTCTTTGATGATTTTTCGGGCTTTGCTTATTCTGAAGGTTGTGTCACTTTTGCTGGCTACATGATAGCGGCTGTCAAGAGTTTATTTCAAGATTATGAGGTGCTCAAACAATGTCAGAGATTGGACTGCGTGAGAAAACAGCTTGAAAGTCTGATTCATAAGAAAGATGCAAAGAGCAGAAACGAGAAAGTTGTCTTGAATAACGAAATGGACAACTTGGTGAGATATGTCAATGAAATTCTTACTCTAAAATTTGCTTCGTTACAAACAAGAAATATTGAGACGGATATAGACGAAAGCCAACCATTGAACTTGGAATCAATAAACAATTCTATTGATATACAGGAAAAGAGCCTGTCTATATTGCATAAGAAGAAAGAGCTGATATTCGACACTTGGCTATCCACTATAAGGGCACTCGTCGCTCGCTTGAATTATCTCGTGTCGGTTGGAAATATTCATGTGGATGAAATAAAATCAGTCGCCAAATCGATTTACGGGCTATTGCAGAGGATTATTGCCAATGGAGTGACAATTCCTGATGAGCGTATGCAGGACATTATGCAGCTATTGCAAGCTACATACGACCAATATGGCGGAGACTATGATGAAGATGAATTCTTCCATATAGCTTTTAACTGGGCTGATAAACGTAATATCTCATCGGAATTTATTGAGACTTGTCGATTCAACTTTGCCAATGCCCTTATGCGCAATGAAGACCCTACCGCACTGCAATTATACAAGACAGTTCTCGCCAATCTGAAACAGATTGATGACCATTCGATTTCAAGTCATAGGTTTGTCATCAAGGTATATACGAGCATTGCACATGGGTTCATAGAATTGGAGAGAAATGAAGATGCATGGGGTGTAATTCAGCAGATGGGACATGATATCAATGAATGGAATGACCCAATAAATGTACGTTTGTTGCAAAGCTCCGATTTTTATGCAGCACAGTTACGAGCCATTCCAGAACGTTGGGATGATGGGATGCAGGATGTCATTTCTCATGCAGTGCTTATATTTAATCAATGCAGAGAACATTTGACGATAACACCCAAGGATTATCATTATGTTTACTGTTTCTGCTATTTGCCGAATGTCATATCGGCTTTTATCATTGACAGAATGGACTATATGAATGAATCAAAGAAAGGAACTCTTTTGCCGCTTGCTTTCGAAATGTTGGAGAGTCTTTTGCGTTATTCTGAAATTATAGAAGGTTACGATCCTATTGAAGGAATGACAAGTGCTTCGCAAGGTTATCACAATAGAGGCTTCTTGTATTATAAATTGAGGAGATGGAATGAAGCTATCTTAGACTATCAGAAAGCTTTGGATTCTCGTAGATTTATCTATGAGTATATGCCACATAAAGAAAACAAACGAGTTATCGGTGAGACTCTTGTCAATATTGGTGCTGCGCAATTGGAATGGTGCAAAGAGAGCCACACTATAGAAGGGCATAATCCAATAGACACGGCAAAAGAAGCATTGAGTATTTATGAGAGCTTGTATAACAAAGACTATCCGCTTTCTGAGGTGGACATCAATAAGGCAAAACAACTGATTGCCACCTCTTATTATTATATAGGCTCTTTAGCGGAAAAACAATTAGGATTGGAAATGATGAAAGAAATATATGCATGGCTTACAGAACATAGGGAAAACTCATATATAGCAAGTTTTCTGGATAACACTGTAAGTATTTTGAAAATGGAGAATTTGATATAATATGATGATGTTTAGACTTAAAGATTTAGATATACTTGGCAGTAAGGTGGAACTCGCCTCGCTGCCAGAGGGCAAATTGCTTATCAACACGATTAATGCCCATTCGTATAATACGGCTCGTAAGGACAAACTGTTTGCTGAGGCTTTGATGAATGGTGATGTGCTTATTCCTGACGGGGTGAGCATCGTGAAGGCGTGCCGATGGATTAAGGCGAAGAGCCAACCGAAGGAAAGAATAGCCGGATGGGATCTCTTCGAGTTTGAAATGAACAAACTTGAAAAAGAAAGTGTTAAATGTGAAATGTTAAATGTTAAGTTGGAGGAAAATAATTCACCACTTAACACTCAACATTCAACATTGAAAAAGACGGTAATGTTCATGGGAAGTTCGCAGAAGGTGCTTGACCTGATTGTGAAGCGGACGGCTGAGGTTTATCCTCATCTGAAGGTGGTGACTTACTCGCCTCCTTATAAGCCGGAGTTCTCGGATGAGGACAATAAGGCTATCATTGATGCCATCAATGCTGCTGATCCTGACTTGCTGTGGATTGGCATGACTGCACCGAAGCAGGAGAAGTGGACTTATTCGCATTGGAGTGAGTTGAATATTCACTGTCATGTTGGAACAATCGGAGCTGTGTTTGATTTCTTCGCCGGTACTGTAGAACGTGCTCCTATGTGGTGGCAGCGTAATGGCTTGGAATGGCTATATCGTCTGCTGAAGGAACCGAAGCGTATGTGGAGACGATATATTATTGGCAATGCGCTGTTCCTTTGGAATATGCTGAAAGAGAAATGATGAATGTTGAATTGATAGGTAGCGTGACGGATATTTACTTCCGCTTTATTCAATTTTCCTTGGGCGTTTACGATGGCAAGGAGTTTCTTGACGGTTCTGCTCTAAAAGACCTTGACTGGGCGGCGTTTTATGAATTTGCCAAGAAGCAGACGCTTGTCGGAGTAGTCTTTGATGGCATCCAAAAACTACTTAAGGATGCTGCACCGAACTTGGAATTGCTGATGCGTTGGTTTGGAATTAACCAGAAAATCATGCAACGCAACAATGTTCTGAATGAGGCTACGGTAGCTATATATAATAAGGTGAAAGATATGGGATATAGCTGTTGTATTTTGAAGGGACAAGGCAATGCGGTGATGTATCCTAATCCGTTGATAAGAATACCTGGTGATGTGGATGTATGGGTGAATGCTGGGCGTGATGAGATTCGTTCTCTTGCCCACTCGCTTGCCGAAAACGCCAATGGACATGTAGATGATGAGAGTTTCAATCATATAGGTCTTACTGTCAACGGCATTACCGTGGAGCTACATTCTACTCCTGGCTTTATGGCAAACTTCGTGTATAATCGGAGATTGCAAAGATGGTTGAAGCAGAATGTTGATGAGCAATGTAACAACATGGTGGCATTGCCTAATGATGCAGGTCTTGTTGCAGTCCCAACACATTCCTTCAATATTGTGTATCAGCTCTATCATCTTTACCATCATTATTTCTATGAGGGTGTAGGGCTGAGACAAGTAGTGGATTATTACTTCGTAGTCACAATGTTAAATGTTGAATGTGAAATGTTAAGTTCCTTGCAGAGAGAATTGAAGCATCTTGGATTGTGGAAATTTGCAGGGGCAATGATGTATGTGTTACATAAGGTCATGGGAATGCCAAAAGACAAGATGATTGCACCGATGGATGCAAAGAGAGGGCAAATGCTTCTTGATGACATCTTGAATGGTGGTAACTTCGGACATTATGACACACGGCTTGGTTTGAGCAAAGGTGCTTTGGGACATAACTTACAGAGATTGTATAGAGACATGCGATTGTCTTGGTATTATCCAAGCGAGGCTTTAAGTGAACCGATATTCAGAATATGGCATTACTTCTGGCGATTGAAAAACAAAAAATAAATGTTTTTGGGGGAATTAATTATGGATAAACGAATACGAGAATATTGCAAGCATATACGCAATGCACAAATAGAAGTATTGCGTAAAGATAAGAAAAAACAAGTTTGGTATTGGGACTTACCTGCGATGGCGACAATATGTCATGACAAAAGAGATATACATTCAGCAAAAGGGTATGCCCATAATCCCAAAGGAACCAAATGGCATAGCTTTTTGAAACGAGAATTATTGAGGCTTGGCAATATTGGCAAAGGTTCCCATATTGGCAAAGGATACATAATCGGCAATTGTGCTGAACAACACGCTGGTAATAACTACATGAACAAGTATCATGAGAATGATATTCACAAGCTGCATTTCACAGAGGCGGTAAGACCAAAAACGATGCAAGTGTTCCCCTACTGTGACAATTGCAAAGCGATATTTCCGAACTTATGAAATACGACGAAGCATATATTTATTCAAAGGATATAGATTGGTTCTGTATCATAGGTGACGTATTTTGCCATGTCGCCTCGGCTGGAGGCATGATACCCGATGTTATCAATGATAGAGAAAAACTGCGTGGCATACAAAAAAGAGTGTTTGACTCAGACTTCATCTTTGATGAAGATGACATAGTTGTAAATGAGAGCTTCCTTAACCAACACTTTGGTAATGATGAAGAAGCAAGAACTGCTTATCTGCATTGCTTTATGAGCATGGCGAGAAAAGGCTTTGTTTCTTTTGACAGGACAAATGTAATTGATTTGAATGACCAAACATATCATATAGTTTGCTATCCTAAGAATCCTATCAAACTGCAAGAATTTCATGATTTATGTAAAGTGGAAGGTAACGTGCTTCGAAAAGGGCTTTCAAATATCCCATTGCTTGATTTGTTCAAATGATATTGTTATAGTGGCACCTGAACTGAACATAGGTTAGTTATATTTATCGTTAAGATAACGCAAGATTAATATGGCACAATTCATAGAATTACATTGTAAGCACAATGGTAATCCTTTATACATAAATGTGGACTCCATCGCATTCATAGAAAATGAGAACGGAAGAGTGTATGTGAATTTCTTGATGCAAAGAGTGTCAACGAGTGGTAACACCAATGTGTCAAGCTATGTGTATCGAGAAGAAGTCTCTGAAACCTATTCACAGGTTAAGTCAAAAATAGAAGAATAAGGTGGAAGATTTTATTATACCTATAGACTCGGCTATAAAAGGATTTTATAATCATCTTCTTGCCAATCCAAGAACAATATTATCTTCTAAATTTGGTGATGGCAAGTCTTACTTCTTGGAGAACTTCAAGAATGCTGATTTTGTAAAGGAGCAATTTGCCTTCTTGACAATATATCCTGTCAATTACCAAGTTGCATCCAATGAGGACATATTCAACTTAGTCAAAAGAGATATATTGTTTCAACTTATGTTGAATGATATGATTTCGAATGCAGTGGTTGTTCCTAAGGATATAGCACTTTGGTTTTATTTGCAAAGTAACAGGCATTCTTTGGTGACAGATCTTATACACTATATGGCAGAGATTGCAGTACCAAGTGAACATCTTCCAAAGATAATGTTGACAATAAAAGGTCTTCGACTATTTAAAGACTTGAATAAGAAATTAGAGAAGTTCACGAAAGAAATGAATGAAGATGACCTGTTGAGCAAATTCATGGATGATGCAAATGCCAATACTGTATATGAAGAGGATATTGTCACAGCTATCATCAAACGAGCTGTAGATGATTTCAAAAGAAGGACAAATAAAGCTGTTGTCTTGATTATTGAGGATTTGGACAGAATAGATCCAGCTCACCTTTTTAGAATATTGAATATCTTTTCTGCCCACATGGATTACGCCTATAAGTATTTTACAAAACCAGATACGACTTTGGTTGGTAACAAGTTTAATCTTGACAATGTCGTGCTTGTTGGTGATTATTCAAACATCAGAAAAATATTCAAACACTTCTATGGCGAGCATACTGATTTTACCGGATATATCGGGAAATTCCTATCCAGCAAACCATTTGCGTATTCTTTAAGAGAAGAAAGACTAAAGTACATTTATGAAAAGTTAGCTTTGATTACAGGAAGTCCTGTCGCATTAGTAAAGATTGTCATATCGGAAGATAAACTTGAAAACAAGACCATTCGGGATATTATACATTCTTTTGAGATAGACAAACAAATCTATAAAAAGGCTAAGGTTATAGCAGATGGGAAAACTGTAGTGTTGTGTCCTGTAATGCTAAAGTTGTTGGCTATAATGAGAAGATTGAGGATAACTGATGAGGATATGGTTACTATTCCTGCTAAAGTTTATTCACAAAATCAGGGTCTGTATTTCGAATACATTGCTCCATATATGTTATTGACAGAGAATGATAACATGGGGTTGGAGGTTTATGTCTATTTCAGAGATGAGGATGGCGTTCCTTACCAACAAAGATGCAGAATAGACGAAAAAACAGGGAAGGGAGAACGAAGAGGCTTGTTCCGTTATAACGGAAAAGAAGAAAAAACGAATTTTCATGCGATTATTAATCGTATGTTAGAATTTATTGTGAACTGATAAATCATGGAATTCAACAATACCAAACATAAATCCTTCCTCTGGCACCTCGCCATCGAGCCATTCACATGGCACACTTTCTACGGCGAGCAATGTCCGCCATTCGTTACCGAAGAGAACAAGGAGGCATGGAAACGCTATCTGACGAAAATCGTCAAGAAGCATCTGAAGGAAGAGGTGATGAATACACCTGAGTTCAGGGATATTGAAATTCAGATAAGGGAAGAAAAGCTGTTGCGCATAAAATGGGACGAGAAGAGAAAACGATCTATGGAGAAGCAACGCTATTGGGCCAAGATGGAGCGACCGAGAATCAACTATATTCCGAAAGGGCTAACGGTGGACTATGAGGAGGAATACTCCAAATATCTGATGCAAGAAGTAAGCTTTGAGCCAAGAGACAATGATGATTTCACGGCTCAGCTACGTCTGTTAGAGCGGTGGCACAAGAAATCCATCCCACAGATATTGGAGAAGAACAGACCCGATGCAGCGTATGCCATTGCCATGGCGCTATGCAAGCACATACCTCTGCTTATCAATCGTGATGATATACAAGAATTGGTAGGTGAATACAAGAGACGTATCGGCAAACTGATATTCGACAGCTATCGCGCCTTGGTTGAGACTGTCAAGGTATGGAACAATGAGGAGAAGCGGCAGGAGGTTTGTCGATTTATTGCTGAGAATGCAGGACAATACCAACATTATCGAGGGATGAAGAAGAGGCTGATGGACTTGATGCCAGAGAATCCTTTTGAGGGTGAGCCTGTGGCTGTAAAACTTCACTAACAATGAAACAGAACATAAAGAGAGAAGCACCTATACTTTTACCAGTATTTACAACGAGTGTGCCTTTAGATTTTCCGCCAGAAGGCACGTTCGCGTTCAACAAGAAGACCCATAAACAGTTGGAGGTGACGGTGAGGATCAACGAGCACCAGTACTTCAACATGAACTTCCTGAACCATGACGGATATATCATGGCATGCTGTCGATGGGCGCATGTGTTGGACTTTACGGAGAATGGACTTGACCGCATACAGATGATGATAAAGCGTCATTTTCTGAAGAAATATCCTGTCATCAGCAGTCTGTATGGACAGCATACCGATACGGCAGAGGACATCCATATCTCCACCATCGGCTTTGAAGGCAATCCCAAGGAATGGTATATCTCCATGCGCATCTATGGAGAGAAGTTCGATGATTTGTTGCATGGCAATCTGCTGATGAACGTGGCGTTTGCCTCTGCCGTGGGTAATCTGTGCATGGCAAGCGTGGACGTGTTCAAGGAAATCATGAAGAGTGATGCCAAGCAGCCGAAGATATTGCTGAAGGAGTTGACTGGTATCGACGAGATAGACAAGGACTTTGACTTCGGCAATTATCTGGATGCCAGGAATCCAGAGACAGGCGAGATTATATCGGCAGCGAGAGAAGACGGTAAGGCTTCGGGAGTGGAACTGCCTGAGGAAATAGAAATTCCTGCTTGTATGGAGACGTATCCGACCTATATTTATCTGCCTACATTCATGAAGTCACTGAACGAAAAGGAATATGTTACCTTCTGCAATGCCATATTTTTTGAAATCAAAGGAAAGGAAGCTTCCTTGAAAAAGTTTGGATTCGCCAGAGAAAACGATATGCAATATTTGGAGGAATATGTCTCAGTCATTGGAGGCAAAATGATAGCAGGGGAAGAAGCAAAAACAGAACATGTGCTGATAGAATCTACCATTTTTCTTATGATGTCGAGTATGCGCAATTCTTTGTATGATGAATTGTATCAACTTAAAGATATTAAGACTGAGGAAAGTAAACTTGCTATGGAACTGGATGGGTATGTCAAGAAGTTGGTGTGGCGCGAATGGAACACCAACTACTTGGAAGAATTTGTGAAGCATGTACTGAGCAAGCAATGAAAGGAATCAGGCTCTTTGATTACCAAGAAGACATGGTGAAGCGGATTGAGAAGGCATTTCGCCTTCATCGGTCCGTAATGGTGCAAATGCCGACAGGTACGGGAAAAACGTACCTGTTGACGGCAGCTATAGACTCTTTTGTAAAGGATAATCCAAACACGAAGGTTTGGATTGTTGCACACCGTAGGGAATTGGTTTCACAGATTGAGGAAACCATAAAGAGGTTCTATTCTTACTCTTTGTCAAAAAACAAGTCGCTATTGGGCTCTGTAAAAGCCATGTCAATACAATGGTTGTCTCGGCATTATGACGAGATAGAGGAAGAACCGGGAATGATAGTGATTGACGAGGCGCATCATGCGCTCGCCAAGACATACAAGGAGATGTGGGAGAGGTTCCCGAAAGCTAAGTTCTTAGGACTGACGGCTACGCCTTGCCGATTGAACGGCAAGGGATTTATGGACTTGTTTGACGTGTTGGTGCAGTCGTGGGGCATTCCTGAGTTTATCAGTAGGGGACGATTGGCGCCATACGATTTTGTGAGCATCAAATCGGATGGTGTGACGCAACGGCTCATCGACTCCTTGCAGAAGCGAGGGGTAGATGGTGACTACCAGAACAAAGAAATGGATATGCTGCTGAACAAGAGACCTTCCATCGAAAGGCTTTACCAAAGCTTTGAGGAGTATGGCAAGGATAGAAAGGGCATCGTGTATGCTATCAATATTTCTCATGCAAAGAAAATTATGGAGCAGTATCAAGAGCATGGCATCAAGGCGGTTGCCATTGACTCGAAGACTCCTGCCGCGGAAAGACAAGCGGATATTGAGGCTTTCAAGAAAGGCGAGATCCTGGTGTTGGTGAATGTTGATATTTTCTCGGAGGGCTTCGACTGCCCGGATGTGGAGTTTGTGCAGTTGGCTCGTCCTACGCTCTCGCTTGCAAAGTATTTGCAGATGGTGGGACGTGGGCTGCGTGTTGCCAAGGGGAAGAAGAACTGTGTGATTATTGATAACGTGGGATTGTATCGGGTATTCGGGTTGCCATCGCAAGTGTGGAACTGGAAGGCTATATTTGAAGGAAGATTGAAATACAGCAGAAAGAAGGAGACTCCGAAAGAAAGAGATTTCTTCTTGATGTGCGGAAGGCAAGAAACGATGCCTGTTGGTCAAGGCTCGGAAATGGTGATGGTGATGAGCCATGAGGAACTGATGCAGGCGTTGCAGTATCGGGAGTTTGTGGAATGCAATGATGATTTTGCCATCGTCAAGTTACCTGATGGAAAGATGACGGTGGTAAACAGACAAGGCGAACAGGTTCTGGAGCCTGGCAACTATTATGATATGAAGTTCTTGCGAGGGAATATCTTGTCCTATCGACCTCGCAGAAAAACAGTATGTTATTACGACCTCTTGGCGAGAGTTCTCATCGACGAGGACATTCACGCGAAGGATGCTCCCGAGGTAATCACCATAAATGAATGGGAGTTCGTCGTATATAATGGCCTCTTCAGGTCGCGTACCTACGAGGACTTTGCTTTACCTTATCGTCCTTTACAAAATGACCTATTGAATCGTAGGTATTACTTGATATACCACAATGATTTTTCCGTAGGAAGTGGTTGCCAAGTATGGTACTATTATGAAGGTGGTGACGGCTTGATGCGTAAGGATTATACGGAGAGTAAGGATGTGTGCTTTTTGCGTAATGATTATGAGCATGTATATTGGCTAT
>ERZ1034973.178-NODE-178-length-44321-cov-12.880924_pt1 | contig 44321 bp, 32 predicted proteins | sample MGYA00520686_ERZ1034973 | MGnify/ENA primary metagenome ERZ1034973 (study PRJEB33766, sample SAMN09781775) | gut metagenome | biome: gut microbiome | host: Homo sapiens | place: Madagascar | study: EMG produced TPA metagenomics assembly of the PRJNA485056 data...
CGTGGTGCCTCCGGACGAAGGAACAAGGGTTTCCGGGAGGTAAAGCACCACGCCCAACTGTCCGAAGCACGGTTGCCGGCCTTGATTGGACTAATAAGATATAATCCCGAAGAAAAAGTGAAGAACCTAAAAAACAAGACCTATCGCGGAGCCATTATCCGCGATAGGTCTTTCATATGTGTGCCAGGCACCGTACGTACGGTGCAACGGGAGGGTGAGGAAACTCACTCTACTCTATTCAGTCCATTAAAAACTTCTTCCTACATTTTTTTATAGGCGTTACCCCATTCGACCATGGAGTCGAGGATCGGTTTCAGAGTAAGTCCCAATTCGCTGAGGCTGTACTCAACTCTCGGTGGAACCTCCGGGTAAACTGTGCGAATAATGAGGCCATCATTTTCCATGGAGCGCAAGCTGTCGGTGAGAACTTTCTGACTGATCCCTTCGAGATTTCTCTTTAATTCATTGAATCGCCAAGGACGTTCCAGCAGATTTCGGATAATCAGCAATTTCCATTTACTGCCGATGAGCGAAACTGTGGTCGCAACCGGACATTCCGGTAACTCTTCTTTTGTCAACATACAATCGCCTCCTCATATAACATCATTTTTTATTGTTGTATTTAATTCTAATCTAACAATGTAAAAGAAGCAAGCGGTTACAAAAAGGTTACCGGGGTTACATTTTTATGCCTATGTAATAAAAAAGTGCGTACTTCTGTCAGTCAAGAACTCTTGATATTATAATCTTGCAAAGAAGATAATACATAATAAGAATTTATCAGGAAGTAACAAAATGTCATTATCAAATCTTTTCGGATGGAAAAAGAAAGCTGAAGCAGAAACCGGTGCAGCGTGCGGAACAGCGTGTGGGGCATCTGACAAGCCGGCAGAAAAACCTGCAGCGTGCGGAACAGCGTGTGGAGCATCTGACAAGCCTGCAGCATGCGGAACAGCGTGTGGAGCATCTGACAAGCCGGAAGAAAAACCGGCAGCGTGCGGAACGGCATGCGGAGCATCTGACAAGTAGAATCAGTTAAGGAAGGAGTTGGATAGGATGAGTCAGTATTTTTCGTTTCAGTGGCATATTACCGATGAATGTGATCAGCGATGCAAACATTGCTATATTTTCTCAGGCGAAGGTTGTAAGGATTTAAAGTCCATGACATGGAAGCAGATGACAGAGGTAGTAGCAAACTGTGAGGATTTCTGTAAAGTATATGGCAGAAAACCATATTTCTATATTACCGGCGGAGATCCTATCCTTCATCCGGACTTCTGGAAATTAATGGTATTACTGAAATCAAAAGAGATACCGTTTACCTTAATGGGAAATCCATTTCATTTGAACGACGAAATTTGCAGAATGTTAAAGGTTTGTGGTTGTGAGAAGTATCAGATGTCCCTGGATGGAATGAGAGAAACTCACGACTGGTTCAGAAAGCCGGGAAGTTTTGATCTGACGATTGAAAAAATCGGATGTCTGAACAGAGCAGGAATAAAAAGTATAATTATGAGTACGGTATCCAAAACAAATATGGAGGAGATACCGGACATTATTGATGAAGTTGTAAAAGCGAAAGCAAAGGTTTTTGCATTTTCGCGCTATGTGCCTACGGGTGGCGAAGTTGACACGAGCATGACACCGGAAGAATACAGAAAGCTTCTGGAAGTCTGTGATGCAAAGTATAAGGCATATGAAAAGGCAGGATGCGAGACCTATTTTAATAAAAAGGATCATTTGTGGACGCTGTATGAATATGAAACAGGACAGTTTAAGCTTCCTGAGAGTACAGAGGCAGGAATGATCTATGGTGGCTGTAACTGTGGAAACTGTCATATTACCATATCTTCCAATGGAGATATTATGGCATGCAGAAGGGTGACAGACAGTAAAGTGGCCAATATTTTTGAAGACCGACTGGCAGACGTCTGGATCTGTCAGATGGAAAAATACAGAGATTACGATAAATTTGTAAAATGCAGCAAATGTGAACTTAAGGCATGGTGCCGGGGCTGTCCGGCCGTTGCCAACGGAACAAGCGGCGATTTTTACGGGGCAGATCCGCAGTGCTGGAAGATAAGAAATGAGATTACCGGGGAGATATTGGAGGAGCGATAAAATGGATTTACAAACATGTCTAAAGAAGATGCATCTGGTGGGAGTGCTTGCATTTGCAACAGTGGACAGTGAAGGGGCACCACAGATACGGAATATCAGTGCGATTCATTACGAACCGGATGCACTCTATTTTTTCACCGCCAGAGGTAAAAATTTTTGTCAGGAATTAATGGATGATGGCAGGGTTCAGATACTTGCTTATACCAAATACAAAGAAATGATTCGTTTGTCCGGAAAGGCTTACGCAGTAACGGAAAATAAACAGAAAAAATGGATGGATTGTATTTTTGAAGAACAGCCGTACCTTGCAAATGTATATCCGGGAGATACAAGAGAAATCGGGATTATTTTCTGTATTGATCAGGCGGAAGTGGAATATTTTAACCTTGGTGTGAATCCAATTTTCCGGGAGACATATATTCTGGGGAATGTTAATATAAAAGAAAAAGGATATTGCATAACGGAATCCTGCATCGGCTGCGGGACATGTATGAAACATTGTCCGCAGAAATGTATTGAGAAGGGAACCCCTTTTGTCATCCGGCAGGAGCACTGCCTGCACTGTGGAAACTGTTATGAAAAATGTCCGGTGAAAGCGGTGACCAGGAAATGAATCAGGCTGACAGAAGAAGATATTTAATTAAAGGATTGCTGAAAGAGCGTCCGGAATATGAGAACATGCAGATTCCATCCGATGCAGGTGAGCAGAAAATATTGCTCCGATCCCTTATGAATATACGAATGCCGGGGAAAACGGATCCTGCATTTTTGAAGATTCAGGATGCGTACCTTTTGGAAGAAAATGAGAAGAAAGGGATTGTCGCTCTTGCAGATATGGAGGAGGTACAGCCGGATCTTTATATCTGGAAAGGCGATATTACAAGACTTGGAGTGGGAGCAATCGTAAATGCAGCCAATAGCGGTATGACAGGCTGCTACCGGCCTTGCCATAATTGTATCGATAATTGCATTCATACCTATGCGGGAATTCAGCTTCGAAACTATTGCAGCAATATGATGATGAAGCAGAGTCATGAAGAACCGACAGGGCAGGCAAAGATTACCCCCGCATTCAATCTGCCCTGTGATTACGTGATTCATACAGTGGGGCCGATTGTGCAGGGAAGGCTGACAAAGGAACACGAGCGTTTGCTGATATCCTGCTATGAATCATGCCTTCGGATAGCGGAAGAGAATGAAGTGAAGAGCATTGCTTTTTGCTGTATCTCAACCGGTGTGTTTATGTTCCCCAATAAAAGAGCGGCGGAGCTTGCGGTACAGACCGTAAAGCAATATAAGGAAAGAGAAAAATCAAGGATAAAGGTGATATTTAATGTTTTTAAAGAGGAAGATGAACGACTCTACAAACAGTTACTCGGATAAAATATTGCAGATAAAAGAAAAAATCGAAGAAGCAGACGCTGTCATAGTAGGGGCCGGTGCGGGATTTTCCACATCTGCCGGTTTTGCGTATACCGGTGAAAGATTTGAAAAATATTTTTCGGATTTCAGAAAGAAATACGGATTTTCCGATATGTATGCAGGAGGCTTCTATCCGTATAAAACATTGGAAAAACACTGGGGATACTGGTGCAGATATATTTACATCAACCGTTATATGGATGCGCCAAAACCGGTATATCAGAACTTGTACAATCTGGTGAAAGAGAAGGATTATTTTGTTCTGACGACAAATGTGGATCATTGTTTCCAAAAAGCTGGCTTTGATAAAAGCAGGATTTTTTATACACAGGGAGATTACGGGTTGTTTCAATGCAGTGCGCCTTGCCATAAGGAAACCTATGACAATGAAGAAACCATTAAAAAAATGGTGCTGAGTCAAGGGTTCCGGATTGAAGACGGGGAACTGCAAAAACCGGAAGACGGAGAACTAAAGCTTACGGTTCCGTCCGGTCTGATTCCATATTGCCCGCGCTGCGGCAAGCCGATGAGTATGAACCTCAGATCGGATGAGACGTTTGTGGAAGATGAGGGATGGCACCGGGCAGCAGAACGGTACAAGAAATTCATAAAGGAACATAAAAAGCAGAAAATAGTGTTCCTTGAACTTGGCGTAGGATATAATACCCCCGGTATTATAAAATATCCGTTTTGGCAGATGACAAACGCATATCCGCATGCATCTTATGTGTGCCTGAACCGGGGGGGAGCATATGCACCGGAAGAAATAAAGAGAAAGTCTGTCTGCATGAATGAAGATATCGGAGAGATTCTGAAAGACCTGTAGGTTTGACAGGTGAATTCGAACAGATCCCCAGAATTTAATTGTACAGCAAGAGCATTGGATACCTCAAATGCAATCCGATGCTCTTTTTCAATTTCTCATAGTTCTTTTCCGCTGCTGCAGAGATCAAATCTACAAAGACAGAGTAATTATCTCGTCTTTGCCGGAACAAGTGAAGAGTAAAAAGATTGCGAAATGATTGCGGTTCGCAATCAAAAAAGATATAATGAAAAAAGAGGAGGTGACATCAATGGCAAGAACTGCAAGTGTATTCGCACGTGTTGAACCTGAAGTGAAAGAACAGGCGGAGCTGGTACTCGATCAACTCGGTATTCCAATGTCCAATGCAGTGGGAATGTTTCTGAGGCAGATTGTGCTTCAAAGAGGAATTCCTTTTGAAATGAAACTTCCATCCTGTGAAGAGCCGGTTTCATATGGCTCTTTGACAAAAGAGCAATTCAGTATAGAGATAGAGAAAGGGATGGAAGATATTAAGGCTGGCAGAGTGTATTCGGCGGATGAAGTTGAAGCAGAAATGAAACAGGAATTTGGTATATGAAGTATAAGGTGACGTATACAGCAGCGGCAAAGAAGGATTTACGAAATATTTTCAGATATATTTCAGAGAAATTGTTATCAACCCAAAATGCTGTAGGACAGACTGAACGGATTATGACTGCTATTCGAAGCTTGGATACCATGCCAAAAAGAAATCGCCTTTATGAGAAAGAACCATGGCATGGCAGAGGACTTCGATTTTTCCCGGTCGATAATTATCTGGTGTTTTATAAGGTGGATGAAGAAACTGAAATGGTATATGTAGTGCGAATTATGTATAGTGGACGTGATATTCATAAACTGTTGCGGCAAACAGAAGATGTTTTAGGAACCTAAAAGTGAAGGCCCTTTTTACCGAAACTTAGCTACTGAAATTATGGCTCCTCACTTTATGATGTCATTAATCGTGTCAATCGTGCCATAATCGTGTCAAATGCGTTGACACGATTGACACGATTAACTATAATAAGACCATTAACGAGAATGGAGGAGAGGGCAGTATGCTTTTTCGGGAAAGTGAGACCATAGAACTGAAAGAAATTGTTGTGGACGAAATCAAAAAGGAAATCATTGCTTTTGCTAATTGTGACGGCGGAAAGCTGTATATTGGCGTTCAAGACAACGGCACGGTGGTCGGCGTGAATAATCCGGATGGCGTGTCCCTGCAAATCAGCAATATGGTAAGGGATGCAATCAAGCCGGATGTAACAATGTTCCTGCATTATGAAACCCTTGAAGAAGAGGGGAAAGAAATCGTTGTTGTGGATATTCAGCGCGGAACAGACCGCCCTTACTATCTTGCAAAGAAAGGGATGCGGCCGGAGGGCGTATATGTCAGGCAGGGTTGTTCTTCGGTTCCTGCTACCGACACGGCAATTCGCCGTATGATTAAGGAAACGGATGGGGACCGCTTTGAAGCAATGCGTTGTCTAAACCAGGAACTCACCTTTGAAGTTACGAAAAGGGAATTCGAGCTTCGAAATATAGAATTTGGCCCGCAGCAAATGCGTACTTTGAAGCTAGTCGATCAGGATAACCTTTATAGCAATTTAGGGTTGCTCCTGTCCGACCAATGCGTCCATACAATCAAGGTTGCTGTTTTTCAGGGAACAGATCAGACCGTGTTTAAAGACCGACGGGAATTTACTGGATCGCTGCTGCGTCAGATGAACGAAGTGTATGATTTTATTGATTTTCGCAATCAAACCCGTGCGACTATAGAAAAGCTGCTGAGAATTGATGTCAGGGACTATCCTGAAATCGCTGTCAGAGAAGCGTTATTGAATTTACTGGTTCATAGGGATTATTCCTGTAGCGCGAGTGCACTTATCAGTATTTATACTAACCGGATTGAATTTGTGTCCATTGGCGGACTGATGCCGGGAATTGACCTGGAAGATATTATGGTAGGTATTTCCGTGTGCCGGAACCAGGACCTTGCGAACGTATTCTATCGATTACATTTGATTGAGGCTTATGGTACTGGGATTGGAAGAATTATGAAGGCATACGAAGAAGGGGAAGAAAAACCTGCGATTGAAACTACAAAAAATGCCTTTAAAATCATACTGCCGAATGTTAACGCAAAATATGAAAAGACAAATGATTCAACGCTTCCGACAGAAACACCTACAAATAACCCTGTTGGGGGGGCGCTCAATGCCGAAGAAGAAAAAGTGCTGGAATATGCCCGAACACACGGTTCTGTTACAAGAAATGAGGTAATCAAATTGCTTGAAGTGAGCGCGTCTACCGCTTCCAGAGTTCTGAAAAAGATGGTAAAGAGAAATCTATTAAAGCAGAATGGAAAAGCAAGAAGTACCAACTATACTATTGTAAAATAAGATAATATGAAGTGACCTCACATTTGTAGTATCGTGGATTCGCCACTATACTGTAATTGACGACTAAATCAACGAACAGTGGTTTACCATATACAAAAGGAGGTCACTAATGAATAGAATACTAAAAATGTAAAAAAGAGGGGGGCGCATGAACAAAAAGTGGCTTTTAGTAATCCTGTTGATTGCATCGGTATCGTTTAATTTTGTTTTGCTAACGTTGCCGGATTCCCCGAAGGATACGCCGGTTGGTACGTATCAGGCCGTTGTGGATGACGTTGATGTTATCATAGCCATTGAAAACGATGGTAATTATTGCATCTATAAGCCGAACGATTCGGTCATACAGAAAGGCAAGTATACCGAAAAAGGAAACGTGTTGACGTTGGATGGAAATGCCAAAGACATAATGTACTATTCTGATGAGGACATCATTTATAATCTCGATAAGAAGTCCCTGGTGGTATTTAAGCGCGAAAGCAAAATGCCGACATACGTAGGACTGGATGATTCCGAGCTGGAGTAAATGAGCTAGCCTATGAAATAGGTTCGCAGCACAGGCAGACAAGCAGACCCGTGATTTCGAAGTTCGAAGTCGTGGGTCTGCTTTCGCTTTTTTCTGTGGTACAATATACATATTGTGAACGACAACTTACATGCGAATTTACAGATGATGAATAACAGGAGATTGCTGCAATGACAGATGCACAACAGAGAGCGGCGGCGAAAGCATTTGCGAAAAATTGGAAAGACCGAGGATATGAAAAAGGCGATAGCCAGATTTTCTGGGTGGAGCTTCTGACAACGGTATTCGGCGTAACCGAGATATCACAGTTCATATCCTTTGAAGATCAGGTACACCTTGACCATACCAGTTTTATCGACGGATATATCGAGAAAACCCATGTAATGATTGAGCAGAAAAGTATCAACAAGAGCCTGACCGCTGCAATCCGGCAGTCCGATGGTTCCATACTGACGCCTTTTGAACAGGCAAAAAGATATTCTTCTGAGCTGCCCTATTCGAAAAGACCAAGGTGGATTGTAACCAGCAATTTCCGGTCGTTCTACATCTATGACATGGAGAAGCCGGGCGGCGATCCGGAGATTATTCTGTTGGAGAATTTGGAAAAAGAATATTATCGGCTGCAGTTTCTGGTGGACGAGGGCAACACAAATCTTCAGAGAGAAATGGAAGTTTCCATTGCGGCCGGTGAGATTGTAGGGCTTCTGTATGATGCATTGGCAAAACAATATGCGGATCCGACAACAGAGCGGGCAATGAAAAGCCTGAATATCCTTTGTGTCCGAATCGTATTCTGCCTATATGCAGAGGACGCAGGCATTTTCGGGCAGCACGGATTGTTCCATGACTATTTGGAAGAATTTGATGCAAGAAAAATGAGAAAAGCGATGATCGAACTTTTCCGGATTCTCGACACAAAACCGGAGGAGCGAGATCCTTATCTGAAAGACGATAATCCGCAGCTTGCAGCCTTTCCGTATGTGAACGGGGGTCTTTTTGCAAATGAAGATATTGAAATTCCACCGTTTACGGAAGAAATCAGGAATCTATTGTTAGAGAAAGCCTCGGCAGATTTCGACTGGTCAGAAATCAGCCCGACCATATTCGGTGCGGTGTTCGAGAGTACATTGAATCCGGAGACAAGGCGCTCCGGTGGTATGCATTACACCAGCATTGAAAATATTCACAAGGTCATTGACCCACTGTTTCTGGATGATCTGAAAAACGAACTGGAAGAAATTCAGCAGATCACCGTTCAGAAAACAAAGGACAAAAAGCTGAGAGAATTCCAAACAAAGCTTGCAAATCTCCGGTGGCTGGATCCGGCATCGGGGAGCGGAAACTTCCTTACAGAGACGTATATCAGTATCCGTCGATTGGAGAATGAAGTCATAAAAGAACTGCAGAGAGGCCAGATTTCTTTTGGCTTTGACGAATCTTCTCCGATTCAAGTTTCCATTGATCAGTTCTATGGAATTGAAATCAACGATTTTGCGGTTACCGTTGCCAAGACTGCACTGTGGATTGCGGAATCCCAGATGATGAAAGAGACGGAAGACATCGTTCACATGGATTTGGATTTCCTGCCGTTGATGACCAATGCGTTTATTGTGGAAGGCAATTCTCTACAGATTGATTGGGAGAGTGTGGTACCGAAATATCAGGTGTCGTATATTATGGGAAATCCGCCGTTTGTGGGTGCTCGGCTTATGGAGCAAGGGAGTGTACAGAAGAAAGAAGTTCAAAGTATTTTCGGAAAAATTAAAGATGTGCAAGATTTAGATTATGTGACCTGTTGGTATAAATTAGCGGCGGAGTATATTCAGAATACAAAAATACAAGTCTGCTTTGTTTCTACAAACTCGATTTGTCAGGGATCGCAAGTTCCAATTTTATGGAATGTTTTATATAAGGATTATCGGATTCATATTAATTTTGCATATCAGACGTTTAAATGGAGCAGCGAAGCATCAACGCAAGCAGCCGTCCATTGTGTTATTGTTGGTTTCGCTCAATTTAATCGAGAAGAGAAAAGGCTGTTTTCTTCAGAAATGACGAGTAAGATTGTATCAAATATAAGCCCGTATTTGGTTGAAGGAAGTGATACGTTTGTCGTTGCGATGAAGGAGTCTCTTGATGGAATGCCTAAAATGAATTTCGGAAATCAACCACGAGATGGAGGCCATTTTGTGATAAAAGAAAAAGAGTATCAAGAGATTATGGAAAAAGAACCGGAACTAAAAAAATGGGTTCATCCATATATTGGTGCTGATGAATTTATCAAGGGGAAAAAACGATGGTGCTTGTGGCTGAAAAATGCTTCTCCAAAAGAAATTATGGCTAGTAAGATTCTTTCGGAAAAAGTAGAGAAGGTAAGACAATTTCGACTTTCTTCAAAAGCAAAAACAACAAATGGATATGCAAAAGTTCCGCAATTATTTGCTCAGATAACACAGCCGGACGATGTGGATTTTCTCATTATTCCAAGCGTTTCATCGGAACGTAGAAGATATGTACCGATTGGTTTTGCAACTCGGGATATTATTTCATCAAATGCAGTACAGATTGTTCCTAATGCTTCTTTGTATCATTTTGGTGTATTAACATCCAACGTTCACATGGCTTGGATGCGAGCTGTTTGCGGAAGACTGAAAAGTGATTATAGATATTCGAAAGAAATTGTGTACAATACATTTCCGTGGCCTAAACCAACAGAAGAACAAAAAAATAAGATTGAACAGACGGCGCAAGTGATTCTTAATGCGAGAAAACAATACTCAGATTGCAGTTTGGCAGATATGTATGGAGAAAAAATGTATTTATTTCCTGAATTAGTCAAAGCACATCGTCTGAATGATATGGCGGTCATGGAGGCATACGGATTTGCGAAAGGCAGTGAAGCCTATCGGAACGAAGCGGCCTGCGTTGCAGAACTGATGAAACTCTATCAGAAGAAAGTGGAAGAAATCGAAAATAGATAATAAGTCGGATGAAGCATAATTGAGAGCGGTAGCTTGGATGAAGTATTTGAAAGAAGGACAGCCATGGAATCCATTGAACAAAAAAGCCTTTATGGGCGAAAATTTTCAATAGCGAAAGAGAACCCATCGATTCCCGGATGCACGATTTCACAAGAAATTCATGGCGGAGAGAATTATATTACCGTTTTTTCGCTGGCGAAGAACACGGACATCAGCGCCGAGATTTACCCTTATTATAAGTTGATTGTTGTCGTAGCCGGAAGCCTGGAGGTGTATGGAAACAATGGTTTTACCCGAAAACTGGAAACCGGGGACAGCATCGTGACCCTGACGGATACACCGATGGGGGTGCGAACGTCAGAAGGAACCGTTTATACCGAAGTAGCAGTAAGAAAGGATGACACTATGAACGAATTAATTAAAGCAGGAGAGGTTTTTCGATTGGCAGAACTTGTGCCGTATGCGGATGGCAAAATTGTAAATATGGATGTGGTACACAACGATAAAATGAAGTTCGTTGTCATGGCATTTGACGAGGGAACCGGGCTGTCGGAACATGCCGCTCCCGGGGAGGCAATCATATTCGCGTTGGATGGCGAGGGGGTCATCGGTTACGAGGGCGAGGAACATCCGATTCAAGCCGGTGAGAACTTCCGCTTTGCGAAAGGCGGGCTGCATTCGGTAAAAGCAACGAGGAAATTTAAGATGGCACTTCTTCTTACGTTGGAATAGGGAGGTGGCGAATATGGGGATAGACCCGTTTAAGGAGTATTTGAGAGAATCTGAACCGGATAAGGTGTACAAAGGATATGCTTGGAGTACAGCAATCGGACTTCAGGCGGTGGATGGACTCAAGCCATCCAAATACTTGATTGAGACTGCGATTCAAAATATTGAAGGCAAGATTACAATGAAAGAAGCGCAGAATCTTATCGACAGTTACTATGAAGAACGTCCGATGCACTTGATGGAGGGGGAACGTACGGAAGAAGCGGATAAGGTTTCTTCTCGTATTGCGGAAATTCTCTCCGAAACAGCGTTCTCGTTTTCGCCCAATGAATATATTTCTATTCACCGTAAACTATTTCAGGGAATTTACGAACACGCCGGAAAGATTAGAGATTACAATATTACAAAGAAAGAGTGGATCCTTGATGGAGAAACTGTTATGTACGGCAGTGCTTCCGAACTGATGGCAACCCTGGAATATGATTTTTCACAGGAGAGGAATTATAGCTATAGAGGGCTGTCGATGGATGAAATCATTCATCATCTGGCGGTTTTTATCTCGAGGTTATGGCAAATCCATATTTTCGGCGAAGGAAATACGAGAACAACGGCCGTGTTCTTCATCAAATATTTGAGAACACTGGGCTTCTCTGCAACCAATGATATTTTTGCGGAAAATGCGTGGTATTTCCGAAATGCACTTGTTCGTGCAAACTATACGAACCTTCAAAAAGGTATTCACGAAACAACAGAGTATCTGGAAGCGTTTCTCAGAAATCTGCTTTTGAACGAGGAAAATGAACTTCATAATCGAGATCTTCATATAGGTGAAACTTTGAATAAAGAAAAAGTGGACATTCGAGCCGCTAAAGTGGACATTCAAGATGAAAAAGTGGACAGTGAAAACAAGAAAGTGGACATTGAAAGCGTACTTGCCGAGAAGGGAGGGAGCTTTTCGATAAAAACAACGGTTCATATCCATAGGATTTTTGACAAATATGGTTTTGATGAAGTATTCGGAAGAGGTGCAGTCATGGAACTCCTTGATTTGAAAGGTTCAGGGGCATCCAAGCTGCTTTCCAATCTGATGCAGGCAGATATTATCGAGCCGGTATCCGGTCACGGAAAAGGAAAGTATAAATTCAAGAAGTAATTAGAAATTCCAAGGAGGCTCACTATGAACAAGCAAGAAACCTATCAATATCTGAAAGATCACAACATTCCGTTTGAAATCACGGAACACCGGGCGGTGTACAACATGGAGGAATTGGACTCCATCGATCTTCCCTATCCGGAGGGGGACGCCAAAAACCTCTTCGTCCGGGACGACAAGAAAAAGAATTATTATCTGATCACGGTAAAAGGAGACAAGCGCGTCAACCTCAAGGATTTCCGGAAAGCCCACGGGCTGCGGCCACTTTCTTTTGCCTCGCCGGAGGATTTGAAAAAATACATGGACCTGACGCCGGGAGCCGTGACGCCTTTGGGGCTGTTGAACGTGGAAGGTGCGCCGATTACTATGTACCTGGACGCGGAATTCAAAGACAGCATCATCGGCATTCACCCGAATGAGAATACGGCAACGGTGTGGCTGCAGGGAGACAATCTGGTGGCGCTCCTTCGCGAAAACGGATGCGAAGTGGAAATTGTGGAAATATAGGAGGAAAGATGGTACGAGAAATTATGAAAGATCCCTTTTTCCTGGGACAGAAGTCGGAGCCGGCAACGAAAGAAGATCGGACAATCGGCCGGGATTTGATGGACACCCTGCGGGCGCACCGAGACGGATGCGTGGGCATGGCGGCCAACATGATCGGCATCCGAAAGAACATCATTATCGTAAACATGGGCATCATGGATATGGTCATGTTCAATCCGAGAATCCTCTCGGCAAAGAAACCATTCGAGACGGAAGAAGGATGCCTCTCACTTACCGGTGTCCGCAAAACCACCCGATACGAAGAAATCGAGGTGGAATTCCGGGACATGGATTGGAAGCCGCAGCGGAGAGCGTTCACCGGCTGGACTGCACAAATTATCCAGCATGAAGTGGACCACTGCAACGGCATTGTCATCTAATCAAAAGGACTTCACAGCCACTCTGCGAAGTCCTTTTCATATACCTTATTTTTCGTCTTCCGAATCCGAAGCTACCGAGTCAATCGGCTTAATCGGGTATTCCTGAATCACCTGTTTCAAACAGCGAATAAAATCATCCACCAGCGGGCTCCGGCCCGCATTTTTCTTTCTCGAAAGTCCGATTTCCCGGTAAGTCTCCGGCTCAATCGGCAGGATTTTCGGCTGCAATTCCGGAATTTCCGCCACCACCCGGTTGGAATCAATCATCAGACCGGTGGAAATCGAATACCCTCTTCCCACTGCCACGTTAGTATTTACCGACATCATGCTGATGGTGTTGTCGTTCGGCACCTGATAGGAAATGTCGTACTTATCCAGCAGATTGGTAATATCCCGGTTCCCGTATGGGTTCGGGATGAAAATATATTTATCCTCGAAATCCTGTACCGAAACGGAATGCTGATGCGGGTCGTTTTTCGGAAGCAATCCGTAGAAACGATCCTGAATCAGCGGCGTCCAACTGTAATCCGGATCGGTCCAGGAGCGAACCGTCAGGCCCACGTCCGCATCGTCGTCCCGAAGCCATCCGTTAATCTGGAACGGGTCTCCGGTAAAAACATTCACCGGGACGTCCGGGTGTTCCGCAGAGAAGCGGGAAATGGTCAGCGGAATCCATTTGATAGAAGCCGACTCGATGGCGGCAATGTTCAGTCCCGCCGCCATGCTGCTGCGTCCCAATGCAATGGAATGCTCCAGCCGTTCCATGGAATCCAAAACGTTCAGGATTTCCGGAAGAATTTTTCGGGCATTGGCGGTTGGAATCCGACTGGTTCCCTTTTTCTCCAGAAGGGAAAAGCCCACCTCATCTTCCAAGCTTTTAATCATGTAAGAAATTCCGGCGTGGGTATAGCCGAATGATTTGGCAACCTTGGTATAACTTCCGGTGTTGCACACAGCCACAAAGGCCTTCAATTTATTAATATCCATAGGCAAACTCCATCAATCTGATGTTAGAACGAATTATTTTTATTATAGAATTCAATGAATATTAATGCAATATATGAAAAAAATTTATCAAACGATAGATAGTCTATAGAAAATATCGATAAAAACTTGACAAGACGAAAGCCTTTAAAATCAAGGAAAATTTAGATAAAAAGAATTCCTTGCAAAATGAAAGTAAAACCAGTTGTTAAAACGCTCACAAAATCGCCCATTGATATTGACGAAAAATTAACGGTTGGTATAATGGAATTGCATTAAAGAAAACACAAAATGTCAGGGGTGGAAAATGATCACACTGGGAATTGATATCGGATCGACAACATCGAAATGCATTCTCCTTCGGGATGGAAAAGAAATCATCGGAAAAAGTCTCCTTGTGGGAGGTATGGGTACGGACAGTCCCAAGAAAGCGATGGATACCGTCCTGAAGGAGTGTGAAATAACACCCGAGGACGTTGCAAGAACGATTGTAACCGGATACGGAAGAAAAAATTTTGAATTCGGCGACGGCGAGGTCAGCGAACTGACCTGTCACGGACTGGGCGGACGGTTCGTTTTTCCGGAACTTCGAAGCGTCATCGACATCGGAGGACAGGATGCGAAAGTCATCGTCTTGTCGGAAAGCGGCAGAATGTCCAACTTCGTCATGAATGACAAGTGTGCGGCAGGCACAGGACGTTTTCTGGATGTGATGGCAACGATTCTCCAAATGGACATTGGCGACTTTGATGCCTGTGCAGCAAAATCCAGCAATCCGGCCTCGATCTCAAGCACTTGCACGGTGTTCGCTGAATCGGAAGTCATCAGCCAGCTGGCAAATGGGGTGAAACGAGAAGATCTGATTGCAGGAATCTGCAGCAGCGTGGCAGCCCGGGTGTCCGCACTGGCAAGGAGGGCTGGCGTAACGCCTATGGTGTGCATGTCCGGCGGAGTGGCAAAGAACGGTGCTGTACGAAGAGCATTGTCCGAAAGCTTGGACATGGAGATCGCGGTGGATCCGCTGGCACAGTACTTCGGCGCTATCGGCGCAGCGTTGTACGCATATCGACAGGCGATAAAATAGCCGGAAGAGCTATTGAAGAGAATATTATTTTTACAACACATTACTGAATTGCGAAAGAAAGCAGGAGGTTCTTATGGCAGAGGAAAAGAAAGCCCGCCGTCCGGTGGATCCGAATTCGGCGAAGTACAAACTCGGTAAAATCGCTTCCGATGCATTTGCGGATGCCATCGAGGCGAAGAAGGAAGGAAAACCGGTTGCGTGGGTATCCAGTAACTTCCCGGTAGAAATTCCGGAAACTTTGGGACTGGCAACTGCATATCCGGAGAACCAGGCAGCGGGAATTGCTGCAAGAGGTGCCGGCGAAAGAATGTGCGAAGTGGCAGAGGCGGATGGATATTCCAACGACATCTGTGCGTATGCTCGAATCAGCATGGCGTACGCGAAGCTGAAGGAATGTCCGGAGCAGGACGTGGCAATGCCGGATGTACTGCTCTGCTGCAACAACATCTGCAACTGCATGATTAAATGGTACGAAAACCTGGCCATTGAACTGAATATCCCGATGATCCTTCTGGACATTCCGTTCAACCCGGATTACGAAGTGTCCCAGGCGGAAATCGATTATGTATCCGCTCAGTTCTGGGATGCGGTACACACCCTGGAGAACCTGTTCGACCTGAAGTGGTCCGACGAGCGGTTCAAGGAAGTGACCGGATTCAGCTGCCGCTCCAGCAGAGCATGGCTGGATGCAACGGCACAGGCGAAGTACACACCATCTCCGTTCAACGGCTTTGACCTTCTGAACCACATGGCGGTAATGGTAACCGCAAGAGGCAAGGAAGCGGCCGGAGAGGCGATGGAGCAGCTCCTGAAAGAATACAAAGAAAACCACGAGAACGGCACCAGCACCTATCGCGGCGAAGAGAAATACAGAGTGATGTTCGAAGGAATCGCTTGCTGGCCATATCTGAGAGCGACTTCTCACGGCCTGCGGGACAGAGGCATCAACATGGTAACCACCATTTATGCTGATGCATTCGGTTTCGACTACCACTCCTTCGATGAGATGATCGCCGCATACTGCAGCGTACCGAACGCCATCAACCTTGAGAAATCCAGAGATAAGAGAATCAAGCTCTGCAAGGACAACAACGTGGAAGGACTTCTGGTTCATACCAACCGTTCCTGCAAACTGTGGAGTGGATTCATGAGCGAGATGAGCCGTCAGATCGGCGAAGCTTGCGGAATTCCGGTAACCAGTTTCGACGGCGACCAGGCAGATCCGCGGAACTTCTCCGAAGCACAGTACGATACCCGCGTACAGGGCTTGATGGAAATCATGGAAGCGAACAAAGAAGCGAAGGGAGAGTAACGATGGTAAACGAAATTTTCGATCAGTTTCATAAGATAGCAACAGCACCGCGTGCTCAGATGGATTCCTATCTCCAACAGGGTAAAAAAGTCGTTTTGACTTCCCCTGTCTATACTCCTGAAGAAATACTCCATTCAATGGGATTCGTGCCAATGGGCGCGTGGGGTGCTGATGTTGAACTGAATCGTTCCAAAGAATATTTTCCGGCATTCCTATGTTCCATCGTGCAGTCCATGCTGGAACTGGGAATCAACGGAGCCTATAAGGGTGCCAGCGCAATCGTCATTCCGTCTCTGTGCGATACACTGAAGACGCTGGGAGAGAACTGGAAATATGCCGTGAAGGATATTCCGTTCATTCCGATGACTTATCCGCAGCACAGAAAGCCGGCATACGGCATTGCGTACACAAAGGCCGGATATGAAAGAGTGATTCACGATCTGGAAAAGTTGGGTGGCAAGTTCGACGCAGCCGCACTGGCAGAATCCAATCGAATCTATAACAGACACAATCAAGTAATGCGCCGGGCAGAAGAAGTTCTGGCGAACCATCCTGAAATCACAGCGGCACAGCGTAGCGACCTGTTCAAGAGTGCGTTCTTCATGCTAAAAGAAGAGCATACCGCACTGGTAGAGCAGCTCATTAAGGAACTGGAAGGCACCGCACCTGTAGCGGAAAAGCTTCCGGTTATCGTCTCCGGTATCCTGACAGACGCACCGCAGCTGAATGCCATCATGGATGAGCTGGGATTCCACATCGTGGCCGACGATGTAGCGGCACAGTCCCGTCAGTATCGGACCGATGTTCCGGAAGGCGATGATGCCCTTCAGGCACTGGCAGAGAAGTTCGGAAATATGGACAACTGTTCCGTTCTCTACAATGTGGAAAAACCAAGAGTGCAGTGGATTGTGGACACAGCAAAAGAGAGAAACGCCAAAGGCGTTATCGTGGTCATGACGAAGTTCTGCGATCCGGAAGAATTCGACTACGTGATGATCAAGAAGGCATGCGAAAAGGCGGACATTCCGGTGACATTAATCGAAGTAGACCGTCAGATGAAGCAGTTTGAACAGATTCGAACCAATCTCGAAACATTCCGGGATATGGTGAATATGTAGCTTAGAAAAGCAGGAGGTTATGAAATGAGCGAAGTAAGACTCCCCCTGGAAGGGGTGAAGGTTGTAGAGCTGGCAACATTTATTGCCGCTCCTTGTACCGCAAGATTCCTCGCTGACCTGGGTGCAGACGTTATCAAAGTGGAAGCTCCGAAGGGAGACCCGCTGAGATACACCGCTGTAAACGAAGGTCGTCCGCTGGATCAGAAGGAAAACACATCCTACGACTTGGAGAATGCCGGCAAGAGATGTATTTCCTTGAACACGAAATCCGAAGAAGGAAGAGAAGCTCTGGAAAAGCTGATTGCCGATGCGGATGTATTTATCTGCAACTGGCGTCAGGGACCGCTGAAGAGAGCCGGCCTGGATTGGGAAACCCTCCACGCAAAGTATCCGGCACTGGTATTCGGTTATGTTTCCGGATACGGCGAAGTGGGACCGGACAAAGATCTGCCGGGATTCGATTTCACCGCATTCTACGCAAGAGGCGGAATTCTTGGACCTCTGAGAGATAAAAAGAGCCTGCCGATGCTCACCGTACAGGGCTTCGGAGATCACCAGGTGGCAATGAACCTGGCGGCCGGCGTACTGGCAGCACTGTATCGTGCAAAGACTACCGGTGAAGGCGATCAGGTTGTAGTATCCCTCTTCCACAGTGCCGTATGGGACGTATCCCTGATGCTGCAGGCCAGCCAGTATGGCTCCGACAGCTGCAAGTTCCCGATGGAGAGATGGGAGAACGGAAACCCGCTGACTCTGGCATACCAGACCTCAGACGATCAGTGGCTCCAGATTGCGATGCCGCAGTATGACAGACATTATCCGGTTCTCATGAATGCCATGGGACACCCGGAAATGGCAGAGAATCCGAAGTTCTATCCGCAGAAGAATCTGGTTCCGAACAGAAAAGAATTCTCGGAATGGATTACCAACGAGTTCCGCGGAAAGACCTGCGACGAGTGGTGCAAGATTCTGGATGCGGCCGACCTGCCTTACGCAGTGGCACAGAACTGGGATACCCTGCTGGAAGACAAGCAGGCATGGGCTTCCGACATCTTCTACGAAATGCAGTACAGCAACGGAAACAAGCGTACGCTGGTTAGACCGCCTGTAATGTTCAAGGAAATGGGTTTGCCGGAATACAACAGAGGACCGTATCTGGGTGAACAGACCGAAAGCATTCTGAAGGAATATGGATATTCCGATGAAGAAGTAGCAAAACTTCTGGAAGAAGGCGCTGCCATTCCGATGGACCCGGCACTGAGAGATTAGTGGGAATATCGGAAACGTGTAGATCGTGAAAATGTTTTTACACCGGCTGCTATAGAGTTAGGGACTGGAAACAAATTAGTGATCAAAACGGGACCCGGCAGAGGGTCAAAAGTAAAGGAGAAGAAGATATGAAAATTGCTGCTTATGAAGTCCGTCCGGACGAAAAACCGGTTATTGAAGCTCGCTGCAAGGAACTGGGAATCGAACTGATTTCCACCGGATCGATTCTGGATTCTTCCACCGTAGAGATGAGCAAGGGCTGCGATGGCGTGACCACACTGGGACAGAGTGATTTCTCCAAGAGCATTCTGGACACAATGGTTGAGAACGGCGTAAAGGTTCAGGCATTCCGCTGCGTTGGATACGACTACATCGACGTTCCTTACGCAAGAGAGCTGGGACTTCGGATTACCCACGGAAGCTATGCTCCGAACGGCGTTGCGGAATACACCGTAATGGCAATCCTGATGAGCATCCGGAAAGCGAAGAAGGCGCTGTACAACACAAACGACAACGACTTCACACTGAAGGGTAAAATGAGCCGGGAACTGCGTTCCCTCACCGTGGGTGTTATCGGTGCCGGCAAGATCGGATATACCGTTATCAAGATTCTGTCCGGATTCGGATGCCGTATCCTGGCATATGATATGTACCAGAACGATGCAGTAAAAGAATATGCAACTTACGTGGATCTGGATACCCTGTATAAAGAATCCGATGTTATCACACTGCACACCAACCTGTCCGAGAGCACAGAGAATATGATCGACGGAGAGGCGCTGTCTAAGATGAAGAACGGCGTGGTTCTGGTGAACAATGCCCGCGGCGGTCTGATGGATATCGATGCCATCATCGACGGCGTGGAATCCGAGAAAATCGGCGCACTGTTCATGGATGCATTCCCGGGCGAAGAGGGCATCATCCACATCCCACACGATGAGGATATCATCCGCACACCTGGAATGCCGTACTTCAAGCTGAAGTATCTGCGGTCCTTCGTGAACGTAATTCACACACCGCACATGGCATTCTTTACGGAAGAGGCCGGCAGATCCATGGCACTCTCCGGTGTCGACGGAATTTACGAAGTGCTGACCAAAGGTTCTTCCGCACACGAAATTCCACAATAAAATGAATCGGTAAGGCCGGGAGGGGGACTTACTCTCCCGGCATTTTAAAGCAAAAATCAAGGAGGAAAACATGATTCTTGACAAAAAGCATGCCCTGCAGCAGAAGCTGTTCCGTCAGTTTGCAGAGACGGAATTCACCAAAGAACTGCAGGACGAACTGGATCTCACCGGGGAATTCAACTGGGAGATGCATAAAAAAATGGCTCGCTACGGCTTCATGGGAACAAAGATTCCGGCAGAATACGGCGGAGCCGGCGGTGACAGCCTGTCCTATGTACTGATGGACGAAGAATTTGCTCGTCAGGACCTGGTACTGGCAATCTATGCAAACACATCCAACTCTCTGGGCGGCGGCCCGCTGATGCTGGCAGGAAGCAAAGAGCAGAAGGAAAAATATCTGCCGCTGGTTGCAAGCGGTGAGAAAATCATGGTATTCGGATTGACCGAGCCGGGTGCCGGCTCCGATGCCGGTGGTACCACCACCACTGCAATTCCGGATGGCGACGATTATATCATTAACGGCCGTAAGTGCTTTATCTCCGGTGCACCGATGGCAGACTGGATTATTATTTTCGCAAAGACCGATCTGAGCCTGAAGGGTTCCAGAGGAATCTCCATGTTCATCGTGGACATGCACGCCGACGGCGTTTCCCTGGGCGCTCCGGAGAAGAAGATGGGTATCAAGGGCTATCCGACTTGCGACGTTGTATTCGAAGACGTTCGCGTTCCGAAGGAGAACCTGGTAGGACCTCTGAACAAGGGATTCCAGTATGCGATGAAGACTCTGGACGGCGGACGTCTGGGCGTAGCCGCAATGGCAATCGGTCTGGCACAGGGCTGCCTGGACGAAGCCGTGAAGTATTCCATGGAGAGAAAGCAGTTCGGACACAGACTGGCAGATTTCCAGGCTATTAGCTTCAAGATTGCTAAGATGCAGACCGAACTGGAAGCAGCTCGTCAGCTGACCTATCACGCAGCGGTTCTGAAGGATGCCAACCATCCGGATGCCAGCAAGGCGTGCTCCGAAGCGAAGTTTTTTGCTGCAGAGATGGCAAACAGATGCGCATACGAAGCCGTTCAGATTCACGGCGGATACGGATACATCGAAGAGTACAGAGTGGAAAGAATGTACCGTGACGCTCGTATCCTGAGCATCTTCGAAGGAACCAGTGAAATCCAGCAGGTGGTTATCGCCAACAGCCTGCTCAGAAAGTAAGGAGGTAACGGAAATATGAAAATTTTGGTAACTGTAAAGCAGGTTCCTGATACCTCCGGCAAGGTAGCAGTGAACGATGACGGTACGCTGAACCGTGCATCCATGCAGACAATCATCAACCCGGATGACTTGAACGCGGTGGAAGCGGCTCTGGCGCTGAAAGACGAATATGGCTGTGAGGTAGTTGCATTCACCATGGGACCGCCTCCTGCAGAAGGCATGCTGAGAGAGCTGATGGCAATGGGCGTGGACGAAACCGTGCTGATTTCCGCAAGAGAATTCGGCGGTTCCGATACGTATGCTACATCTCAGATCATTGCAGCGGCAATCGACACCTACGGACTGGGCGACGAAGACATCATCATCGCCGGACGTCAGGCAATCGATGGAGATACGGCACAGGTTGGACCGCAGATTGCGGAAAAACTCCATCTCCCGCAGATTACATATGCCGGAAAGATTGAGAAAGACGGAAATACACTGACCGTTCAGAGAATGCTGGAAGACGGCTACATGGTAGTAAAAACACACACACCATGCATGATTACCTGCATCAAGGAACTGAACGAGCCGAGATACATGTCCGTAGCAGGAACCGAAAAGTGCTTCGACATGCCGGTTAAGGTAATGGATTACGAAGCGTTGAAGGATCACCCGCTGATCGACAAGACTACCATCGGTCTGAAGGGATCCCCGACCAACATCTTCAAGTCTTTCACTCCACCGAGAAAGGGCGCCGGAATGATTTTGGACGGCTGCGGAAAAGAAACAACAGACGAGCTGGCAGGTATCCTCACCGGCAAGCACATCATCTAAGAAAGGAGAAATATTTATGGCTTACGATAGTGCAGATATTGCTGCTTTCAAGAATGTATGGGTTTTCTGTGAGCAGCGTCAGGGCGTAATGATGCCGACAACTTTTGAGCTGATTTCCGAAGGCCGGAAGTTGGCAGACGAACTGGGAGTAAACCTGTGCGGTATCCTCCTGGGAGAAAACGTAGAAGGAATTGCAAAGGAATTGGGCGGTTACGGTGCCGATCAGGTCATCGTATGCGACAGCCCGCTTCTGAAGAATTACACCACAGATGGATACACCAAAGTCATCTGTGACATGGTAGAAGAATACAAGCCGGAAATCATGCTGTTCGGCGCTTCCAACATCGGAAGAGACCTGGCACCGAGATGTGCCGCAAGACTTCACACCGGTCTGTGCGCAGACTGCACACACCTGGATGTAGATCTGGGCGGATACATCGACTTCCTGAAGACCGGTTCTTCTCTGGATGTGGAGAACACCAAGTTCGAAAGCAAGCTCTTCGATGTAAATACCAATATGAAGATGACCCGTCCGGCATTCGGCGGACACTTGATGGCAACCATCGTGTGCCCGAGATTCCGTCCGGCGATGGCAACGGTTCGTCCGGGTGTTATGAAGAAGAGACCGTTCGACGAAGCAAAAGCAAATGCGGTTGAACTCGTTCATCCGGAATTCAAGCTGGAAGCATCGGATATCGAGACCGAAGTAGTGGATATCGTAAAGGCTGCCAAGAAGATGGTTGACCTGATCGGTGCGGACTTCATCGTATCCGTTGGCCGTGGTATCGCAAAGGATGTAGACGGCGGAATTAAGCTGGCAGAAGAGCTGGCAGACCTGCTGGGCGGCGTAGTTGGCGCATCCCGTGCGGTAGTAGATGCCGGCTGGATCGGTGCGGATCATCAGGTTGGTCAGACCGGAAAGACCGTACATCCGAAGGTATACGTAGCACTGGGAATTTCCGGTGCGATTCAGCACAAGGCCGGCATGCAGGATTCGGAATGCATCATCGCCATCAACAAGGCAGACAATGCACCGATTTTCGAAGTGGCAGATTACGGCATCGTTGGCGACCTGTTCAAGGTTGTTCCGCTGCTGATTGATTCCATCAAAGAGGCGAAAGCGCAAGCCTAGCCTGCTTAATAACTACCTGCTTGGATTGCCTGCGGCCGATGGCTGCAGGCAATCGCTTGGGCAGAAGGACACCGAATGAAACGCAAAGGAGACCGAGATATGCAAATCGTAGACGGCAAAAAGATCTTTACGATTGTAACGATCAACCCGGGATCCACCTCTACAAAAATCGGGGTATACCGGAACGATCAGAAGGTATTTATAGAGAACATTTATCATACCAAGGAAGAACTGGAGCAGTTCGACTGCGTCCAGTCTCAATTGATGTACCGGGCAAAGCTGGTAGAAAATGCCTGCCGGGTGAATCAGGTGGATTTGGATGATGTGGACTCCTTTGTGGCTCGAGGTGGCGGGATGGCCTCCTGTGTTTCCGGCGTGTATTCGGTAAATAATCAGCTGATTTATGACTGTCAGACCGCACGAACCGGCGTCTCCCACCCGGCGATGCTGGCCTGTCAGATTGCCCGCTATCTGGAATCCAGATACGGCGGGAGAGCACTGGTATTCAATCCACCGGATGTGGATGAGTTCCAGGATTTAGCTCGCATCAGCGGAATTAAAGGGATGTACCGGGACAGCCATGTGCACTGTCTGAATCAGAAAGAGGCGGCACATCGGTACTGCCTGGAGAAAGGCATCCGATACGAAGATCATAATTTTGTGGTCGCTCATATCGGTGGCGGGGTTTCTTTTACCGCCCATCGAAAAGGAAAGATGATTGACAGCAACGATAATCTGGCGGGAGACGGTCCGATGACGCCAACCAGAGTGGGTTCTTTTCCGACGGTGAAAATCATCAAGATGGCGTATAGCGGAAAATACACCTACAAGCAGATGGAGGAACTTCTCACTCGGAAGGGTGGGCTTTACAGTCATCTTGGGACGGATGACGTGCGTGAAATTGTGTGCCGTATCAAGCACGGAGATGAGTATGCAAAGCTGTGCACCGATGCCATGGCGTACCAATTCGGAAAGGCCATCGGATCCTGTGCAGCCGCCTTGCAAGGTAAAGTGGAAGCGATTATTATCACCGGTGGCGTGGCGCATTCAACCTATGTGATCGATCAAATCCGTCCGTACGTGGAATGGATTGCGCCGGTGTGGGTTCTCCCGGGGGAATACGAGTTGGCGGCGCTGGCGAGAGGCGCATGGCAGGCACTTACCGGGGAAGCGGAAGTGCTGGAATATACCGGAGATCCGGTGTTCAAGGGATTTCATGCAGCCCGCTACGGCTTATAAGAAAAGAAAATATCGACAATAGCGATAAAGCATTCACCCGAAGAAGCATGCAGTTTCTATGGGTGGATGCTTTTTCTTCGGAGAAATTGCACCTAGTATACTGTACAAAATAAATACAAAAATTAAACTAGAAGACGCTTTACAAAAAAGTGGGGGGGGGGGGTAGACTATACTAGAGAAAAAAAGATAGTTGCTCTTTGCAGTATCACTTTTTTCAATGTATTTTTTTTTGTGTGTTTTTTGATGTATTTTAATTCTTTGAGGTGTAACAATGGGGAACAAAATTTCCAGGAAGGCAACCTTATGGTTGCTGGTTTTATTTGCTGTATTTTTATTTGCACCATTTTCGTCATCTGCGGATGATGGTTATGATGCACATTTTTTTATTCGGTATGACAGCAGTACGCAGACGGAGGATGGTACAACGCATTACAGTCCAAAGCACTACTTTCCGGTAGGGACTACGGCATCCGGCTACGTGTACGGAAGCGGCGGAAGTGATTACACTTCTGTGGACGGAAAGGTGCTGACCAAAAGCGCATACGTGCCCGGTGCAGAAGCGGCAATTACCGGCGGAAACGTGAATCTGTATGATTCCTTCGACACGGAAGCACTGCACACGTATTTCAAGACCGTATACGACAACATCCTTCAGGAACCTTCCAGAGATGTCATTCAGGCATCCATTGAGAAGGCGCTGGGAGCCAAATATGCAGCAATGTACGCGAAAGGAGAAATCGACGTCCTGTGGTACGTATCCAAGGCGGAAAGCTCCTATGTTAACGTGGACGGTGTTGTGTACTACGTGAAGACCGGACAGGTCGTAGATAAGCCGGAAACGGACAGCAGCACGGTGGAAATTGATGGTATTAAGAATCTGAAGGGCCGGAATTTCAAGAAGGGAGATTCCTGGAATTTTGCCATTAAGGCGGATACGGATGACGCACCGATGCCGGAAAAGACAACCGCCCGCATTCAACCGGAAGACGACGCGGTGGAATATTTCACCTTTGGCGAAATTCATTTTACCCGTGCGGATTTGAAGGGATCAAATTCAAAAACCTTTAGATACACGATTACCGAGAGCGGAAGCGTGGCCAACGTAACCAACGATTCTGCATCGCACACGGTAAACGTGACCGTTTCGTATGACCGGAATAAGAGAAAGCTGAGCGCGAAAGCAGAATATCTGAACGGCGGTAAAAGCGGCAGCTCGGCAGAATTCAATAACGAATATCATAAGCCGGTGACCCGCGTTCAGGTAGAGAAGGTTTGGTCGGATTCCAACGACCGGAGCCGGATGCGCCCGGAATCCATTACGATTCACCTTCTCCGAAACGGCGAGGAAATCAAGACCAAGACGGTCACCGAAGCGGACGACTGGAAATGGACGTTCGACAATCTGGCTAAGTTCGATGCAAACGATAAAGAATATAAATACACGATAAAAGAAGATACGGTACCGTTCTACACTTCCGCAGAGAATACGGATGCGGATGGAAATACGGTAATCACCAATACATACAAGCCGGAGAAGCTGGAACTGAAAGGCGATGCCGCACTGAAGGTTACAAAGGTTGTAGTCGGAAAGAAATCCGCAGAACCGTTCACCTTCAAACTGACTGCAGCGGAAAACTACGGAGATGCGGTGAAGATGCCGGCGAATACCGAAGTGAATACTTCCGACAGTATTCCGGCAGACGGCGCGGAAACAAAATCCTTCCAGCCGGTAGAAATCACCAAGGCCGGAACATATAAGTTCAAAGTAAAGGAAACGACAACCACCACTGCAGGCGGTTGGGATTACGATAACCGGGAACGCACGCTTACCGTAAAGGTGGCAGACAATAAGGGTCATTTGGAAGTGGTTGACGCAGACAGTACATTGTCCGCAACCGTAACGAATACCTTTACTCCGGCAGTGATGGACGGCGATACCGCCATCACCGGACTCAAGACGCTGATTGGCCGGAATATGCTGAAGGACGAAGAATTCAACTTCACGCTGAAGGCCGGCGATGCGGCCACTCAGAAGGCTATCGACGAGAAGGATATCGTGCTGGGAAGCACCAATGCAAGGGTAAGCACTTTGGCAGACGGATCCACTACCACCTTCATGTTCGGCAGAGCGGAATTCTCCAAGGAAGGAGAATATACCTTTATCGTAACGGAGAAGGATGGCGGAAAACCGGGAATGAAATACGACACCGAAGGAAAAGTCCTGAAGGTGAAGGTTTCCAAGGAAGATGGCGCCCTGAAAGCGGTTCAGATGAATTCTCCAAGCTATAAGAACGTCTATGAAGCCGCCGGAGAATACACACCGGCAGGAACCAAGACTCTGCTGAACGAGAATGGAAACAAGCTGTCGGTGAAAGACGGTCAGTTTGAGTTCAACGTATACTATTCCGGTCATGAGGATCGGGAACCGGTGACCACCGGAACCACAGGAAGCGGCAAGGATGCACCGATTCACTTCGGAACCCTGTCCTACACCATCTCCGACCTGGAGAAGCTGGTGGCAAAGGGATATGCGGACAAGAAGGTGCTGGCAAACGGCACCGAATACAGCATTAACTACGCGGTAACCGAGAAGGAGACGGGCAACAGTGCGCTGCAGCAGAACACTCAGACGCAGACCTTCCGGGTAGTAATGAAGGATAACGGAACCGGAAAACTGACCGTGAAATCCGGAACCGGAAAGAAGCTGAATTTCGAGAACGAATACAAGTCGGAAAAGGCAACCGTAAACTTCGAAGGACTGAAAGTACTGGAAGGTCGGAACCTGAAGGCAGATGAGTTCACCTTTAAGATAACTTCTGATGATGCAGATGCACCGATGCCGAAAGCGAGAGAGGCTCAGAATCGGGCCAATGGCTCGGTGAACTTCGGAACCGTCACCTATGGAAAGGACGATCTGGGCGATGCGACGGAGAAGACCTTTACCTACAAGGTCAGCGAATCCGGAAATCATCCGGGCGTTTCCAACGACACCGCGACCAAGACCGTAAAGGTCACCGTAAAGGATGACGGAAAGGGCCACATCACGGCAGAGACCGATCCGAAGGCGGCACCGCTGTTTACGTTTAACAATACGTACAGCACCGCTCCTCAGGATTCCTCTGTCACCGGACAGGTCTCGATTAAGAAGGCTCTGGCCGGACGCGCCATGGAAGATGGTGAGTTCCGCTTTGTATTGAAGGATGAAAACGGAAAGACCGTCGGCGAAGGAACCAACGACAAGGATGGAAACATCTCCTTCCCGGCATTGACTTTCAAGAACGTGGGAACCTATAACTACACCGTAAAAGAAGTGGCCGGAAACGACAGCCACATCACTTACGACGCGACTCCATACAAAGTCAGCGCAGTTGTAACGGATAATCTGGACGGAACATTGAAGGTAACCTGGAAGAGCGGAACCGGTGCGATTCTGTTCAAGAACACCTACCGGGTAGATCCGACAGATGTGGCTCCGAGCGTGGAGAAGAAGATTACCGGAGAAAATCCGGCGAAGGACAGTACCTTCCGCTTCACTCTCACCGGTACCGGCAATGCACCGATGCCAAAGGGCAGTGTGGACGGCGAGAAGACGGAAACGATTGCAGGGGAAGGACAGACGGACTTCGGAAAGATTACCTTTACCCGGGCCGGAACCTATACCTACAAGGTAACCGAGGAACTCGGCAATGAGACCAGCTACAATTACGACTCCACCGAATACACCCTGACTTACAAGGTAACGGATGTACGCGGTGAGCTGAAAGCAGAACAGAGCATCACTGCCGGTGGCAAGAGTGCAGACAGCATGGTATTTACCAATGAGTATGCACCGGCGTCCATGGAAGGCGATGCGGCCATTACCGGTACGAAGGAACTGGTGGGACGCAGCATGCTGGATGGTGAGACATTTGATTTCGCACTGAAGGCTGGGGATGAGGCCACTCAGAAGGCCATCGATGAGAAAGACATTGTGCTGACCGATACGGATGCAAGCCTGAGCGGTATGAAGGACGGCGAGAAAGCCACCTTCTCCTTCGGCAGGGCGGAATTCTCCAAGGAAGGGGAATATACTTTTACCGTAACGGAGAAGGACGGCGGAAAAGCCGGAATGACTTATGACACCGAGGCGAAGACCTTTAAGGTTAAGGTGTTCAAGAAGAACGGCGTCATGAGCACGGTTCAGGAGAACAAGCCAACATTTAAGAACACCTACGAGGCTTCCGGCGAATACACACCGGCAGGCAGCAAAACATTGCTGAATGAGAACGGAAACAAGTTGTCTGTAAAGGACAACCAGTTCAAGTTCAGTGTATACTATGCCGGTCACGAAGATGGAGAGCCGGTAATCACCGGAACTACGACCGCCGGTAAGGATGCAGCCATTCAGTTTGGCAAGCTGTCCTACACCATTTCCGACCTGGAGAAGCTGGTGGCAAAGGGATATGCGGACAAGAAGGTATTGGCGGACGGTGCGGAGTACAGCATCAACTATGCGGTAACCGAGAATGCAACGGGCAACAGCGCGCTGCAGCAGAACACCCAGGTTCAGACTTTCCGAGTAGTGGTAACGGACAACGGAAGCGGTAAATTGGCGGCGAAGTCCACATACGGACAGAAGATTGCGTTCGAGAACCTGTATAAGTCGGATAAGGCAACCGTAAACTTCGAGGGACAGAAAGTACTGGAAGGTCGTAAGCTGAAGGCAGATGAGTTCAGCTTCAAGTTTACATCCGATGAAGCGAATGCACCGATGCCGGAGCAGACGGAAGTACAGAATAAGGCGGATGGCAGTGTGAACTTCGGAGCCATCACCTATGGCAAGAATGACCTGGGCGATGCAACGGAGAAGACCTTTACCTACAAGGTAAAAGAATCCGGAAACCAGCCTGGCGTAAGCAACGACACCGAAACCAAGACCGTAAAGGTTACCGTAAAGGATGACGGAAAGGGCCACATCACAGCAGAGACCGATCCGAATGCGGCACCGCTGTTTACATTTAACAATACGTACAGCACCACCTCCCAGGATTCCTCTGTCACCGGACAGGTTTCCATCAAGAAGGCACTGGCCGGACGCGCGATGGAAGACGGCGAATTCCACTTTGTATTGAAGGATGAAAACGGAAAGACCGTTGGCAATGCAGTCAACGATAAGGCCGGAAACATCACATTCGATAAGCTGACCTTCAAGAAAGTGGGAACTTACAACTACACAGTAGAAGAAGTGGCCGGAAACGACAGACACATCACTTACGATGCAACGCCATACACAATCAGTGCGATTGTAACGGACAATCTGGATGGTACTCTGAAGGTCACCTGGAAGAGCGGAACCGGAGCAATCCTGTTCAAGAACACCTATACACCGGATTCGACGGATGCAGCGCCGAGTGTAGAGAAGAAGATTGCCGGAAAGCGGCCGGCAAAGGACAGCACCTTCCGCTTCACCATCATCGGCAGCGACAATGCACCGATGCCGGAAGACAGCAAGGATGGCAAGAAGACGGTAAAAATCATAGGCGAAGGAAAGGCGGACTTCGGAAAGATTACCTTCACCCAGGCCGGAACCTACACCTATAAGGTGGCAGAAGAGAACGGAAACGAGTCCAGCTACAACTACGATTCCACCGAATACACCCTGACCTACAAGGTAAAGGATGTAGATGGCGAGCTGAAGGCGGAGAAGAGCATCCATGCCGGAGACAAGAGTACAGACGCAATGGTATTTACCAATGAGTATGCACCGGCATCCCTGGATGGAGATACCGCCCTCACCGGAACCAAGACACTGATTGGCCGGAATATGCTGAAGGATGAAGAATTTAACTTCACGCTGAAGGCCGGCAATGATGCAACTCAGAAAGCCATCGATGAGAAGGATATCGTGCTGGGAAGCACCAATGCAAGAGTAAGCACTTTGGCGGACGGATCTACAACAACATTCATGTTCGGCAGAGCGGAATTCTCCAAAGAAGGAGAATACACCTTCCTCGTAACGGAGAAGGATGGCGGTAAGCCGGGAATGAAGTACGATACCGAGAGCAAGACCTTGAAGGTGAAGGTTTCCAAGGAGAACGGCATCATGACTGCGGTTCAGGAAGAGACCCCGGCATTCCGAAACACCTACGAGGCATTCGGAGAGTACACACCGGCAGGCAGCAAGACGCTGCTGAACGAGAACGGAAACAAGATGTCCGTAAAGGATGATCAGTTCAAGTTCAGCGTGTACTACACCGGTCACGAAGATCAGGAACCGGTCGTTACCGGAACCACCGGAAACGGAAAGGGTGCGCCGATTCACTTCGGTACTCTGTCCTATACCATCTCCGATCTGGAGAAGTTGGTGGCAATGGGCTATGCGGACAAGAAGGTCCTGGCGAGCGGCACCGAGTACAGCATTAACTATGCGGTTACCGAGAATGCAACGGGTAACGATGCACTCCAGCAGAACACTCAGACGCAGACCTTCCGAGTAGTAGTGAGGGATCACGGAACCGGAACGCTGACCGTGGAATCCGGAACCGGAAAGAAGCTGAATTTCGAGAACGTATATAAGTCGGAAAAGGCAACCGTAAACTTCGAAGGATTGAAGGTGCTGGAAGGCCGTAATCTGAAGGCAGAAGAGTTCAGCTTTAAGATCGCTTCCGATGATGCCAACGCACCGATGCCGCAGCAGACGGAAGTGAAGAATCGGGCGAACGGCAGTGTAAACTTCGGAACCATCACCTACGGCAAGGACGATTTGGGGGATGCGACGGAAAAAACCTTTACCTATAAGGTTACCGAATCCGGAAATCATCCGGGGGTTGCCAACGACACCGGAACCAAGACCGTAAAGGTAACGGTAACGGATGACGGCAAGGGCCACATCACGGCTGAACTGGATCCAAAGGCGGCACCGCTGTTTACGTTTACCAATACGTACAGCACCGGCTCCAAGGAATCCTCTGTCACCGGACAGGTCTCCATCAAGAAGGCACTGGCCGGACGTGCGATGGAAGACGGCGAATTCCACTTTGTATTGAAGGATGAAAAGGGAAAGACCGTTGGCAATGCGACCAACGATAAGGATGGAAACATCACCTTCGATAAGCTGACCTTCAAGAATGTGGGCACTTACAATTACACCGTAGAGGAGACTGCCGGAAACGACAGACACATCACCTACGATACGACTTCGTACCGTGTTAGTGCGGTTGTAACGGATAATCTGGATGGTACTCTGAAGGTCACCTGGAAGAGCGGAACCGGAGCAATCCTGTTCAAGAACACCTATACACCGGATTCGACGGATGCAGCGCCGAGTGTAGAGAAGAAGATTGCCGGAAAGCGGCCGGCAAAGGACAGCACCTTCCGCTTCACCATCATCGGCAGCGACAATGCACCGATGCCGGAAGACAGCAAGGATGGCAAGAAGACGGTAAAAATCATAGGCGAAGGAAAGGCGGACTTCGGAAAGATTACCTTCACCCAGGCCGGAACCTACACCTATAAGGTGGCAGAAGAGAACGGAAACGAGTCCAGCTACAACTACGACTCCACCGAGTACACCTTGACCTACAAGGTAACGGATGTAAAGGGCGAGCTGAAGGCCGAGCAGAGCATCACCGCCGGCGACAAGAGTGCAGATGCAATGGTATTTACCAACAAGTACGCACCGGCATCCATGGAAGGCGATGCGGCCATTACCGGAACGAAGGAACTGGTGGGACGCAGCATGCTGAAGGACGAGAAGTTCGAATTTGTATTGAAGGCCGGTAATGCGGAAACGCAGAAGGCCATCGATGAGAAGGATATCGTTCTGGATGACACTAACGCAAGTCTGAGCGGCATGAAGGACGGCGAGAAAGCCACCTTCTCCTTCGGCAGAGCGGAATTCTCCAAAGAAGGAGAATATACTTTTACCGTAACGGAGAAAGACGGCGGAAAGGCCGGAATGACCTATGACGACAATGAAAAGGTCCTCAAGGTTAAGGTTGCCAAGAAGAACGGCATCATGACCGCGGTTCAGGAAGAGACACCGGCATTCCGAAACACCTACGAGGCAGCCGGAGAGTACACGCCGGAAGGAACGAAGACACTTCTGAGCGAAAAGAAGAATAAGCTGACGATCAAGGCCGGTGAGTTCAAGTTCAGCGTATACTATGCCGGTCATGAAGATCAGAAACCGGTAACCACGGGAGTCACCACAAGCGGCAAGGATGCAGACATTCATTTCGGCACCCTGTCCTACACCGTTTCCGATCTGGAGGAGCTGGTGACGAAGGGATATGCCGACAAGGCAGAGCTGGATAACGGTGCAAGATACTACATCGACTATGTGGTAGTGGAAAACGCATCGGAGAACAATGCCCTGCAGGCAAACACCCAGGCGCCGACCTTCCGGGTAGAGGTAACGGATAACGGAGACGGAACCCTGACGGCAGAATCGGAAGAGGGATCGAAGCTTGCTTTTGAGAACCTGTATAAGTCGGATAAGGCAACGGTTCACTTTAACGGTCAGAAGGTACTGGAAGGACGCCCTCTGAAGGCGGATGAGTTCACCTTTAACGTGACGTCCAATGACGAGACCGCACCGATGCCGGAGAAGACGGAAGTGAAGAATGAAGAAGGCGGAAACATCGACTTCGGAACCATCACTTACGGAAAGGACGACCTGGGCGACGAGACGGAGAAGACATTTACCTATCAGGTAAATGAATCCGGAGAGCAGCCGGGAGTTGCCAACGACACCGAGACAAAGACCGTAAAGGTCACCGTAAAGGATGACGGGGAAGGCCATATCACGGCAGAGACGGAACCGAAGGAAGCACCGCTGTTCGCGTTTAACAACACCTACAGCACCACTTCTAAGGAATCCTCTGTAACGGATACGGTGAAGATCCGGAAGACACTGACCGGCCGGAAACTGAAGAACAAGGAATTCACCTTTGTTCTGAAGGATAAGGACGGAAAGAACGTTGCGGAAGCGAAGAATAACGCAGACGGAAGTGTTGCCTTTAAGAGCCTGACCTTCGACGAAGTGGGTACCTACAACTACACCGTCAAGGAAGTAAAGGGCAATACAAAGCGTGTATCCTATGATACAAATGCATATAATGTAACGGCGACGGTTACGGATAACCTGGACGGAACTCTGTCCGTGAAATGGTCCACCGGAACCAAGAAGGAAATCCACTTCTATAACCGGTATAAGAAGAAAACAGTGAACGATTCGAATTCCCACGGAAAGAACGGTGATAAGGACGATAACAACAATATCGGTCCATTCACCGGGGATGACAACAATGCGGACCTGTATCTGGGTCTGATGGGCGCATCCGCTGCAATTCTCGCAGCACTGGCCGGAAGCCGGAAGAAGAGAAAACTGTAAAAACAGGCAGATAAGGTAATCTGCTGAAAGCAAAAGGGGCTGCTGCACCGTGAGGTGCAGCAGCTTCTTCTTTTTGTGGCGCCGGTTTGCCGGCGGAACTGCGCTTAGGGGTCGGAAGTTGTGTGAAGATTTTGCTCCCCGAGACGGAGATACAAGGCTTAGAGGGGAGGGGGGAGCAAAGAGGCCGGCCGATTTGCCGGCGGAACGGCGCTTAAGGGCCGGAAGTTGTGTGAAGATTTTGCTCCCCGGGACGGAGATACAAGGCTTAGCGGGGAGCGGGGAGCAAAACGCGAGAGCCGCCGGGCGGCCGAGAGGGCGAAAAGCGCTGGCGGGAATGTGAAGATTTTGCTCCCCGGGACGAAGCCACAAGGGTTAGCGGGGAACGGGGAGCAAAGAGCGGAGGCCGCCGGGCGCGCTGAAGGGTGAAAACCGACGGCGAGAATGTGAAGATTTTGCTCCCCGGAACGGAGGCACAAGGCTTAGCGGGGCGGGGGGAGCAAAGAGCGGAGGCTGCCGGGCGGCCGGAAGGGTGAAAACCGGTGGCGGGAATGTGAAGATTTTGCTCCCCTGGACGAGGCCCCAAGGCCTAGCGGGGAGCGGGGAGCAAACCGGCCGCCCCAAGGTGCTGCCGGCCCAACGGTTGTGCGGTCGCCGGCAGCCGACAATGGAATTATCCTCTTGACAGATACCCCTCGGGGGTATATCATATCAAATATAAAGATACCCCGTGGGGGTATCCAGAGCCGGTAGGCCCACTGAAGAAGGCCCACTGAAGAAGGCCCACTGAAGAAGGCCCACTGAAGAAGGCCAGCTGAGGAATGACTTGCAATCAATAAACGGCAACCGCCGGAAAGGAACCAACATGGACAACGAAATGATAGAGAAATCCAGCGAGAACTGCAGTGAGAGCTCTTGCTGCTGCGGGACACGGCACAAGAAAAGGACGGAAGCGGAGCAGAAGGCATTGCTTACCCGGCTGCGTCGAATCGAAGGACAGATTCGGGGCTTGGAAAAGATGGTGGAGAACGATGCCTATTGCCCGGACATTTTGGTGCAGTCTTCTGCGGCCACCAGTGCATTGAACAGCTTCAACAAGGTGCTCTTGGGATGTCATATCCGAAGTTGCGTGGCCGAAGACATCCGTTCCGGCAAGGACGAGACTGTGGATGAACTGTGCGAGCTGCTTCAGCGCTTGATGAAGTAGAATAAGGAGGGTTATATTTTGGAACAATATATCGTAACGGGAATGACCTGCGCCGCCTGCCAGGCCCACGTGGAGAAAGCCGTGAGCGGCGTGCCGGGGGTGGACCGCGTGAACGTATCGCTGCTGACCCATTCCATGACGGTGGAAGGCGCAGCAACGCCGGAGTCCGTAATTTCTGCCGTACAGAATGCGGGCTACGATGCGGAGCAAAAAAAAGAATCCGCAGGGCAGGGACGTCCGGGGATGACCGAGCGTTTTCAGGCCGAGGAGGATGCCCTCCGGGATCGGGAGACCCCGAAGCTCCTTCGCCGGTTAAAACTTTCCATCGGCGTGCTTTTGGTGCTCATGTACATCACCATGGGCCACAATATGCTGGACTGGCCGGTGCCGGAATTTCTGAACCACAACCACATTGGGCTTGGCATTTTTCAGATGCTGCTGGCTCTAATCATCATGACCATCAACCGGGACTTCTTCCGCTCCGGCTTCAAATCCCTGCGGCACGGAGCGCCCAACATGGACACTCTGGTGGCCCTGGGCTCCGGCGTGTCCTTTCTATGGTCCCTGTTCATCCTGCTGAAGATGACCTATATGGTCACCGACGGCACGGATAACATGGCACTGATGCCGCTGTACCACAACCAGCTGTATTTTGAATCCGCGGCCATGATTCTGGCCCTTATCACCATCGGGAAGACTTTAGAATCCATTTCCAAAGGCCGCACCACCGATGCCCTGAAGAACCTGCTGCAGATGGCGCCAAAGACCGCATTGCTGGAACGAAACGGCGCGCTGCAGGAAGTACCGGTGGATTCGGTACAGATCGGCGACATCTACATTGTAAAATCCGGCGACGCTATTCCGGTGGACGGAGTGGTGCTGGAAGGTACGGCTGCCGTAGACGAATCTCCGCTGACGGGAGAATCCGTACCGGTGGACAAGGCGCCGGGAGATTCCACCTCCGCCGCCACCATCAGCCAATCCGGCTATCTTCGGTGCCGGGCGGCCCGGGTGGGAGAGGATACCACCTTTGCCCAGATTATCCGGTTGGTAAGCGATGCGGCAGGAACGAAAGCCCCGATTGCCCGGATTGCGGATAAAGTCTCCGGCATTTTCGTGCCGGCGGTAATCGGCATCGCTGTCTTGGTCTTCACACTTTGGATGCTGCAGGGGGCGGCGGTGTCCCAGGCACTGGAACACGCCATCACCGTTCTGGTAATCTCCTGCCCTTGCGCTCTGGGTCTGGCAACCCCGGTGGCCATCATGGTGGGAAACGGAATGGGTGCCCGGAACGGCATCCTGTTCAAGACTTCGGAGTCACTGGAAAACGCGGGTAAAATCAATATCATCGCCCTGGACAAGACCGGTACCATTACGGAAGGTCGGCCTAAGGTGACGGATCTCCTTCCGGCGGAAGGAATTTCGGAAGAAACGCTTTTGAAATATGCCGCCGCGCTGGAGCACCGCAGCGAGCATCCTCTGGGAAAAGCCATTGTGGAATATGCCGGAGAAAAGGCGGAGGAGACGGAAGTGAAAGATTTCCGAGTGCTCCCGGGAAACGGCTTGCAAGGCTCTGTGGATGGCGGTACTATAGTGGGAGGTTCAGAGAAATTTATCCGAAGCCGGATTTCCGTTCCGGAGAAATTCACGAAGGCCTCCGTCCGGTTGGCCGCCTCCGGCAAAACGCCGATTTATTTTACCCGGAATAATGAGATTTTGGGAATTATCGCCGTGGCGGATACGGTGCGGGAGGATTCCCGGGAAGCCATTGCGCAGCTGCGGAACATGGGCGTGGAAGTGGTCATGCTCACCGGGGACAACAAGAACACGGCGGAAGCCATTGGCCGAGATGCGGGCGTGAAACATGTCGTCGCCGGGGTGCTTCCGGAAGGAAAGGAGCAGGTGATTCGCCGGCTTCAGGAGCACGGAACCGTGGCCATGGTAGGGGACGGCATCAACGATGCGCCGGCCCTGACCCGAGCGGATATCGGTATTGCTATCGGCGCCGGAACGGATGTGGCGGTGGACTCTGCGGAAGTGGTATTGATGAATTCTCGCCTTTCCGACGTTGCGGCGGCCGTTCGGCTGAGTCGGGCCACCCTGCGGAACATCCACGAAAACCTGTTCTGGGCCTTTGCCTACAACATCCTGCTGATTCCGATGGCAGCGGGGCTGTATTCCGGGATTAGCTTGAACCCAATGTGGGGCGCGGCGGCCATGTCTCTGTCCAGTTTTACGGTGTGCATGAACGCCCTTCGCCTGAACCGTTTCCGGATGCAGGATACCGGCAAGGATCGGCCGCTTCGAAAACAGGCGACGTCGATGGAAGAAATCGAATATGAAATGGAATCGTTGTTGAAATCTAATGAAACAGAGGAGGAAAAGAAGATGACAACAGAAGTAAAGATTAAAGGAATGATGTGCCCGCACTGCGAGGCTCACGTGAAGAAGGCGCTGGAGGCACTGGATGGCGTGGAGAGCGCGGCACCGGATAAGGATGCCGGCAATGCGGTGCTGACTCTTTCCAAGGAAGTATCCGCCGATGCAATCAAAGCAGCGGTAGAAGATGCGGGATACGAATTTCTGGGAATGACCGAATAAGAGAAGAAGATGGTCTTTGTACTAACAAACGGTGCTCCTGACGGGTTCAGGAGCGCCGTTTGTTTTTTGCGTTCAATCCGGGGATAGGGTATAATGGGGCATAGTTTCGAAATCAGGAGGAATGGGAAATGACGAATGATACAAAAAATGAATGGACGCCGGGCAAACGAATCCGGCACGGATTGATATACGGGTTTTGCACGGCACTGCTGGTGCTGGTGCTGGAAGGCGCGCTGCGGGATTACGTGGTGGAAGGGGCGTTCCATCTGAAGATTGGTACCACGGCCGGCGGCCTGGTGCTGGGCGTGCTGATGGCAGCGGTGGAGGAATTCCTCTGCTGGTATTTTCTGTGCCGCAGTGAGAAGCAGCCGGGCTTCGACCGGTATGCCTTCCGGAGCTATCTCCATTCGGGCTTCTGGATTACCCTGGGCTTTGTGGGACTGCTTTCGGCACTCACCACCTTGGGCGGCGGTGCGGTTCCGGCGGACGTGCGCTGGAATACCATTTTGAGCCCGTTCTTCACTATGGTAATCATGAGCTTTTTGCTGTGGAAGGGGTCTCGGGAAGGCGCCATGATTGTTCCCTGGTTCCTCCACGCTTTGTGGCTGTGCCCGCTGCTGATGGTGCTTCCGGGAAATGAAGTCACATCGGATATGGACCGGACGGTGGTGACCTTCGTTCTTGTTTTTACCCCGGTGTTCTACGTGGCGGCGCTGGTTATTTTTATAAGAAACCGAAAGAAGGTGCGGGATCCGAAGGAGTACATTCCGGCGGGACATGCCGTTTCCCGGCGGGGGAAGAAGAAGTCCCGAGAGGAGGAACAGCCGGCGCTGAGCCAGGCGTTTGCGGAGCCGGCACCGGCGGAATCTGCGGAAGAAGCGATAGCGGAGGACGTGCCGGATGCGGCGGAGGCGACGGACCGGTATGCGGCAGAAAAAGTGGAAGATCACTACTTATAATATAGAAGAAAGGGGATGCGTATGACGATGCAGGAACATAGAGAGTTGGAAGTAAATGAGGTGCTGCACGGGTTTCGGGTGCAGCGGCGAGTGCCTTTGGAGGAGTTGCAGGGAACCCTGATTCAGATGGAGCACGAAACCACCGGGCTGAAGCTGATTTGGCTGGACCGGGCGGAGGAAAACAAGACCTTTGGGATTGCCTTCAAGACGCTGCCGTGGAACGATACGGGAGTGTTCCACATTCTGGAACATTCAGTGCTGTGCGGATCGGACCGGTATCCGGTGAAGGAGCCCTTTGTGGAGCTGGTGAAGAATTCCCTGAACACCTTCCTGAATGCCATGACTTTTCCGGACAAAACCTTGTATCCGGTGGCCAGCAAGAATAACAAGGATTTCATCAATCTGATGCGGGTGTATATGGATGCGGTGCTGCATCCGGCCATCTATCGGAACCCGAACATTTTCCGGCAAGAGGGCTGGCACTACGCTTTTGATGAAGCCGGGACGCCGTCCTACAAGGGGGTGGTGTTCAACGAAATGAAGGGAGCCATGGCCAATGCCGACGAGCTGCTGGAAGATGCCATGTGTCAGGCGATGCTGCCGGATACGCCGTACCGATTCAATTCCGGCGGCGACCCGAAGCACATTCCGGATTTGACCTACGAGGATTTCATCCACACCCATCGGAAATTCTATGCACCGTCCAACGCCTACATCTGCCTGGACGGAAATCTGGATATCGACGAAGTGCTGGGCATTCTCCAGGACGAATACCTGAAGGATTTTGGACGGACCGAGCCGGTTCACTTCCCGCCGAAACAGGCGCCGGTGGACGGCGGAAGCCGCAGGGTTACCTACGAGATTGCGCCGGATGAGGAGAACGAACCGCGGATGCGGATTGCCTGGGGCGGCGTGATCGGCGATTACGACGACCGGGAGAAGCTGGTGGCCATGCACGTGCTGCACAGCGTCATCGCCCACAACAACCACTCCCCGCTGGTAAAATGCATTCTGGACAGGGGCCTGGCCGAGGACGTAATCGTCTCCGTGATGGATTCGGTGCGGCAACCTTACGCCCGCATCGAAGTCCGGAATTACGCGCCGGAGAATACGGATCTCATCCGCACCCTGATTCACGATGAGCTGAATCGTCTGGTAAAAGAAGGATTGGACCGGGAGGAGCTGGATTCCGCCCTGGCCAATACGGAATTCATCATGCGGGAACGGGATTTCGGATCCTACCCGTCGGGCTTAATCTACAGTTTTAACATTCTGGAGAGCTGGCTGTACGGCGGAAAGCCGGAAGCCAATCTGCAGGTGGGAGATATTTTCGAGAAGCTTCGGGAGAAGGCCGATCAAGGATACTTCGAGGAACTCCTTCGGGCGGTCTATCTGGACAACGACCACTGCTGCGAGGTAATCATGGAGCCTTCCCGCACGGCGGGCGAGGAACGGCGAAAGGCAGAGGAGCGGCGGCTTCGGGACGAGGAAGCAGCCTGGGATTCGGCGGAGAAGGAAGCCCTTCAGCATCAGGAAAGAGAACTGCAGGAATGGCAGGAGGAAACGGATTCGGAGGAGGATCTGCAATGCCTGCCGCACCTGACTTTGGCGGATATTCAGGATATGCCGGAGGATATACCGACGGAAGTGCGGGATATGGAAGGAACCCAGGTGCTGGTGCACGATATCCCAACCGGCGGAATTTTGTACGTAACGGCGTTCTTCGATATCACGGATCGAACCGAGGAAGAGCTTTCTCTAATTTCCTTCCTGACGGAAATTCTGGGCAAAATCGCCACCCGACGGTCCACCCCGACGGATCTGCTGAACCGGAGCCGCCTGTACTGCGGAAATATTGATTTTAGCACGGCGACCTTCTCGAAGAACAACGACGGAGAATCCTATAAAGCGAAGCTGGTCGCTACCTTCAGCACTTTGCCGAAGAATTTGGAAGCGGCGGTGGCCTTGGTAACGGAAGTGCTGAGTGAAACGCAGCTGCTGGACGAAGAAGCGGTTCGAAATCTGCTGAAGCAGGACCGCGGCGACATGCAGCAGCAGATGGCCATGGCGGGCCATTCCCTGGGACTGCGCCGTCTGACGGCCATGTTCACCGGCGCCGGTGTGGTAAATGAATGCACCGACGGACTGACCTATTACGAGTGGATGAAGAAGCAGGAAGAGAATTGGGATTGGACCTCCTTCCAAAACCTCCTGACCGAGGAACTGCACCGCTGCGTGAACCCGAACAAAATGATGCTGAGCATCACCGGGGGCACGGAGTCCGACGTTCAGACGCTGGTGACGGAGTTCCGGAACGGCTTGCCGTCAGAGGAATTCGAAGGGGCTTCGTCGGAAGCGGAAGGGCAGCCGGCGGTTCGTCCGTGGGGCGCCCGGAAAGAGGGCATCGTGATACCGGCGGAAATCTCCTTCGCCATCCGAGGCGGAGATATTACCAAGTTCGGCGCACAGTGGAACGGGGAACTCTCCCTGGCGGCACGGATCGTTTCCTACGCCTACCTCTGGAATATCATCCGGGTGCAAGGCGGCGCTTACGGAACCGGTCTGACCGCCGGCGTGTCCGGACTGACGGCCTGCTACTCCTACCGGGATCCGAAGGGTGCCGAGTCTTTGAATAAATACGAAACCGTGGGAATCTTCCTGAAAGAATTCACCGACGCCAATCCGGATCTTACCGGATTCATCATCGGCGCGGTGTCCGAGTCCTCCCGGGTACTGACGCCGCGCCTCAAAGGAAACGGGGCGGACAGTATGTACCTCAGCGGACGGACCTACGAGGACCGCTGCACCGAGCGGCGGCGGGTACTGAATTCCACGCCGGAGAAACTGGCGAAATATGCGGAACCACTGACAAAAGCCATCGCCGAAGGGGGCATCGTGCTGGTGGGCGGAAAGAACCAGCTGGAAGCCTATGGCGAGCTGGACCGGGTGATTACGGTATAGAAAACATGAACGGAATATCATTGAAGAAAAGTGGTAATGTTACCACTTTTTTCAATGGTGTGGGGCTTCGAAATGCGCGTCTAGGCTTTCGACAGGTGGAGGAAACACACCTGATGGAAAATATCATATTCAATGAACTGCGGGTACGAGGGTATTCGGTGGACGTAGGGATTGTGGATAAACGAGAAAAAATAGACGGACACCTTACCAGGAAACAACTGGAAATCGATTTTGTGGCGACGCTGGGGAATCGGAGATATTATATTCAGTCGACATTTCGCTTGCCGGATGCGGAGAAGATTCGTCAGGAAAAAGCTTCTTTGATTAATGTAAAGGACTCCTTTAAGAAAATAATCATCGTAAAAGATGTGATTAACGTTAGCAGAGATGAAGATGGAATTACAATGATGAGCATTTACGATTTTCTTTTAAAGGGAAATAGTTTGGAGCTCTAAATCGAGCGCATGAAGATTGAAGAAAGATGGTAATATTACCGCTTTTCTTCAATGACGTGGCTTCGTAAAATTCCGGCAAACAACTCGGCATTGCGGTTGATAAATGCCGCCGGACCTCTATAATATAAATAAGATTGAAAAGAGAAAAATAGATGACCTAAAGGGGGTATGACCATGAGAAAAACGAAAATAATCTGCACCATCGGACCGGCCAGCGAGTCGGAAGCTGTTTTTACCCAGATGTGTAAAGCGGGACTGAACGTGGCTCGGCTGAACTTCTCCCACGGAAATCACGAGGAACATTTAAAGCGGATTCGGACGATTCGAAAGGTTCGGGAGGAGCTGAAACTGCCGATTCCGATTATGCTGGACACCAAGGGCCCGGAGTACCGCATCGGCGTGTTCAAGGACCATCGGGCCACTCTGGAAGACGGGCAGGATTTCACCTTCACCACGGAGGATGTCGAGGGCGATGAGACCCGGGTTTCCGTAAGCTACAAGGGCTTCGCCAAAGATCTGCGGAAGGACGATCGGGTGTTGGTGAACAACGGCCTGGTGGTGTGCACGGTAAAAGAAATTAACGGCAATGACGTGCGGTGTCGGGTGGATATCGGCGGCGAGCTGTCTGACCGGAAGAGCATGAATTTTCCGGGACGTCTGATGAGCAACGCCTTCCTCAGCGAGCAGGATAAGAAGGATCTGCTGTTCGGCATCGAGCAGGACGTGGATTACGTGGCGGCATCCTTTATGTCCACCAAGGAAGATGCGTTGGAAATGCGGAAGTTTCTGGATGAGAACGGCGGTCAGGACATCGACATCATCGCGAAAATCGAGAACCGGTCCGGCGTGGACAATGTGGAAGCGATTTCGGAAGTGGTGGACGGCATCATGGTGGCCCGGGGCGATCTGGGTGTAGAGATTCCCTTTGTGGAAGTTCCGGCGATTCAGAAGCAAATCGTCTCCAAGTGCCGGATGCTGGGAAAAAGAGTTATCGTGGCAACGGAAATGCTGGAATCCATGATTCACAACATTCGTCCGACCCGGGCGGAGATTTCCGATGTGGCCAACGCGGTGTACGAGGGCGCTTCGGCGGTGATGCTATCGGGAGAAAGTGCCGCCGGAAAATATCCGGTGGATGCGGTTCGCACCATGGCGGAGGTAGCGGAATATACGGAAGAAAAAATCGACTACCGGAATCGTTTCCGCAAAACAGATTTCACCACGAAGAATATTCTGGACGCTATTTCCCACTCCGCCTGCCAGATGGCCATCGATGTGGAAGCGAAGTGCGTGATTGTCAGCTCCGTCAGCGGACTTACCGCTCGGATGGTAAGCCGTTTCCGAAATGCGGTGCCGATTATCGGAACCACCATTCGCCCGAAGGTATACCGGAAGCTGGCCCTTTCCTGGGGCGTCATTCCGGTGCTCTGTGAGGAATACGAATCCATGGATGTGCTGTTCTTCCATGCCATGAAGGAAGCCACCCGGATTCTGAATCTGGAAGTGGGGGACAACGTAATCATGATGGGCGGAAAGCTCAGCGGTATCACCGGAAATACCAATATGATTAAGTTCGAAACCATTAAGCGGATTTACGAATAGAAAAGCTAAAACCCTGCACAGTCAGCATCAAGCGATTGCTGACCGTGCAGGGTTTTTATTGAAGGAAGAATGCGGGCCGGGGGTACCCAAGATTTTTTTCTTAAGAAATCTTAAGAAACTTTTTTTGTATAGCAATGTTATTTTAATTTCTAGATGGTACAATTATGAAAATGAATGAAAGAAAGTGGTGTTCTGTGTATAAAGCGGAGGGCGGAGCGATGAGAAGATATATTGAGAATATTATCGGGTTTGCACTTGTTGGAATTTCGATGTTGGTGCAAATGCGATACATTCAAAAAACTCAATACTTAATATATGCGTTCTTCATATTTTTCGCTGTAGGTATGATTTTGCATACAATAAAAGCAGTGGCAATAAAAAAATATGATCGAAAAACCTATGGGAATACATATATCCTACTTTGCATAAGTTTGCTTTCCGAACTTCCGATAATTTGGATGTACCGGAATTCTATTACGGCAAACCAACAGGAAATCACAGGTGTTGTCCGTACTCTTATTTTTATTTTGGTTTTGCAAACGCTTCTTAGCGCAGTATTCAGTTTTGCTTATCGAAAAAAGAAGTAATCGGTTATTTCAGAGAGAATTAGAATTGACGACGAAAAGGGGCAGAGGAAGCATTCGTCGTCAATTCTTTCTCCTTTGGAATTATGATGAGAAGAAGAGATGGGGCTGTCGCATTAAATAGTGCGGCAGTCCCCTTTTCTTGCACTTTTTTGGGTCTTCACTTTTTCCTCGGGGATGGATTTTTTGCACGGGGAATAGA
>ERZ1034973.181-NODE-181-length-44176-cov-9.954534_pt1 | contig 44176 bp, 60 predicted proteins | sample MGYA00520686_ERZ1034973 | MGnify/ENA primary metagenome ERZ1034973 (study PRJEB33766, sample SAMN09781775) | gut metagenome | biome: gut microbiome | host: Homo sapiens | place: Madagascar | study: EMG produced TPA metagenomics assembly of the PRJNA485056 data set...
CCCGCACCACGTGCACCCCACCCCCGCAGGAGATGCGGGGGACCCCCGCACCACGTGCACCCATAACCATCAATGAACCATCAATAGAACCATCAGGGAACCGTCAAAAGGCGCAAGCGCCGTTTTCGACCGACCTGCTGATCCGGGATGGAGTGCCTGATGACGTTGCCAGAGACTTTGCCGAATTGCGAAAGCGCTTGAAAGCACCGATATCGGAGACAGCGATCAAAGGATTGATCCGGGAAGCGCAAAAAGCCGGAATGACATTGACGGAGGTGCTGGAAACCGTTTGCGCTAACGGCTGGCGCGGATTCAAGGCAGATTGGGTGCGTAACCGTCCGGGAGGCAGACAGGAAAAAACGCTGTACGAACGGAACATGGAAGCTGGAGAACGTGCTAAACGATTGATTTTTGGAGAAGATTATGCAGAACAGGGACTTTGACGAATTCAGGCAAATCATATCGGCGACTTACGACCTGTACGGAAAAACCATCTCGGAGTTTGCCCTGTCGCTGTGGTGGAACGGCCTGAAAGACTATGACCTGAGAGCGATAAGCGAAGCGTTAAGTCGCCACGCAGTCAACCCGGATAATGGTCAATACATGCCAAAGCCGGCGGACGTTGTCCGGATGATTGGGGGCACGTCAACCGACAGCGCGATGATCGCCTGGACAAAAGTCGATAAAGCAGTTCGACAGGTCGGCACGTGGCAAGATGTCGTGTTCGATGATCCGCTAATCCATCGTGTCATCGATGACATGGGAGGGTGGATCGAGTTCGGCAAAAAGACCGAGGACGAATGGCCGTTTGTCGCCAAGGAGTTCGAGGTGCGTTATCGCGGCTATGCGTCACGTGGCATCACGCCGGAATACAAAGGAGTGTTGACAGGTATCGCCAACGCCAACAACAGCCGTCATGGTTTTGATTGTGGTAAACCGGTGTTGATCGGAGATCCGGAAAAGGCCCGACGGGTCATCCAGATGGGTGGAGATATCCCGCAGATGATAACCCGTGCAGGAGACAAGGTTCGTGCGTTACTGGGGGCGGCATGAAACCATCAATCCTTGCGCTTGGCCGGTTGAAACGGCAGCACCTCAATATCCTGGCCTTTTTATATAAAAGACCATGCTGGGATTATCCCGTAAAGCAGATCGCGGAAGAAATCGAAAACAACACGAAAAACGTTTCTGCTGCCTTGCGCCATATGTGTCAGCTCGGGATAGTGAAAAGGGCACCAGGGATATACCCATACCGCTACACGATTGCAGACGACGAGCGGATACCGGCTTTGCTGGCGAAACTTGACGAAAAACCGGACAAAAAGCCGCTTTCCCCGTTCTGGCAGGGAATGGCGATATGGGATAGCGCAGTAAGGAGTGCGATATGTCACAAAATGCATTGATCATCGACAACATCAAGGCGTTATACGGGTTGGAAAAAGATCTCGACGTGGCGGGTCTCCTTGGTGTGGGCGCCTCGGCTGTTTCCCATATGAGGCGCGGAGATATTCCCTTTTCACCCCGGATGTTCCTGTTCTTGTGCATCGACAGGGACATGCGACCAAGCCAGATGTTTATGGAGCTTGGATTACCGCCAGATTATTTCGAGAAAGAATGAGAGCAAGGACTTGAAATGATTGCACAGAAAAACCGCACAGGCTATACTGGCCCTGCACCGGAAAAAGACGGTGCCGGGTTTGGCGACCTGTTATTGTGCGGCGGACAACCGCCATCAGTGCGGTATTTTTTTGTCCGTATGTCTCCGTCTATGGGCGGAGCTTGTGGGGCATCTTCGGATGCGCCGATAGTACCGCACAATCGGTTCGCCAACCCGCAAGCTCTTGCCCACCCTGTTTGGCGACAGGAAAGGCAAGGTTATAAACCTTATGTGCGGAGACATGTCATGTCTAATCATTCTATTGCTACGTCCGTAGCGTCCTTTTCATTCGAAAAATTCACTGTACGCGCCATCAATCGCAACGGCGAAATCTGGTTCGTCGCGGCTGATGTCTGCGCCGCGATTGACCTCGGCACAGAACAGATCAGACGTCTTGACGACGACGAAAAGGGTCTGCATTTAACGCAGACCCCCGGCGGTAAGCAGGAAATGTCTATCATCAACGAATCCGGTCTGTATGCCCTGATTCTCCGAAGCAGGAAGCCAGAAGCAAAACGCTTCCGGAAATGGGTTACCTCCGAAGTGTTACCTGCTATCCGTAAAACCGGCGCCTATATCCATGCTCCTGCCATGCGCCCAGCTCTGACGACAGCTCAGAAACGGGCACTCAAACAGAAAATCTGGCAGATGGCCCCTAACTGGATTACACAGCGCGGCGAACAATGGATTTACAACCATCTGCGCGTGGCTTTTCAGGTCGCCCGCTTCGATGACATCCCGTCCGATTGTTTCGATGCAGCGATGGCTTTACTTGAATCGAAACAGAAGGCGATTTCCCAATACGGCGAACTGTTCTACGAAATGCGCACATGGTTCGAACGCGAAGTATTGGGAGCATCTACCCCATGGACGCCTCATATCCGCAAGCTGTTTTTCGCAAAACTGGGACGTCAGGTAATCCTTCCGCCAAAGGTGGACTGGCTGGCACTGGCCGATGAAATGAAAGCCAGAAAAGGAGGCCTGAAATGAACTGGCTCGAACGTCTTCAATATGCCGGATACGGTGCCCTCGCCGCTTCCCTTCTCATCCTGCTTTTAATCGAGGTTAACAAATGAACATGGAAATCACTATACGGAAAATCAACGAAAAGGAAATCCCCGCCGTGACCTCCTTGCAGGTGGCCGAAGTGTTCGGGAAAAATCATCGGGATGTATTACGAGATATTCGCAATGTGCAGAGTAAATGCTCTATGGAATTTAACGAGCGCAATTTTGCGCTGGTTGAATATGCAGACGCAAAAGGTGAAAAACGCCCAATGTATCTGCTCTCAAAAGACGGACTGATGATGGTCACGATGGGATATACCACGCCGGAAGCGATGGCAATCAAGGAATCCTACATTGCCGAGTTCAACCGGATGGAAGAAGAACTGCGCAACCGTGTTCCCGGTCTTCCGAACTTCGACAATCCTGCGCTGGCAGCTCGGGCATGGGCCGAACAGTACGAACGTCGCCAGATTGCCGAGGCACAGCGCGATGAGGCTATCCGCACCAAAGCCCAGATCGGCAGCAAACGGGAAGCCACAGCAATGGCAACTGCTTCCGCTGCTGTGCGCAAGGTCAATGCGCTGGAAGATGAACTGGGACGCGGCAAACTGTTCAAGGCCGTCAAGGCCATTCCGTGGCTGCTTGATGAGTTCGAACCGTCAAAAGGCATGTATTCCGTTGTCGGCAAACACCTGAAGAAGCTGTCTGCCGAACTGGGATATACCGTCGCGAAAATCATCGTCCCCGAATTCCCGGACGGCGTCAACGCCTATCACGTTGATGTCATTGCCGCATTCCGGAAAGGGGCGATCAACGCTGCTTCGCTTTACCGGTATCGCAAACACAAAGTCGCCTGAACCCGCGGGTTTCCCTGTTTTCTCCCAGCTTACCGAAAAAAACAGGGGCCTTTATTGAGATATGAAAGGATAAAACATGGGAACCGAGAAAACAGCGTTATTGAATGCTCTCGAGGAGTATGAACGGGCAAAGAAAAAATACGGGGTAACGTCTGATCAGGCACTGAAGTGGAGGGGAACGATGCTGGCACTTGTACCGGAAGAGCTGAAAGAAAAAATCGTTGACGCCGGTATTCGGCAAGGAGCGCTACCCAAACCGGATGGTTATCTGGCAGACGGAACACCGGTATATAGCTCCAGATTGATTGAAGATTTCTTCGGGGTGTCCCGGGATGAGATCGGCCGCCGGATACAGATACTTAACGAGGCGAGACAGTCTGTCGGCAAAGACGCATTACCGTTTTATGACGATTCCGTCGCGCATAAAGTGCAGTAGGGGGAAATATGACCTGTATCCGATTTTCCGTTCCCGGCGCCCCAGTCGCAAAAGCCCGTCCGCGTTTCACGAAAAACGGACACGCTTACACACCCGACAAAACGCGCTCATACGAAGCGATCGTCAAGCTGTGTGCCATGAAAGCCATGAAGGGTAAAAAGCTGCTCACGGGCGCGATTTCGCTTTCCGTGACGGCATTTTTCCCGATACCGAAATATTTCACGAAGGCGATACGAGAAAAAGCACTATTAGGAGAGTTGCGTCATCAGAAAAAGCCGGACTGGGACAACGTCGGCAAGGTTGTGTCGGACGCCTTGAATGGCGTGGTTTACGCTGACGATGCGAAGGTATCGCATGCGACTGTCGATAAGCGATATTCCGACTTTCCGCGGGTAGAAGTGTTGGTTGAATGCTTGGAGGAATGATGTTTGATGACACCGAACAAGCGCTTGTTTTCGCCTATAACTACACCGGACAGAACTGCATCACGGCACGTCTGTCGCTGGAGCCATTTCCAACTACCGGAAAAGGACTGGGCGGGCTGAATGGCGCAGCACAAGCAGGGATGATACGGCGCGAAGTCAGTTCTGCCGGAAGGCTTATTGAAAGCCTGATAACGGCGAAATACGCGCCGATGTGGCTGCCTTGCAGCTGCGGTCATGCTTGCTGCTCTGGCAAGATCGAAAACAAGGAATGGGCGGAAGCGATCCCGTACATCGTGCTGGACGTGTGCAAAAACGCATTGCACGGCGCAGATCGGGGGACGGTGGTCTGGTGTGTCAAAGCTTATTACAGTGGTATCCGACAGTCGGCAACGCTTATTGCAAGTTATGCGGGTGTTCACGTGTCAACAATCACGCGACAGATGAAAGACATCAAATCGTATTTGCGCGGCACAAGAGGAAAAGAGGGGATGGATGCGCTTGCTTATCGGACTGTAGATAGAATTTTGACGGATAAGGGGGTTGTTCAATAATGAAAAATACAGACAAAAAATATGAAACTGATGAATATATGTGCAATCTAGTCAGGGTTGAACGGTTCAAAAAAGGTTTGGCTAACGATATAAAAGATGCGTACACAGCACGAGACTTTAAAGAAGTGTTGAATAAGACGTTTTACCTTTGTGCAATGGCAAGCGACATGGAAGCCGAAAGCGTTGATGTCGCAAGTTTAGGTAGAGCAATGCTTTGTCAAGAGCTTGCTGGTGCGACACAAAGCAAAGATTTGATCGAAGTGGCGAAAAGAATTACCGAGGTTGCAAAAAACGATTCGGAACAAAAAAACGAAAAAACACCAGACAAAAACACTCCATTGAAGCCATTGTTCATTTATGGACAAAATGGCGATGTATTCGGATACTGTCAAGCCTGCTATCCGTCGAATCAGGTGCTTTTGCGTCCAGGACAACTGTTTTGTTGGCACTGTGGGCAGAGGCAGGACTGGGATGGTCATGAGGGGCCTAAATGAAAAGAGATTGGGACTTGGTCAGGGAGATTCTCGAAAAAGTCGAGGATGGATCCTTGCAAACGTATCTTTCCAAAGAGAATTTTATCGACAAAGGCATCACCGAAGAAGACATTTTCGGCCATATCGAAATCATGCTGGACGCCGGTATTTTGAAAAACAGGATTGTCTCGCGGGGATGGGGCGGCAAGTTCTCCCAGTGGGATATGCAGGGCATTTTCATCTCAATGCAAGGGCATGACTTGCTGGACGCATTGCGCGATCAAAACGTCTGGGTACGGATCCGGAACAAAGCACGGCAGGCAGCAGTTTCACTGTCGTGGGAATTTATCAAAGCGGTTTCCGCCCCGTCAGTCATGCGGATATTTTTTTTGCCTGCTCACAGCGGGTATGCTGTCCACAATGGGCAGGTTGAGAGGCCGATATATCTGAATAAGGCCCGCCGTCTTTTGCCGGTAGTTGAGACCTGCCCGCCCTCAATCTGGCGAGCCAACACTAAAGCAAAAGGAGGCCATCATGGCCAATCAGGTATCCAATTTCCAATTCCAGAATAATGCGCTTCGCGTCATCGTGGTTAACGGTGAACCATGGTTTCTTGCCGCTGATGTGTGCCGCATAATCGGGATCACAAGTCCAACAAAAGCAGTAAAGATTCTAGATGATGATGAGGTTGCCCTGAAAACTTTTCAGGGCTTAACGAATGGCAACGATGAAGCCAATTTCATCAGCGAGAGCGGCATGTATAAAATTGTCATGCGTTCTCAAGACGCTATTAAACAGGGAACGCCAGCGCACGCTTTTACAAAGTGGGTTACATCCGAAGTCCTGCCTGCAATCCGAAAAACTGGTTCGTATTCTGTTTCCATTTCCAAGGCCCAGCAAGGCGAACTAGCTACCCTCATCGCAGAGCGCTTCCCATCCGGCAAAGACCGCCCCTACGCATGGTCACGTTTCAACAATCATTTCAGGTTGGCCAGCTACAAAGACCTTCCGACAAACCGGTTCGAGGAAGCATGCGAATACATCGGGACCATGCCGGAACCTGTGCCGGCATTGCAAAGACCTGCCGTCAATTTGCTGGACAAGGACTATTTCGCCAAAGTCCGCGATATTGCGATCAAGTTTGCCGACGACTGGGTACGTGTCGGTAAGGGCGAAGATGTTCAGCCGACATTAACCATACCGGATGATGTGTTGGCCGGCATCATCGCCCAGCAGTTGAGCCGGCAGAACTTCCGGCTTTACGTTGACTATGCCGGTCATCTCAACGTTGACGCGATACCAAACAAAAGTCCCTATGAAGGGCTGGCAGAAGCAATTGCCGATCCGGGCAATATTGGGTTACCGGACGAATTGATCGAGGAAATCGGCGCAGCATGTGTCAAGGCACTGGCGTATCGTGCGCAGCAGCGGAAGTCCATCATCAGCAGGACGCGAGGTGCGAAATGAACGTCACGAAGCATATTGTCGATGTTGCATCTTTCGTTGTTTTTCTTGTCGCCGTCGGCATGTTTTTGGTAGCATTTTGAGAAAAAGCCCCCTGTTCAAGGGGGCGAAGGAGAAATCGTGAATATCTTTTCTGACTTATCCAGACGGCAAGAAACATTCTCTGAATTTGTGATGCTTCTGAACGCGGATCAGGCGGGGGATGTGGTCGATTTTGTCGAGAAAGCGAAATTCGATCTGAATCTTAACCTGTCCACATTCCCGAGCGAAAAGCGGCTGGAATTGTTTGCGTATTGTGCGACATTGCTGGTATCCGACAGATACGTGAAATGGGACACGATACAGATCGCGGTCGGCAGACTTGCCAAAGTTTTTGAATACGACCAAGTTCCGCCGGAAGTGTCCGACAGTCTTGCGCTGATGAAACGGTTGTGCATGTCTTGTGCTGGTATGCCTATTCCAATGGAAGCGCCTGATTCCATATTCCTGAAAAGAGGTGAAAACCTGCTTTTCTCGGTCAACGTGGACATGATGGACGAAAGGATAATTGACCGTCAGTACGTTGGCGGAAGTCACGGTTTTTCTTTCCGTATCGCAAAAGGGATCAGTTATCGGGTAGGTTCTCATGCCGGGCATGTTGTGTCTCGAAGAGGAATGGTATCTGTTTCGGACGGCACTTTATACCTGACAGATCAGCGCGTTATTTTTGACGGTTCAAAGTCGTTCAGTTATCCGCTTGGCAAGGTGTTTCATGTCGAAGCGTTAAGCGACGGGCTTGCATTTTCCGTTCAAGGGCGGGAGAAATCCCGAATATTCCGTATTTCCTCAACCAATATCCGAAACGTGATGTACATCATGATGCGGAATGCGTTGCGTGCAAGTGCAGGAACACATGAGATACGGATAAAGCAGAATTATGACAGGTCATCCCTTTCATTGCAGTATGATGACATTCTGGCAAAAGCAAGAAAGGCAGTCGGCAAGCGTGTGACAAAAGGCCGCCTGCTTATTGCGTTCGGTATTTTCATTGTACTGGTTGTTTTCTGGGTATTTTCTTCTGGTGAAGATACCGCCCAAACATCAAAAGATCCTGTTACGGCAGAGGCGTCGATTTCTGCGCAAGATGTTAAAACTTCGTCAGATACCGACGTGACAGAGGATGCTCGAAGCGTCCCTGATTTGAAGAAGCAGGAAGTCAAGCCCGTAGCCGTAAAAAACGCCGCTCCTGTCACAAAGCCAGACATCCAGAAAGAACGGATTGAAAAGGAATGTAATTGCGGCGCGACCGTGATGATGTACTCGTATATTTGCTCTTTGAACAGGCATACAAAAGAAGAATGCATGTCAAAATTCAATCAAGAGCCAGCAGCGGTAGCTTGTAACGGGGTGTTGGCGGATTCCGATAAAACAAAAATCATAGAGAAGGTTTATGCCGACGCACAATTCAGGGAGTTGGCGAAAAAGGGAACCGGCGAATTATCGGCTATGTGCATAAAAAACAGAACAAATCCTTGACCATGCAAAAAAAACGATGCATAATACGTGTTAATTTCCAAAATGGGTAAATTCATCCATAAGACAAAGCTTCCGAAAATTCGGGGGCTTTTTTGTTGCATCGCATAAAACAAAACCCTTGAGCGTTGGTAGCGTCTCAAGGGTTTTTACTTTTCACGGATAGACAGAATATCCATGAAACATGAAAGTGATTTTAGCAAATACGGGTGGCTTGTGGAAGTCCTGAAACTGATTGACGAAAGGCCTCGGGTGCGGACGTTCTGCTATTCCGTTCTGTCTGTGGTGGCTGTCGGCGTGGTCTTGTACACGGGTGCCGCGTTTATTGAAGCGTTGGCAGTTTTTTTCGTCTGATCGGCAAGACTGCGGTCATCTTTGCATTGCGCTGGCAATAGCGCAAAAAAAACAAAACCCCTGAACGTTGGCGCGTATCAGGGGTTTTTACTTTCCAGTCGTAGACTGCTTACGAAAGGAACATGTTTGAATTTTAGCAGATTTTCTTTTGACGGGTGGTGAAAGTGATCGAAGCGCTTGAAAAGTGTCGTGCTGCAAGGCGGTTATGCTGGGGCGTTCTGGGCGCGGTGTTCTTTGTGTATGCTCTTCATGCTGTTGCCGCCGTCATAAATGCAGTCGCAAGCATTTGTTGAAATGAGATACGGACTTCCATACAAGGGCAGCAAAAACAAAATCGCTGAATGGGTCGTCAGCATTCTGCCGAGCGGAGGAACACTGTGCGACCTGTTCTGCGGCGGGTGCGCTGTGACGCACGCGGCAATGGTTTCCGGAAAATACGACCGGCACATCATCAATGATATCGACCGCACCATCCCGCACGCTTTCGTCAAGGCGATATCTGGAGGGTTCGCCGATGAGAAACGCGTCATTGACCGCGAAACCTTCAATCGCCTGAAAGACACTGACCCCTATGTCGCGCTGTGCTGGTCGTTTGGGAACGACGCAAAAGGCTATCTCTGGAATGACGAAACCGCTGGGGCGAAACTGCTTGCGTGCAAAATGATCATGGCCGACACATGGCAGGAACGTCGCCAATACTATCGGCAGTTCATCCAGTATTTGCGGGGGAAAAGAGAAGAGCTAGAAGAGAAAAAAGCTCGTATGTCCGATTACATCAGGGAACATGGTGCAATCGAAGAATACCTGCGTGATGAATTGCGAAAAGCTCTGAAAGCATCAGGGAAGACCGCTGCCGAAGTTGACCGCCATCTCGGGACTAAAGGCATGGCCAGGCACTATTTCTCGCTCTCGCAATGGGCATTCCCGACAAGAGAGGCATATGACAGGATGCGCGAAATCCTTCCGCTTCCGGAATATGATTATTACGGTCAAGCGCTGCAAAGTCTGGAAAGGCTGCAAAGTCTGCAAAGTCTGGAAAGGCTGCAAAGTCTGCAAAGTCTGGAAAGTCTGCAAAGTCTGGAAAGGCTGCAAAGTCTGCAAAGTCTGGAAAGTCTGCAAAGTCTGGAAAGGCTGCAAAGGCTGGAAGTCAACGCCGGAGACTATCGGGATGTACCAATTCCTGACGATTCCGTGATCTACTGTGACATCCCTTATCGCGGAACAAGCGGCTACAAGAACGCCTTCGACTACGAGGCGTTTTACGATTGGGCGGGAAGCCGGAAACAGGCAGTATTCATTTCAGAATATGCGATGCCGGAAGCCAGGTTCCGGTGCGTTGCCGAACGCAAGAAAACATCCGGATTCTCCAGCACGAGCAACTCGACGAAAACGATAGAAAAGATTTTCATTCCGATTCATCAGCAATACAGCCCGCCAGCAAGCGGGCTTTTTTAATGACGTCAACGTGCCATTTTCTCGATAGCCGAATCCGCCAGAAAAGCAGAGCGGCTTCGGATATTATGTGTTTGCAGGTAAGCATCAATAGCTGTAACAACCCGCGACGGTAATGTGATCGTCAGTTTTTCGGTTTTTCCGAGATATGGGGTAACATCGATGTCGATAAGACCGATATTGTGATTTTTGTATTCCGGATTAGAAAGAATAGTCGCTACAGATGACGGCATGGGGATATTCAGATTGTTTGCGGCAAAATTGTCGAGTTCAATCTCGGCGGCTTCGGTCGCCGCGATATAACATTCTTCAATGGTATCGGCTGCTGTTGATACGCCAAGATCAGGGATTCTGACAGCATGTGCCGTTTTTTCATCGCCCAATTCAATAGTGATGGGATATTTCATAGCGCGGTCTCCATTTTCGTTTTTCATGATCGGCAGGATGTGATCGTCAGTTTTTCGGTTTTTCCGAGATATGGGGTAACATCGATGTCGATAAGACCGATATTGTGATTTTTGTATTCCGGATTAGAAAGAATAGTCGCTACAGATGACGGCATGGGGATATTCAGATTGTTTGCGGCAAAATTGTCGAGTTCAATCTCGGCGGCTTCGGTCGCCGCGATATAACATTCTTCAATGGTATCGGCTGCTGTTGATACGCCAAGATCAGGGATTCTGACAGCATGTGCCGTTTTTTCATCGCCCAATTCAATAGTGATGGGATATTTCATAGCGCGGTCTCCATTTTCGTTTTTCATGATCGGCAGGATGAGAGGATAAGTCGCGGAACATGCCGCGACTTGTTTTCGATTAACGGATACCGGCTTTCTTCTTGATGTCTCTGACAGTACCCATTGGCAAATCCTTCTTTGGATGAGGAACAGGAATGCTGTAACGGTTTCCGTCTTTGACAAAAACGTGGTGACTGCCGTGTACCCGATCAAGTCGCCAGCCGTTGGCTATTAGCAACTTGATAAGTTCCTGGCTACTCATCTCCTTTCCTTTGTTATTGAACACGATAAAATTATACATAAATATGTATAAAATGCAAGAGTAAAAGGGTATGGCAAAAGAAGATTTAAAACCCGTTCGAAGCGAAGACGAAGCGAAGGAAAAGGGCAGAAAAGGCGGTATTGCATCCGGGGAAGCAAGGCGTAGGAAAAAGACAATCCGTGAAACGCTGGAAATGATGCTGGCCGGCCAAATGCCGGACGGAGCGACAAGACGGGATGCTATTGTGACAGCACTCCTCGAAAAAGCGTTGTCCGGCGATGTCCGGGCTTTCGAGGCAATACGGGATTCCATTGGCGAAAAACCGACCGACAAAATGGCAATAAGCAATCCGGATGGAAGTCTGGGTGCTCCTCAAAGAATCATATTGGTAGCCGGTGAACGACGTCAGAATAGAGATACCTCCGAAGCTGATTCCGATATTTGAGGGGGAAGCGCGTTATCGCGGCGCATACGGTGGTCGGGGCAGCGGCAAGACCATGACGTTTGCCAAAATGTCTGCCGTTCGTGCATATATGTTCGGGAAAGCCGGAATAGGTGGCATCATCCTGTGCGGACGTGAGTTCATGAACTCGCTTGAAGACTCATCAATGGAAGAAGTCAAACAGGCGATACGCTCGGAGCGCATTCTGGACGCCTACTTCGACATCGGCGAAAAATACATACGATCCATCGACGGACGGATTGAATACAAGTTCGTCGGATTGCGCAACAATCTCGACAGCGTCAAATCCAAGGCCCGCATTCTGATAGCGTGGGTGGACGAAGCAGAAAACGTCTCGGAAGTGGCGTGGCAAAAGCTGATCCCGACTGTTCGTGCCGAAGAATCGGAAATCTGGGTGACATGGAACCCGGAGAGGAACGGAAGCCCGACCGATCTGCGCTTTCGCAGAAGCCGAACACCGGACATGCTCATCGCCGAGATTAACTACCCGGATAACCCGTGGTTTCCGTCCGTGCTGGAAAGAGAACGCCAGAACGACCTGAAGCGTCTGGACGACGCGACTTATCGCTGGATATGGGAAGGGGCTTATCGGGAAAACTCTGCCGCACAGGTTTTCGCCGGAAAGTACGAGATGAGGGAATTTGTCTCGTCGTCGGACTGGAACGGCCCATATCAGGGAATCGACTTCGGCTTCTCGAAAGACCCGACCGCCGCCATACGATGCTGGATACACGATAGTTGCTTGTGGATAGAACACGAGGCAGTCAAGGTCAATCTGGAGCTTGACCAAACAACTGGATTTATCCTGTCGCGAATCCCCGCGTTCGACCGGTACGTGACAAGAGCGGATTCAGCCAGACCGGAATCCATATCGTACCTGAGACGATACGGGCTACCCCGGGTTGTGCCGGCGCAGAAGGGTAAAGGCTCTATCGAGGACGGTATCTCGTTCATCAAGTCGTTCCGCAAGGTGTATATACACCCGCGCTGCAAAGAGACCCTCAACGAATTCCGAAACTACAGCTATAAGGTAGACCGGCTTTCCGGCGACATACTCCCGGACGTGGTGGACGCCTTCAACCATAGCATCGACAGCCTACGATATAGCTTGGAGCCCATCATGAAAAACAGGCGGTCACTGAACATCAGAATCTAATGCGTACAACGAACAAACCTCCTCATCGCAAGCTCAACATATCCGGCTACATGTTTGAAGATGTTGACAATAAACAGCTGACGGACTGGCGCGACAAGTTGCGCCCAGCTGAAACGCTTGGCAAGCCCGCGCAAGACGTGGAGATGGCTAATGATGAGGCATGTTATGAAGCGTGGGGGCTACTCTCCCATTCCCTTGAACTGGGACAAATGCCGACTACTGTCTCGTTCATGGGATACCCCGCGCTTCAAGATATTTCCCAAAACGGGTTGATTCGCGCCTGTATCGAAACGGTGGCAGACGACATGACCCGTGAGTTCGGGGCCGTCAAGTGCGACAAGAACGACAGGGCCGAAGATGTTCAGCTGATGAACGCGGCCCTTGAAAAATTCGGCATTCAGGACGTACTGCACGAGGTCGCGGAAAAGGTCGGCTACTTCGGCGGCTGTCTGGTCTATATCGACACGGGAGCAAGTGACGCTTCCCTGCAAGTCGCCCTGAGCAGAACAGCAGAGGGGGAAGAGCTGCCGAAAGGGGCATTAAAGGGGTTTCGCGTGATCGACCCTATCAACGTCTATCCCGGGCCATACAACAGCACTGATCCGCTAAATGCTGATTTCTTCGAGCCGGAGTACTGGTTCGTCATGGGCAAGCGTGTTCACGCGTCCCGGCTGATACGCTTCGTGGCCAACGAGGTGCCGCAATTGCTGAAGCCGGTCTATAACTTCTTCGGGATCGCTCAGGCCCAGATACTCTGGGACTACGTCATGCACTTCAATGAGTGCCGGATAGCGACAGCCAATATGGCGAAGAAATACAGCCATACGGTGCTGAAAACCGACATGGTCGGCGTCCTGATGAACGGGGAAGGCCCGGAACAGATCGACAAGCGCGTGCGACTGATTGCACGGTATCAGGACAACAACAGCATTACCGCCATCGACAAGGAAGCCGAGGATATTGTCAAGATCGAAACGCCACTGGGCGGCCTGACGGACATCGGCAAACAGGGACTGGAGTTTCTGACTGCACTCAACCGGACGCCAGCGGTCAAGCTTCTGGGTATTTCTCCTTCCGGTTTTAACGCGACAGGTGAAAGTGACCTGCGCAACTACAACGATCACCTGTCCAGCCAGCAACAGAAACTCTATGCCGCCGGCATGCGGATTATTCTGGACTGCATCCATTTTCACTTGTTCGGTGTTCGGAACACAGACATGCGTTTTAAATGGAACAAGATGGGAGAAGCGGACGAAGCGGCAATGGCAAGCACACAGAAGATGAAAGCCGACACGGCAGCGGTCTATCTCGATCGTGGCGTCATCAGTCCAGAGGAGGCACGCCAATACATCGTCTCCGACCCGGATAACGCGTTCGCGTTCATCAACCCCGAAGACGTTCCGGAAGGTGAGTCGGTCGATATAGGAGAGCTGGACGACGCGGACAAGGCAGGCGAAATTTACTAGGTGAAAAAGAAAAGAACAAGAGTTATCCGTCCCGTTCATCCGAACGCAGGAAATCGCGTCTGGTACCAGAAAAAGATACTGACGCTTAATGAGGAAATGCAACGGTCAGTGTCCTACTGGCTGATGGCAGAGCTTCGCAAGAATGGTTCGGCGCGAGATCTGAACAAGCTGATGGATGAGCTTACCCGGCGCTGGGGAAAACGCTATACCGAAGAGTCGGAGAAGATCGCGTCGGAGTTCGTCAAACGGACAGCGCAATCTACGACAAAGGCGATGGAAAGCGCGTTCGCCGCTGTTGGTTTCAATATGAAGCTTCGCAATACGCGACAGGTGAACAATATCCTGAACTCCCTGAGGTACACACAAGTTGACCTGATCCGCAGTATCCCAGTGCAGGAGCTCGACAAGGTGGCGGGTATTGTCCAGCGAGGCGTGCAGAACGGGCGCGACATCTACTACATCCAATCCGAGCTCAAGAAGCGGTTCGACATCACCAACAACCGGGCAAGATTGATCGCGATCGACCAGAACAACAAGGCGACCGAGGCGATCAGACGCGAACATGATCTCTCGGCGGGAATAACGGAAGGCATATGGGTACACGTGCCCGGACGTAAATCGTCGCGACGGACGCACATTGCCATGAACGGGAAACGTTTCAAACTGCATGGCCCTGACAAAGGGCTATATGACAGCGCTGTGGGGCGGAATGTTATGCCTGCGGAGCTTGTGTGCTGTGCCTGCGAATACCGGGCGGTATTGCCGGACATTTTTGGATAAAAACATGAACGCTCAAGATGCAGACAAATGGATAACGGTCAAGCCAAACGGGGCTGAGCATAAAGGCGCGCACGTCAAGATTGACGGGGAGACCGGCGAAGTGAAAGCCGGGATGGGCGGGAAGTTCACCGGGCAGAAGATATCCGAAGTACGCAAGGATTTCACCGGGCCGAAGACGCCAAAGGGACACAAGAAACCGGAGAGTACCGCGCAGACACAGGAGAGCGCGATAAAACAAGACACAAGCCGCGCTCCGGTGGCGCCACCCCGACCCGACTTCATGCCGCAAGGCTACTGGAATGGCAAGTTCTATTCCGGCAATCGTGTCTTCGTGGACGGCAAGCAGAAAAAGCTGACGAATGAAGAAGTGGACGCTCTCAAGAAATGGCAGTCCGATTATGAGAAGTTCAAGGTAGCCGGGGCGAAGTGGGACCCTGACGCGAAGAAATGGTTCTGGGACAAACGTAACGGCGACATGCCGGAATCCCTGAACAGGTTTTCCGGCTCACAAAAAGTGGCCACGCAACCAAAACCGCAAACACAGCAACAGACGCAACGCAGGGCTCTGTCCGACATGTCTGACGCGGAAATAGAGAAAAGCGCACGCGAATACGACAATGCGGTAAACGAGGGCGGTGAAGGGTTCAACCCGTACAGACAGGAAGCCGAAAAGCGGGCCATGCGAGGCACTCGCGTGCTGGTCGCTCAAACCGCACTGGGTCAGCTCCCGAAGCATTCCCCACTGTCCGGCATACCGGAATACACGCAATTCATGGAGGCGGCATCACGGGGCAACACGGAAAAAGCCGACCGCATTCTGGCGAGCAGCAAGCCACTGTCCGATTACGTGAAATGGTCGCGTGCCGATGCCAGTTCTACATACGGGTTCAACCAGCTAAAAGCGGCCGAAGCGATGCGGGAAGGCAAGTCATATGAACAGGCACGGGAAATCGCCGAACAGTCTGTATACAACTGGGATGAAGCAATGGAAAACACTGTAGCGTTCGACGCTTCCAGCAAGCGCCGTATTGACGACAACGGCTTCATGCACGTTGAATCAAGCCATATCACCAAAGAGCAAGTCGTACCGTATCGCGGGCGAGAAATACCAGGCTGGCAAGAGCGCGGTCTCGATCCGGACAAGATTTATTTCGGCTACCGCCCGTCGGAAGAACTGCAAAAAGCGGTGGATACGTTCAACGGTTTGCCGATCATGCTGCTGCACCATACGGTGTCAGCCGAATCGCCGAAGAAGGAGTATCAGGTCGGTTCTATGGGCACCGACGCGATGTGGGACGCGCCTTATATCGACAACAGCATGATCTTCACAGACGCCGTAGGTATTCGCTGTGTGGAAAACGGCACGTGCAGGGAAATCAGTTGTGCGTATCAGTACGACCCGGACTTCACGCCGGGCGTTTTTGAGGGCAAGCCGTATGACTTCGTTATGCGGAATATCAGGGGCAACCATGTTGCTATCGTGGAAGAGGGTAGGGCAGGGCCGGATGTGGTCGTTGCAGATTCTTCCGAAAATTTGAAACCAAAAGGAGTAAAACAGTTTATGAGCATTCTCAAAGACTTCTTCCGCGGGGCACAGGACAGCGACCCTGGCATCGAAGCCGCGGAGGTCAACGCAGCGCAAACCATACTCGATTTGCACAAGAAAGACCCAGCAACGGGCGAGGTCACAGACGTTACAACCGACGAGGATAAAAACGCAAAAATCCAGCAGCTGGTCGGACAGTTCGCGGACATCCTGTCCGAGGAAGACCTGAAAAAACTGGAAGACAGTCTGTCCGATCTGGCTTACTCGAAGCCGACGGGCGGCAGCGAAATCGCCCGCAAGATGGACGGTGAAGACGATGGTCTGAACACCGCCGAAGCCTATGCCTACGGCGAAAAGAAAGAACGCGAACGCGAAGAACAACGGGAAATCCCCGGAGGCAAGGACGCTACCCCATTGAATACCGCGGAAGCTGTAGCGGCCGGGGAACGCCACGAACGCGACAAGCTCATGCGTGAACACATGCGGGCCAGAGCGGAAGACGCGATCAAGCGTTGCGGCATGGACGCCGAACCGGACGCGGTGAAGGAAGCTTTTGCCCGGGGCTTCGAATGGGGAATGCACGACGGCGAAAAAGACATGCGTAATCCTGCCGAAAGAGCGAAACTCGACCGCGAACATGAACGGGAAGGCGAAGAAAAACGCCTTGCGAATGACGCGGCGATGATCAAGCGCGTCGAGGATTCCATTAAATCAAAGTTTGCGGCCGCCCGTGAAGTTGAAAGAGCGGTCGGTCTGATTGACCCGCTGGCATTTGATTCGGCAAACGATATCTATGCGTTCGCTCTTGACCAGATGGGCCGTCCGACCAGCGACAAGAACGCAGCACGCGCCGTTTTCCGCGCGATTGTCGACACCATAAACCAGAAGACCGCGCAAGACGCCTCTCCGTTCGCGGGGGGCAAGAAATTCTCTGGCTCCTTCTCCGGCCTGTCTAATCTCAAAATCGAAAGGTAAATCAATGGCTCTTCAGTCTTTTGTCAACAAAGAATACGCGCTTGGCGTTCCGGGGGATATGGTCAATCCCGGGGCCAGCCAGAACGTGTTTACTCCGGTCAATCCGAAAGCGGAAGGCCCTGTGAAAGTCGGCTCGTTCGTCTTTCCGGGCTCCGATCCTTATGCGACCGCATCGAACACGGCCGCCAACATTCCTGTCGGCAGCGATACATACGCCGTTGCCGCTACCCCGACCACCGGCAATGCGATAACAGGCGACATGACCGCTGCGAATGATGGTTCCACCGTCTCTCTGGTGTCGTCCGTCGGCGCGGTCAACGTATCGGAAGCATCCGCTACTGCCGCAACTGCCAATCTGGTTATCCCGGTCGGTGCAGGGTTCGCCGGGACGGTGACCGTCGGAGGTAAGTCGGTAGCGACTATCGGCGCCGATGGTCAGGTTTCGATGGGTTCCACACTGGTCGCAACCGGCACCAACAGCACGGTTACCGTGTCCACCGTGACCTATACGGGGTCGGACGTTACCGTAGCTCTGTCGGTAGCATGGACGGCTACCGGAACGGCTACCGCGGTCATGGGGTTTGTGGTACGGGTACAAATGTATCCCAACTACAATTTGACGTCGTCCGGCACTCTGGAAGTTCCGTCCGGCAGCGCCCTGTCCGTTGCCGTCCGTGGCGATTTTTATGCCATTTCTGCCACGGCGGCAACAATCGGACAGAAGGTGTTCGCCAACACGACAGACGGATCTATCAGCACGGGCGAGGCGAGTGGCACTGTGTCCGGCTCGGTCGAGACGGATTTTGTTGTCAAGAAAGGCGGCGCTGCAGGTGATCTGATCGTCATCGGCAACCAGTAAACCCCTTACCCTTAATCAATAGCCCCCGAACTTCCGGGGGCTTTTTTTTATGGAAAAGAAAATGTCGAATATTCCATCTTTACAGGAAGTCTCTCAATACGGCTTCAAATTCCCATACGCGAAGGGCTGGTTGACCGAACGCAATCTCATGGCAATGGATGCCGCCCTTATCACCACCCCGAACACCACTGTTCCGGCCCAGTTTTTGCAGTATATTTCGCCGGACGTGATTCCGATTCTCACGGCGAAACGCGCAGCGACCGCCATTCTAGATGAGAAAAAGGTAGGCGACTGGACAACCGCGCTTTACCAGTTTCGAACCGAAGAATATACCGGCTCGACAGGCCCGTATTCCGACTATGGTGACGGACCCTCTTCCGGCGTGAACAACGAGTGGAACAACCGCGAGCAGTATGTCTTCCAGACCACGATCACTTACGGTGACTTGGAAGTGGACATGTCCGCACAGGCCAAAATTGACCTGATTGCCGGAAAACAGCGCGGCGCAGCGGAAATCATCCGCACCGATTCCAACAAGTTCTATCTGTTGGGCGTAGCGGGCAAGAAAATCTACGGTCTGTTGAACGAGCCGAATCTGCCCCCTGCAATCACCCCGAATGTCGTAAACGGTGCGATTACGTGGCCGGAAAAACTCTCGATCGAAAACGATCTGGGAACCCGTGCGATCTACAACGACTTTTTGAAACTGTTCGGACAGTTACAGACTCAGGCCGGTGGGCTGATCGACCAAAATACCGAGATGAAGCTGCTCATCTCGCCGGGACGTTCCGTCCAGCTGGCTATGGCGACCAACTTCAATGTTTCGGCTGGCGAAATGATCCGCACCAATTTCCAGAATCTGAGTGTGGAAACTGTTCCGCAGTTGTCCAGCGAAACCGGTGGTGAAGCCATGATCCTTATGGTCAAGAACTACATGGGCAAAGATACCGCGGAACTGGCATTCGGCGAAAAAATGCGGCAAGGCAGACTGGTAGCGGATACGTCGAACTTCCGACAGAAGTTCAGTGCATCCACTTACGGCGCGGTCCTGAAAATGCCGTTTGCATACGCAATCATGTCCGGTATCTGACCGGAAATTCCTTCAAACGGCCCCCGAATAGTCGGGGGCTTTTTTTATAGGCAGAAAAAGAAATGGCAGAAAGAAAAATGGCAAGAAAACCAAGATCAGTCACAGCGGCTCCCGAGGTGACGAAAACCAGTGACAAGGTGGTCGTGTGTCTTAACAGCGCCCATTCGATCATCTTCGAGGCAAACGGAAAGAAGATCAAAATCAACGGGCAGAACGAGAATCTCCGGGGTGAGAAAGAGGGTATTCTCGCTGTTGGCAAGTTCGGACAGTCCATCATAGACAGAAAAGACTGGGAAGAAATCGTCCGCATTTACCGAAATATGATGATCTTCCGCTCCGGCCTGATCTTCGCCATGAACGACACCGCCAGTGCGAACGCCAAGGCAAAAGAATGCGAAGACATGCGGCACGGTCTTGAACCTGTGGATACGTCCAAAACTGCCACCAAACAGGATGAAGCGAAGTGATCGTCACTTTCGACACCGACGAGTTCCGGAACTTTTACCCGAAGTTCACGCCTGACGTGGTGACGGACGCCCAGCTTGAAAACTTCTTCGCTCTGGGCTGTTCGTTCATCGATAACACGAACAAATCCATTTTTCCCTACGACCCCGATAAAAAAGTGTTCGTGCGGAAACAGATGCTCTACTTGCTGGTGTGTCATCTGGCGACAATGGAAACGTGGCAGGCCGGGCAATCTGGGCCGTTGACAAGTGCTTCACAGGGTTCGGTCAGCGTGGGATTCCAGAACATCCAGATGTGGGGCCAACCGTGGTTTTCGCAAACGCCTTGCGGACGCACTCTTCTCATGATGCTGCGGCCCTATGCGCTGGGCGGACGGATATTCGGTACATGCAGCTTCCATCCGTATGGCTAGGGATTTCAAGAAAGCGTTGCGTAAAACGGCACGGAAGATCAGACGGGCCGATGGAATGGAAGTCAGCGCCGGAATTTTCGCCGGCGCGACGTATCCCGACACCGGGCAGTCCGTCGCCAAGGTTGCGCTTATTAACGAGTTCGGGGCACCGGCGGCAAATATCCCTGCAAGACCGTTTATGAGAATTGCCATAGCGAGAAGCGGGGATGCGTGGCTTAAAGGGCTGACCAACAGTTTCTTCCGTGGATACCTTGCTTCCGGAGATTACACGCTGGAAGACGTCGGAACGATCGTCGGCAGGAAGATGGAAGCCGACATCAAGGAAGTGATTGATATCGGCGTCGCGCCGGACAACAAACCGGCGACCAAGCGCAAGAAGCAGAGGAAGGACGGGACGATTCCAGGAACGCTACGGGATACCTTCATCATGCGAAACGCCATCACCTACGACGTGAAAGTGAAATGAATCTTTTCAGCATTGCCAACGCGGCGATTCAGGTTATCGACAAAAACATCCCGGCCACATGGCGCAAGTCCACCGGCTGGGCGGACAACCCGAATCACACCCGAACGCCGCAGTATGAAGACACGGAAATCGAAGTATCGGTGCAACCGCTTTCTTCCGACGACCTGCAACACGTGGACGGACTGAACATACAGGGCGAAAAGCGCGCTATCTGGATGTACGGCGACGTGCAGGCGGTGGAGCGGAGTGAAGAGCGCGGTGGTGATCTGCTCGTTTTCGAACAGCATGGCAAGTCGCAGACGTGGAAAGTGGTTCAGGTAGTCGAATCGTGGCCCGAATGGTCGCACGTTATCGCTGTTCTGCAATTGGATGAAACAACATGATCTGGTTCCTTTTTTTACCGCTCGACACGCTGGCCGGACTGCTGGCGTTTCCGCTTGCCCCGATCATCGCCCTGTTTGCCGACGGCAAGGGAGATGTGACGCTGGGAAAGCGAAACATCTTGCGCATGTGGCTGACGCCGGATAACCCGATAGAGGGCGACCGGGGGCATTACGCACGCTGGGCTGACTTTGTGTCAAGGCACCCCAAAACAGGGCTGTACGTGCAGCGTGTGGCCTGGATGTGGCGAAACAAGGCCTATGGGTGGGCGTGGAATGTTTTCCATACGCCATTGAAGGCCGGGCAAAAAACATGGTCGTATCGGAATGCGGACGATACGGTGTGGCTCGCCACGACGTCTTTAAACCCCATCACTGCCCGCTGGATGGTCTACCTGTACGTGCCGTCGTTCGGCAAGAAATACTTGCGTGTTTACTGCGGCTGGAAAATGCAGTCGTTCTTCAAACGCGGCGGCGACTACAAGGCGATGTTCGTGTTCTGTATCAACCCGTTCAAATCATGATTGACGTTACTGACGATCAGGTTCTGACCGCCGTGGGAGACTTTCTGGCGCTTGCAACAGGCATACCGGCCTATCAGGCTCAGGAAAACCGCGTTCCGCCCCCACGGGGCGATTTCGTCATGTATTCACAGTCCGGCAAACGGCGACTGGCCATGCCTGTAAATACCTATGCAGACATCGGCGAGATCGGCAGCAAGGACATTATCCAGCCTACCGAGTACACGATTCAGGTGGATTTCTACGGCCCGAATGCTGCCGACCATGTCCAGGAACTGATTTCCATCCTGAGCGACGGCTACGGCTGGGACGTCATGCCGGAATACATCAAACCGCTGACAGCGTCGGAGCCGGTGCAGATGCCCTTGGTGAATGCCGAGAAGCAGTATGAGGAACGCTGGAAAGTCAGCGCGATTTTCCAGATCAATCCTGCTGTTACCGTTCCCATGCAGTTTTTCGATACGGTCGATTTGACAACAAAACCGATATAGCAAGTTCTCTCTTCCAACCACGCCCCTCGTCCGAGGGGCTTTTTTTTTGGAGGCCCCCGTGGCTCAAACAATTCCGATTTCTCAAGTCGTCACAATCAATCCGGGCGTTATCGGTACCGGCGGCAATCCGCTCGCGGTAAATGGCGTTTTCGTCAGTTCCAACGCGCTTGTGCCGGTTGGGCAGCTGCTGTCCTTTCCGTCGGCGGACGATGTGGCCGACTATTTTGGCGTCAATTCCGACATCGCGAAGCTGGCGACGAACTATTTCATGTCGTTCGACAACAGCCAGAAGAAACCGCAAACCATGCTGTTCGTGCCTCTCTCCACATCCGGGCGACCGGCATGGGTAAATGGTACGTCGCTTGCCGGACAGCGCTTCTCCGACATCCAGAACATCAAGGGTTCGTTGGCCGTCACCGTCAACGGAACGGCATACACAACCGATTCGCTGGATTTCACCCAGACCACGAACTTCACGGAAATCGCAACGGCTATCCAGACCGCGCTGAATATCGCCTCCGTCGCGACGGTAACATGGAATTCGACGCTCTCGAAGTTCCAGATCACGACCACAGAGGCGAACGGCGAGCAGAGCATCACGCCTGTAACCGGCACGGCCGCCATCCCTCTCGGACTGGCAAGTGGTATCGTCTCACAGGGCGCGAATGCAGAAACTCCTGCTGAAACCATGAACCGTGCCAAAGAGCTGTCGTTGAACTGGGGAACGTTTACGGTCATCGATGAAACGACCAGTACACAGAAGGAGGATTTCGCGGCGTGGACGAACGCCCAGAATCGTCGCTATCTGTACATTCCGTGGGACAACGACCCTCTGGCGATTGTCGCTAATTCCGAGACTTTTGTCTCCAACATCATTGCCAATCAGTACGAAGCGGTCTTGCCAGTTTACGACAATCCGTCGGTTGCCGCGATGGCAATGGGAACCTTCGCGTCCATTGACTGGGAAGCCGCAGAAGGGCGCGTGGATATCGCCTTCAAGTCCCAGTCCGGACTGGCACCGACCGTCAACAGTCTGGCTGAGGCCACGGCGCTGCTTGGTAACGGGTATTCGTACTACGGGGCTTATGCTGCCAGCGGGGAAGGTAATAACTACAACTTCTTCTATAACGGTGCTCTGCCCGGTAGCGACTACGGATATTCCGACACGTTCGTCAACCAGATTTTCTTAAACAGCCAGCTGCAACTTGCCATTGCTGAGTTGCTCATGTCGGTGCGTTCGCTGCCATACAACGCGGACGGTTATTCGATGATTCGCCTTGCCTGTGCAACGCCTATCTCTCAGGCGATCAACAACGGCACGATCCGGCAGGGCATCGCGCTGTCGGACTTGCAGAAAGCACAGGTCATCGCGGCGATCGGGTTCGACGTATCGAACGAGCTGTACACACAGGGTTACTACCTGCATATCGCCGACGCGTCCGTGCAGATTCGCGGGCAAAGACGGTCTCCTCCGGTCACGTTCCTCTATATGGACGGCGGCTCGATACAGCAAATCACGCTGGGTTCTATCGTTATCAGGTGACATATGGCAAGACGAACAATTACATCCGCAAATTCCGTTTTCAACTTATCGGCTGAAGGTGTGTATGCCGGGGTGAGACTGGAAGGGTTTTCGGCAGACGCAGCCTTTGCCGCCGAATCCTTTGAAACAGGCGTCGGACAGATGGGGGTGGACGGCAAATTTTCCAGAGGATGGGTACCGTCCGCTATTCCCCAGACCATCACGCTCAACGCCGATTCGCAGTCCATCGACGTTTTCGACGCGATCTATCAGTATCAGAAAACCCAGCGCGAAACGGTTTATCTGACGGCTACCATCACCATTCCGGCCACCGGCAAGAGCTATACGCTGACAGATGGTGTGTTGACTAACTACGTGCCATTTGCTTCGCACGGACGCACACAGGCTCCGGTAACCTTCCAGATTCTCTGGGGCGCTGTTGACATTATGAGGATTTAAGCATGGAACACATCGATGTGACGATCACCGGAGAAGGCCGGGACGCAGGCAAAACCTTCCGGATAACCGAGATGAATGCGCTCAAGGGGGAATGGTGGGCGGTTCGCGTGCTGGGTGTTCTGGCCGACGGCGACCGGAATGGCGAGCTGTCCGGGCTTGGCGGGTTGGGTGGCGTGGAAGCCATTGCCGCGGCCGGGCTGGGCGTGGTGATGAAATGCCTGCTCCGGGCAGACCCGGACAAGATAAAACCGCTCTGGGACGAAATGCGTGAATGCTGGGCGCTCGTTCTCGACAACGGTATGCCGCGAAAACTCGTGGAGGAAGACATCGCCGAAATCGGAACGCTCGTCTTTCTGCGCATGAAGACCATCGAGCTGCATCTCGATTTTTTTACCAAGAGCATCCAGACTTTGATCTGATCGGCACAGGGACAATACCCCGTCTGGCCGCCACCACCCACGTAACCAAGCCTGTTTATGAGGTTGTGACGGCCGGGCTGGCAAGCCTGCACGATATGAAGACGAAGTATGGATGCCGCGATTTGTACACCCTGCGCGAAATGCTGTACGTCCAGCGCTATAACGACATGATCATCAATTCCCATGAGTGAAGAATACGAACTGAAAGCGACGGTCAAGGTCGAAAGCAAACAAGCTGAGAAAGACCTTGAAAACGTCGCGAAAGAAGCCGAAAAGACCGAGGAAAGTCTCAAGAAGGTCGAGAAAGGCGCCGGGCAGACGTCTTCCGGACTGCAAAAGATGGGGGACGACGGTTCGGAGGCCGCCGGAAAGCTCGGCGGGGCACTGAAATCGCTGGCCCGCTCCTTTGGTCTGGTATTGTCTGCTGCGGCAGTTGTCGGGTTCATCAAAAAGGTAATTGACTCCAACCGCGCCCTGTCGCAAATGTCGTCAAGAACCGGGCAGGCGTCAAAAAACCTGCGGGCGCTTCAAAACCAGTTCAAGTCGCTGGGTTATTCTGCTGATCAGGCCAATTCGCTGATCGAGGGGGCGGCCAGCTCTTTCGCAAATTTCAAGTACAACGGCCAGCTCGAAGGCTACGCAAAAGCGTTTGCCATGTTCGGCCTGTCCATCATGGACGCTCAGGGCAAGATGCGCGACACGGGCGATCTGCTGATTGACGCAGGCGAAAGAGCCATGCGCATGACAGGAGACCGTACCAGCGCACAACAGCTGATGATGGCCCGCGGGTTTTCTGCGGCTGATGCTGACCTTGCCACTCGTTCGGACGCGAGAGAGCGTCTGAAGCAAATGCGCGAGGAGGCCGCGGCATCGGCGAAGGCGGCAGAAGTTTCGGAGAAGCTGAACAATGCCATTACGAGGCTTCAAGAGAAGTTCGCGTCTCTCGTGCTAAAGATTGATGAAAACACAGGACTTTTCGAAAAGATGGCGAACGGTCTGGACATGGTCGTCCCGGTAGCGGAAGGATTCATCGCCATTCTTTCGGAAATAGGGTCTGCCCTAAAGTCGGTGTTTAACGTGGCAAAAGAGGCCCTGGAGCCGGTTATCCAGCTGTTAGACGACATTGGAAACAGCGTTGACAAGGCGGAGAAGGAGGGGAAGACACCGTGGTGGGCGTCATGGCTCACGAAGGGAGCCGAAGACACAGCAGGCGCGGATTATTCCATTCCTGAGGGGATGCAAAACGGCACGGCACCAGCGGGCGACATTCGGGAGCGCATCAAACAGAACATCATGGAGCGGGAAGGCGTCCGCTTGAAAGCCTATAAGGATAGCGGTGGCAAATGGACAATCGGCTACGGCCACACCAAGGGCGTCACGGAGGGCATGACCATTACCCGCGAGGAGGCCGCACGGCTCCTTGAAGAGGACATGAAAGACCACGTCGATCCGACCTTGAAGCTTTATGCGAACTACAGCGACAAGACAAAAATGCTGGCCGCCGACCTTGCCTACAACGCCGGAGTGGGGCACGTGCAAAAGGGGACGCGTTTCAGCAAGCTGGCCGCAGCGGGCGATATATCAAGGAGTGACTACGCGAAACTCTTTGTGACGGCGCAGGGCAAGTATGTCCGGGGTCTGGAAAACAGGCGCAACGCCACGTATGACGCGGCCAGTTTCCGGGCGAAAAGGCCGGAGCCGAATAGTGCATCGCGGCAGACACAACAGGTGGCCGGAAACACTGTGAACAACAACATTACGATCAACGCAAAAGACGCCGACGCCGGAAGCATCAAGGTCGCGGTCGTCGACGGGCTCGGTTTTGCCGGTTTCTCCGGCGCCGGCTATCAACCCTATACTGTGGCATGACATCCGTATTTACATCACGACGCCTGAAAATCCGCTTCGAGCTGTCTAGTGGGTCATTTACCGGAAGGGAAGACGACAACGTCATCGAACTGGACGGGCTACGCATCAGTGCCAGAATAACGAATACTCCGGCTGTCGTATGCTCACAAGCCCAACTGTCGGTATTCGGCTTATCGGCAGAGACGATGGACGCACTGACGATCCTGTGCGGAGCAACCCCTAACGCGTGGGCGCCGAACCGCATGTATCTGTATGCCGTCGAGGGCGACAGTCAGGACGTGGTCTTTCAGGGGAATGTGTTTCAGGCTGTCGCCGACTACAACGCGGCTCCAAACGTGGCGTTACACGTCTTCGCCATGACGCAGTTCGGCCTGCAGGCGGTCAATCCCGGCCCGCTCACGTTCGAGGGAAACAACAAGGTCGGAACGGTCGTTCAGGCTATTCTGGACAAGGTCAACGCCACCATTCCCAACGCGCAGGATCACTATGGCGTGATCGTTGCCGAGAGCGAACTGCCGATGTTGACGGACGTCAGCTTACAGGACGACGCGTGGGGCATGATCTGGCAGGTCTGTCGCCAGATCGGCGCTGTGTGCTGGCTAGAAGGCAACACGGTCGTGATCTCCAAGATGGGAGGAAAAGGATTGAGCGACGAAACCATCGAAGTCGACACGGAAAACGGCATGATCGGTTATCCGGTGTTGACCGCGACGGGGTGTATCGTCAGGGCCCTGTTTTCCAACCGCTACCGAATCCACGGGCAGGTACTTTTGACCAGCAACCGCGTCCGTTTTCGGGGCGCGGACATGATGAAAAACGACCGGGGCGAGGTGCATTATCGCTCTCAGGCGATGTTCTGGATAAGCGCTTTGGTGTCGCATCTCGACTCCGAGATTCCGAACGGATTATGGCAGAGCGAAATGCAGCTGATCTATACGATTGAACAGGGGAAAAAATGAACGGCATTCCGGTACTCGGACAGGTGTCCGTTAAAGCGACTGCCAGCGTCATCATGGGGCAGGCCGCATCGAAACTCTGGGCCTTGGCGGGAAACGCTGGAGCGTGGGGGATATATCAGGCAGGACAAGGCGACAGCGCCGGTTCGTTTGCGGAAAATTTCGATGCTGTTGTGATGTCCACGAAAATCGGCAACACCACCATCGGCGACATGATCGGTGGCAAAAAAAGCGCTATTTCGCCCGTGGTCGAGATCGACAGCATGATTTCACTGGACAACCGGAAAATGGCGCAGGTCTCGGATTTCCGGATAGAGGATGGCGGTTTCAACAGCTACAACAAGGTGCAAACGCCCGACATGGTGGCCGTGCAGATCGCCAGGGGCGGGGATATCAACAAACGAAAGACGTTCCTGGAGTGGTTGCGGGAAAACGTCGGATCGACCGCTGTGTACGATGTGGTGACGCCAGACCACATTTACAAAAACGTGACGCTCGAAGTCTACGATATCAGCCGGACGGCAGAGCAGGGCGGGGCATCGCTCGTCATTGCGAACTGTGTTTTTCGGACAATCCGGAGCTCGGCTACTGTGGTATCCGCATCGAAAACGAGCGCTGCACAGTCCGCAAACGACGCACCGATATCACCGACGCAGCGCGTCAGCGTGACGCCTGCCACAAATAACCATAAACTCTCAGCAGCAATATGAAACAGCCTTCACAGCTTACCACGGTATTCGCCGCAGACGGATTGAAACGAACCCTCCCGGAAAACGGGGAGCCAAACGATGTTTTGGCGTCCTTTTCGCTCGGGTTCCCCCCGAGAACGATGGCGACGGATTCGACAGCCGTTCCACCCGCCGGTCAGGATATCAACGGGATACTCAATGTGCTGTCGTCCATCATCCAGTACCTTCAGGCGGGGGGGGGATACGTGTTCTCTTCCTCATTTGCCGAGGCTATCGGCGGCTATCCCATAGGAGCAAGGGTCGATTCGTCAGACGGAAAAACCCAGTGGATAAATACGCTGGCGAATAATAAAAACAATCCCGAGGTGTCCGGGGTGGGCTGGATATCAGACGCTCCAGCCGTTATGGAAGGCGCAACAGCCAACACGGCAGGGAAACAGGGATTTGTTCCAGCGCCGTCAGCAGGCGACCAGAACAAGGTACTGACCGGATCGGGAGAATGGAAACATGCGTCTGGTGTACCGGTCGGGACTGTCGTGATGTTCACCGCGGCCGAACCGCCGGCCGGTTACCTGAAATGCGATGGCGCGGCAGTCGGGCGGGAAACCTGTCCCGAACTCTTTGCCGCCATCGGAACCACCTATGGTGCCGGCGACGGATCGACCACCTTCAACCTGCCGAACCTGATTGGGCGGTTCGCCGAAGGCAGCGCGACACCGGGAACAGTGAAAGAAGCGGGATTGCCGAATTTGGTAGGATTCAGTGATACAGTCGGGTTCAGTGACACGCGCTTTGAGCCAACAGGGTGTTTTTATCCAGCAGAGGAATGGAACACAGGAACATTTAATATTGTAGAAAAAACGGGTACGGCAGGGGCTAATGTAGTTAGATTTGATGCATCTCACGGCAACCCCACCTACGGCAAAAGCGACACCGTCCAGCCGCCGGCCCTGACGCTGTTGCCCTGCATCAAGGCCTTCGATGCGGCAGTCGATTCCGGCCTGATCAACATAACGGAACTGGCCAACGAAGTGGCTGGAAAAGCCGACAAGACACAAGTAGCCAACTTGGCGATGCCATCCAATTTTGCCGTAGAGCTGACAATCGGGGAAAGCGGCCAGAACTATACCATGCCTGCCGATGGTTTTCTGGAACTTGTCGCTATCGCATCAGGTACAGGGTATACCAATTTTATTCCACAAAACAGTGGGCCGGGAGCTATGCTTTTTTTCGCTTCTAGCGATGTTGCACAGAAAATGGTCATACCAGTCAGAAAAGGAGAAATCGTCAAGCTTAACTACGAGAGTTTGAACAAATCAGCACAAGATACCGGTTTGTACTTCTGGTACTCAAATGGGAGCAAGCCATGAAATACGGAATAGTCGAAAACCACAAATTCATCCTGATCGATGAAGACAGGCAAAGGCTGGAGAACACCTTGCCCTTCATGCCGCAGTATTCGGTCGAACAAATCGGAACATACGATGAAGACCAGATCGAGCAGGGCCATGACGGCACATGGTACGAAAAAGGCCATGCGCCGCAAAGACCGCTGGAAGAAGCCAGAACGGAAAAACTGGCTGAACTGGAAGCGGCTTTCGATACCGCATCGCGGGAAGCGCATTGCACCTCATCGGTCGGGTTCGAGATCGATGCCGACGAAACCGCCAACCGCAACATCGAAGGACTGGTGCTCGTCATGCAGCCGGGACAAACCACCCTGTTCAGGGCCTATGACAACACCTTCCACGAAGTCACACGGGAGCAACTCGAAACCATGCGCAAGGAAATCGTCGTCAACAGCCAATACCTGTATCAGGCGAAATGGACGATGGAAGCCCGAATCAGGGCGGCAGAAACAGCCGAAGCGCTGGACATGATCACAATTGATTTTTCGTCAGCTATCCGTTCGTTATGAAATACCAGATATCCATTAAAAGCGTTCCATCCCAAAAGGTGGTGGCGAATATTGCCGGGCGCATGGTCACGATCATTTTGCGACAGCTCGGAGGCAGACAGTATTTCAGCATGTCGTCCGGCGGCGTGGTATACGTCGAGAACACCCTGATTGTTGACCGCGTGCCGTTGATTCGGGCACCCTATCTCGGTTTTCCAGGGGATTTTATGAGTATCGATACACATGGCGAGGAAAACCCGATTTTTACAGGGTGGGGTTCACGTTTTTTTCTGATATATGACGACGAACAGTAACTACATCAATGCCACGCCGATATACGGCGGGACGGACACGGAAAAGCTCCGGGTTGCATTTGAGTACATGATGCGTAACCTGTATGCGGCACTGCCTGTGCGGGTTATTCGCGTCAAATCCGGGGGGCTTGCTCCGGTCGGGTTCGTGGATATCCAGCCGTTGCCAAAACAGATTGATCCGGGCGGGCAACCGATGGATTACCCGATGATCGCCAACGTGCCGTATTTCAGGCTGCAAGGCGGGAAGAACGCCATCATTATAGACCCTCAGGAGGGAGACATCGGCGTCGCGGTCTTTTCCAGCCGGGATATCTCGGGCGTTAAGCGGGCAAGAGGCGAGGCGGTGGTAGGCTCGTACCGCCGCATGAACCTGTCGGACGCCATTTACAGCGGGGGTATTCTGAACCAGACCCCGCAGCAATATGTCATGTTTTCCGATAGCGGCATTACGGTCTATTCGCCGACCAAGATTACCTGTGTAGCTCCGGATATCGTGCTGGAAGGAGCAAACAGCATTACCGCGGATACGCCTCTTTTTAAGATTACTGGCCAGATGGTTCAGACTGGAGCGAAAGGTTCTGGCGCGCAAACGCAAGGTGGCATCACCAATACCGGAGGCACGATTTCCAGTAACGGGAAAGTATTGGAAACACACGTGCACAGTGGCGTACAGACTGGAGGGGGCAACACTGGACAACCCGTCTAGAGGCCCAAAAAAACAGAACCCTGCCCCTCGGATTGAGGGGCTTTTTCATTTTGGGGACACATGGACACTCTATACCTGCTTCCCGATACATGGGACTTGACCACGGACGCGTCAGGCAACATCGCCCTTGCGTCGTCTCCTTACGCCCCGGCGCAAGACGTTGCCTCGGCGTGCCTCCTGTGGCAGGGGGAAGCACTTTTCGATGTGCGTCGGGGAATCCCGTACAAGACGGGGGTTCTCGGCCATCTGCCGCCTATCTCCATGCTGTTCGACTGGTACCGGACAGAGGCAGAACTCGTGCCGGAAGTGGCGAAAGCCCTTCCGGTTTTTAATTACGCAAATCGTGAGCTGTCCGGACAGATACAGATCACGCTTTCTGATGGGACACAGACTAATGTCGATATCCAGTAACGTTCCAACGCTTTCCATTGGCGAAACAGGCGTCAGTGCGCCGACGACCGAAGAAATCCTGAACGGGGTTCTCCAGGATTACAATCAGGCTTTCGGCGGCAATCTGAACATCGTCACGGTGGCGTCTCCTCAGTATGTATTAGCGTCAGAGGAAGCGCAAGCTATTGCACTGGCTAATGCCGCGGTGGCCTACGCATTGTCGCAATTCGACCCGGCAACCGCAGAGGGGCGGTTTCAGGACGCGCTCGGACGAATCTACTTCATCACCCGCAAGCTGGGAACACCCACGGCCGTGAGTGCAACGTGCACCGGACAGCCCGGAGCGGTGCTGCCGGCGGGTTCACTGGCGAGAAGCACGACGGGGGAAATTTACGCATCACAAGGAGCGGCCACGTTCAACGAGAACGGAAGCGCAACGGTTACATTCGCCAACGTCAGGAAAGGTGCTATCGAATGTGCGCCCGGAACGCTGATATATATTGATCAGGCAGTTTTGGGATGGGACGCTGTTTACAACGAGACGGCGGGCATCACGGGAACCGATATCGAGAGCAGAGCCGCGTTTGAGCAGCGTCGGTACGCGACAACCACCCTGAACGCGAAATCCACCACACAGGCGATATACAGCAATCTTGCGCAACTTGACGGGGTATTGAACGTTTATGTGAGCGAAAACGATACCAACGAGACCAAGACCGAAGGCTCGACCGATTATCCGCTAGCGCCTCACAGCATCTATTGTGCTGTCGTGGGGGGAGCGGATGAGGATATCGCCAAAACCATCTGGGACAAGAAACCGGCTGGTATTTCGACCAATGGAAACACGATGGTCACGGTTTATGACGACAGCTATCCGAGTAACCCTCCGAACTACGAAATCCGGTTCAACCGGCCAGAGAGCGTTCCGATCCTGTTTGCCGTCACGATCACCGACAATGTCCTGCTTCCGTCCAACGTTATTGAACTGGTTCAGCAAGCGATCATCGACACGTACAACGAGATCATTGAGAACAACGGCAATCTCATCGGATCGACGCTATTTGCCTCGCGGTTTGTCGGAGCAGTCACGAACATAGACCAGTACATCAACGTTGTATCGCTCAAGATCGGCACAGTTACGGCCAATCAGGAAATGGTGACGGTTGGAATAGATCAGGTTCCAGTCGTTTCGTCTTCAACGATTCAAGTGGTCATTCAATGATTCCGATTCAATACCAGAGAAGTCCGGTTATCGCGGCGCTGGTGGATTTCGTGTACCAGCACTTCGATTCGCGACGGATAATCGACGATTTCTATAATTTGGTTTTCAACCTCGAGACGGCAAACGGCTACGGGCTGGATATATGGGGAAAGATCGTCGGTGCGTCCCGGTTCGTATCACTGAAGAACCTTGAGGTCAAGTATTTCGGTTTCGACGGCACGCCGAACTATCCGTTCAACCAAGGGATTTTCTACACGGGCGGCATACAGGGTTACGACCGGTATAGGCTGGCAGACGGCAGCTATCGAACGCTGATACTCCTGAAAGCGCTGATAAACATCGCCGACATGACCAATCCCATGATTAACCAGCTGTTGCAATCTCTTGCCAGCAATACCGGGAGAAATTACGTCATCGACATGGGAGAGGCGGGGATTGAGTACCACTTCGACATCCAACTGAATCCAGTCGATCTGGCTTTACTGTCCGGATCCATTTACCAGCCGAAACCGGCAGGCGTGAAGGTAAACCGGATTATCCAGTTCAACCCGAAGAAAATTCTGATGTTCGCCGAGGCCGGTGGCGTCAATTCGTTCAATCAGGCTCCATTCTTTTCAAGCGAGAACGTTATCAATGGATAAGACACAGATCATCACCCCTTTTGCCAATGAGGGGCAAAGAAACGAAATTCCGCAGACGGGCGTCAATACGGACGTACTTGCGTCTTATCAACTCGGATTCCCCCCTCTGACCATGCAGGACGCCGGTGGGACGCCGCCAAACGGAAAGGACTTCAACGGGATTCTGTACGCAATCTGTTCAATGCTCCAGTACGTTCAGGCTGGCGGTTTTTACCCGTACAACGCCACCTTCGCTCAAGCCGTCGGCGGGTATCCCATAGGGGCACGAGTTCTGGCAGCAGACGGCAAGTCGCTGTGGATAAATCTTACGTCGGGCAACATGAGTGACCCGGATAATGGCGGTACTGGCTGGCAATTGCAGGATATCAACCCTGTTGGCCGCCAGATCGGCGATATCCGAATGTGGCACCGACCGACCATCCCGGATAACGCCCTGATATGTGACGGTTCTGCCATATTGTCTGACAACTATCCGGACTTGTATTCCGCATGGTTTGGCACCTTCCAGCCCGGACAGACGTTCTACCTGCCGAATCTTGCGGGAGGATATTACCCCAAGGGCTTTGGTGCCGGAACACAAGCCCTCGGAACGCGACAGACAGGCGCATTACCGAATATCTGGGGGACATACTCGGCGAGTTACTTCGGGAGGTCTGACGCTGCCCCGTCTCCTGCCGGGTGCTTCTACCACGCCGGGTATAGCGGGTATAACGGTGCGGGAGATCACTCCAACAGAGCCGTGATTATCGGATTCAATGCCGCGCAAAGCAGCGGTGTTTACGGAAACAGGGAGACGACAACTGTTGAGACCAACAACGTCGCACTCCATTTTATCGTTTATTTTGCATAATCATGAATACACCAGAACAGATAACCATCCCTTTTGCCAGTGAAGGGAAGAAACGTGATATTCCACAGACCGGGAACGTAACCGACGTCCTTGCATCGTTCCAGTACGGGTTCCCTCCGAGAACCATGTCGAACGAATCGGACGCTGTGCCTCCATCCGGTCAGGACCTGAACGCGATCCTGTACCTGTTGAACACTATCGCGCAATATGCACAGGCTGGTGGGGTGTATCCCTATTCTGTTGCGTTTGCTGAAGCTATCGGTGGCTACCCCGTCGGGGCGATGGTGCGGAAAGCGTCAGGGGAAGGGCGCTGGCAGAATACGGTGGACGGCAATACGAGCGACCCCGACAATGGCGGCTCCGGGTGGATTCCCGACGGTGCTGCGGTGATGATAGGGGCGAGCGATACGGCAAACGGTGCGGGGGGAACGGTGCCTGCCCCCGTGGCTGGCGACCAATCCCGCTTCCTGAGAGGGGACGGAACATGGGCGACCATCCCACCGTCTATGCCTATTGGGGCAATTTACGTCCAGTTCGCGGGTCAGACTGACCCGACCACTTTGTTTGGCGGCACGTGGGAAAACGTGTCAGCTACCTATGCCGGACAGTTTTTTCGTGCCGAAGGTGGTAATGCTGCCGCGTTCGGGCAGTCGCAGAATGATGGGGCTCCGAATATTACAGGGACAGTCGGCCCGGGGTACTGTAATGGCTACGGTGCTATGACCGGGTGTTTTTACGGGTCAGGCAGCGAAATAGGGACGGGAGGTGATCCCCATTCTGGGTATTTCGCAAATATAAATTTTCTTGCCTCTAATTCAAATGGTACATACGGCGCAAACGAAGTCCGACCGATTAACAGCACCATCCGCATTTGGAAACGAACAGCCTAACAAGGAGATATATATGGAATACATCATCATAGAAAACGGCATCATCGTCAAACACGTTTGTGCACAAACCAAACCGGAAAACGCCATAGAAGTCCCGTCCGGATTCGGCGGATATCAGGGCATGAAATTCGCCGCCCTCAAGGACGACCTGTCCGGTCCGAAACCATTGCCGCAACAGGTATCGGAAGGAATTATCAACCTGCCGGATGGATACAAGATCAACGAAGCCGGAAACGAAATCATCCGGATGGAACAGGCAGAAATCGACCAAAAATATCCGCCAAAAAACTATGCCGTCGAAGGAGCGTTTGAGGCTATCGAAGTCAGAAAGACGTTTGATCGTGACGGAGAATTCGGTTATTGGCCATCGGAAGGCCTGACTGAGATGGAAGGGAAACAGCCGTCTCCGGCATACAAGGCCGTCTCCGGGCAATGGGTACTCGATACAGAAAAAGACGCAGAAGTCGCCATGTCGGAAGCCAAGACGGATCGCGCCGAAGCCGTCGCCCGAATCACCGTCGAGGTTGACGGCATGGTATTTGATGGAGACGAAAAGGCACAAGACCGCATGGCACGAGCTATTACCATGTTTCAGGCGTCCAATTTGCCGGATGACTACACGACAGCGTGGGTGCTGGCAGACAACACCGTGGCACAGGTGACAGTCAACCAGCTGGCGCAGGCGTTACTGCTGGCTGGACAGAAACAGACCGAATTGTGGACTAAACCATACGAGGCGGGAAATGCCGAAACGGAGTGAACAAATCCCGATTGCCATCGACCAGCTCGTCAACACAATCTTCGGAGGCTGGGCGGACGAAACCATATCGTGCCGAGCACACCGGATGCAGGGGAAAAGCCGGAAATGGGCAAGGTTGCGCAAGGTGATCGACTGCCTGTTCAGGCGGCAGAAAGATCATTGCCGAACAGCTTATGAATCGGAGTTGCAGAGGCGGCATTTGCCGCCGGAGATGAGGTAAAAACATGGGAATCCTGATCGTGCTGGTATTGATCCTGCTGCCGGTTGCCGTCCACGCTGTCAGCCACAACACGCCCGAGAGCTACACACTGGCGACTTACGGCTGGGTAATCGGTATCGCGATAGCGGGCGGCATATCGTCGTTCGTCGGACGAGTGAACCAATTGTCCTGGCTGGCGATGATCGGTGAACTGGTCGTGTCCGCCTTTTCCGGCGTCATCACCTTCTGGCTGTGTGAATACCTTGAAATCCACCAGCTGGCGAGTGCAGCGTTAGTGGGAATCGTCGGACACATGGGAAGCCGGGGAATGAACACGTTGGAGAGGCTCGGCATGAAATTTTTGCGGGGGAAACTGAAAGTCACGGTCGTCGAAGAGGGAGAAAAAAATGAATGAGGAAGCACAACGAGAAGCGAAAAAACTGATCGCGAAATTCGAAGGGTGCCAGCTCAAAGCGTACAAATGCCCGGCCGGGAAATGGACCATCGGATACGGGCACACCGAGGGCGTCAAGGCTGGAGATGTCTGGACGCAGAAACAGGCAGATGAAGCCCTGACGAAAGAGATTGAAGAATACGGAAAAGGCGTCTTGCAGGCTTGTCCGTCACTGGCAGAAACCCCGAACCGACTGGCGGCGTGCATCAGTCTGGCCTACAACATCGGAATCGGGAACTTTGCGGGGTCATCCGTGGCGAAATACATCAGGCGTGGGGAATACCGGGCGGCAGCCGATGCGTTTTTGATGTGGGTATATGCGGGCAAGCAGAAACTGCAAGGGCTGGTATCCCGCCGACAGATGGAGCGGACAGTGTTTCGGAGGGATGAAGCATAAACAGTATTTAAGAAAAACTTAATGACTGAATTTGATAACTATTCGGAAATTCCGAATAGTTGTTGATAAATGGATGGAAAATGAAAGAAAAAATCATCAACCTTGTGGCCCTGTTTGTTGTTGGGTTTGTCGCTGGCTGGTTGGTCAACGGCTGGCGACTGTCCGCCGATTCAACTACCGAGAAACTCTCGGCAGTTCAGGCCAATGCCGACCATTTTCGTGACGCCACGAAAATGATCAATGAAGCCGCGACTGAACATGTAAGCAAAACTTACAAGTTGGAAGAAAAAGTCAAGGAATTGCAGAAGGAACTTGCCGATGCGAAAAAGAACCGTCCTTTGCCTGTTAAGTGCCGTCCTGATCCTGACCGCCTGCGCGTCCTCAAGGATGCCGTCACAGCCGCAAATACCGCCGCTGGACAGTAGCCTTGCTGCCGATTGCAAGGCACTGCCGGAGCCACCGAAAGGGGACTATGACGATCTGACCGATTGGATGGTGGATGTGGTCGGGATGTATGGGGAGTGTGCAGCAAGACATCGGGCGACGATCAGGCTGTGGCAAGAAATGTAGCGTGTGTGGCTGCGCGGCATCCGGATGGATATGCTGACCTGCCTATCAATAAGGCATCACAGCTAACTCGCTGAGCCCCAACGAATTTAGCCGTTTCTCCACGTCCTTATCCACAGAAAAAGGGGATAAAAATAGGTGGAAAAGTTGTTCTCATGCTAAATATATCCAGAGGGAAATATTTGAGTAATTTTTGCTTCTGTGAGAACAAAGAAATTACTTAACGCAATGAAATAAAATAACTTTTTACCGTGCTTCTAAGCCGTAGGTCAGTGGTTCGAATCCACTAGGGCAGGCCAATAAAATCAATTACTTACACGGGTTTTTTACTTGACCTTTTTTTCAAGTGAGAACAAATTGTTCTCATCCAGTGGCATAACCGCTTCGTTTTTGTCCCTACGATAAATTGCTGTTGTCTTGCTGTCGCGGTGCCCAAGTAGCTTCTGGGCATCGTTGTGTGTTTTAGCGTCGGTCGCAGCTTTAGCGCGCAAATCCTTGAACTGGAACCATTCGAAATCCAGTCCGTTTTCGTCTGCATATTCTTTTGCTTTCAGGCGGGCGCTCCTGAAATCGGCCTTGAATTTGTCGTATGTAATCGCCTGTCCTCGGTCTCCGCAGATGATCGTTTTTCCGATTATGCCGCGGGATTTGATTCGCTTGATGACCTTTTCCAGTTCTCCAGTGATAAGAACTCGCACAATCTGTCGTGTCTTGTTCTGGATGAAGACCAGAGCGCCATCTTTTATATCAGACCATTGTGCCTCGAATACGTCCGCAGGACGTTGCCCGGTCATAAAGGCAATGTCCATGGCATCACGCAAATAGTCTTTCGAAAATTGCCGAACCAAAGCAAACGATTCATCTTTTACATAGATGTTTCTGCGCGAATCAGCTTTCATCTGGCGAGTTATCCCAGAGACAGGGTTTGGAGTGGTCATCAATCCTCTGGCTCGTGCCCAGTTGAAGACTACAGACAGATGTTTGATCTCTTTTTTCGCACGAATTTTTGATGAGCGTTTATCGTAGTACAGCATCAGATGTGATGGCATGATCTGGTCAATATGGACCTGACCAAAAACCGGTTTTAGGAATTTCCAGAAACTCTGGTAGTCCTTGAGTGTTCTTGGTGACAAACCGGAAATATTACGATTGCTAGACCATGCAAAGAACTTGTCCCAAATGTCGGACAAGTTGTTTTTCAGAATGACAGGTTTTCTTTCCAGCTCAGCCCATTTACGTTTGGCTTCATTCAAATCCTTTCCGAGAGGGATTTTCTTTCGGCCTGTGCTCGGTGGTGTTTGATAGTAATACCAGATAGTTTTTGTCCCGTCTTTTTTCATACGGGAACGCGCTATCATCCGCGGTGGGAGGGCAGAGCGTAGTTTGCTCATTTGATAGCCTCAAAATCGGGTTGTTTGAATGGCACATCAAATTTCATTCCACTCAATCTGTTACGGCAATAGAACCTGTTGATGATCGGTTCGTTTGATGCGTTCAGCTCAAATATATAATTTCTCTCGCGTAACCAGTTCGCCTGTTCATCTTTCCGCTTTTTTCCGGTCAGACGGATAACTTCATCTGTATCAAGAAATTCATTCATCACGCCACCTTTTTCACTTCATTGTTTTCGTTCCATTGCAGAAGACGCTGCAAGGTATTCCAGTTGTCCACGGCGCCTTTCTTGTTCCTGGCACTGTGAGACGCCGAGCCACAGTCGCACACGCATTGCCATGTGGTATGCGTGATATTGGCCGACATCAGGATCGGAACTCGCCGGCAGCTGAAGCATCGATCGATCATGTCTGTTCTCCTCAAAACGGGATATCGTCATCCAAATCCGGTTGTGCTGTTTGTGCCGGCCGTCTGCCGGTCTGCTTTGCATCGGAGTAACTGTTGCGCCCGTTGTTTCCGCTCTGACCGCCATTGCCGCTATCCTGCTTGCTGCCGAGCATCTGCATCGTGTTGGCGATGATGTTGGTCTGATATCGCTCTATGCCGTCCTTGTCCGTGTATTTTTGCGTCCGGAGTTTCCCTTCGACATAGACCGGTGATCCTTTTTTCAGGTACTGGCCAGCGATTTCGGCCAGCTTTCCGAAGAAAGAAATCCGGTGCCACTCGGTCAGAGATTTTTTCTCGCCGGACTGTTTGTCCGTCCAGTTCTCCGTCGTGGCTACCGCGATACTGGTAACCTGTTCGCCACTCGGCAGATACCGATTTTCCGGATCGCGGCCGAGATTGCCGATAATAGTTACTTTATTCACTGATGCCATTTTCAGCTTCCTTTTCCAGTCTTTTCGCAAAGTCCAATGCGCTGTCAAAAACGATTCCTAAAATTTTCAGCTTCACCGCGTCAGTCTTGTTCGCAAGAACACAAGACAAAACTAATGTCGAGACTTGCACAGATACCGCGTCCTTTTCTTGTTCATTGAGTTCAGGATTTTCACAAATTTCACGGGACATTTTTTCCGCTAGGTCTTTTATAAAATCAGCTTTCGCGTTTTCTTTTTTCGTCATCATAAAAATCAAATATCGCTTAAATTGCCACAATGTGCTGGCAGCTTTACTGTGACAGTTCCTTCCAAAAATTCCGCAAACCGCTTCTGTATGCCTTTTCCCGGTTGGATATGCCCGACAACAACAAAGTCTCTCAGCCGGCCCATGTCGTTCTTTGATATCCGGAAACGCTTTCCGGCTATTCCATAAAACTGGAACGCATTTAAATCATATCCGTGGAAAACGAAATAATGATTTCCCTCAGAAATGATGTCGCCAGGTTCAAGTTTCATTTTCAATTCGATACCTAAATCACATAATATTTAGCAGGGTAATTGTCTTCTCTCGGTACGAATACTGTTGATACGCTGTGGATATATGCATAGCCTATACTTTTTGCGAATTGAGCAGGCGTTTGACCGCCTTCGCAAAACCCGCTGGAAACGTAACAAGTCACAACGTGGACATTTTGTTTATCTGACTTCAAAACAATCGGGTTCTGTACGGGATTTCCTTTTTTATTCCCTTCCGACGCTCCGACATAAGCACCAACCGTTGAACCGGCGACGGTTAATAATCCCGCATTGGCATTCAGTGCGAATAAAGAAAATAAAATTGCAATGATCGGTTTTTTCATTCCTCTCTCCAATCCAAACGTTGGCCGCAATTCGGGCAATAGTCCCAATTTTCGAGCTTTTGCCCGCACCTGCAATAATAAAAGCCGTCGAATCTCCTTTCTGGTGTAATCGGATATATCCATTCCAGAGCGTTTTCCCACGGACAATTTACATTGCTGTGTTCTCCGATCTCAACGTCAAAATGTTTCGCAATGGCGTCAGCCAATTCATCCGCCATTTCGTGATACCGATCACGCTCCCTTAATATCTGCAAGCATTCTTCTGTCATTCCTCATTCTCCCAATTCAAACGTTGTCCACATGCAGAACAATGATCGTATGTTATGCTCACGTCGTTTTCGCAATTCGGACAAAAATAATTTTTACCGTATTTGCTTGTTTTAACTATTGGTTCTTTCGGCTTGTTCTTTTCAATCGCTTCCTGCACCTCTTTCGGATAAACGCGGGTGTTCCAAGTCTTGACCGCGACATCTACACCAAACCATTCTTTAGTGCGAGCGCCGCAACTTGAGCATTTAACATATCTATAATTGATGCTGCCTGTTACCCGTTTGATTTTCGCTTCCCCGCGGCAGAACGGGCAAGGTTTTAACTCTGGTTCCATAAATCCCCCATCCTTGTATTCCATTTTTTAATAATGTCTTCCTTACCGCCCCCAGAAAAACCGACATCGCATCCCGAGCAATAAGCGTTATAGAGATATTTCGTTATCCGATAAAAGCGTGCTTTTTCTCCGCAAAACGGGCAGGGCAGCAATTCAGGCGTTTTGTTCATAATTCTTCCTTCATCATCGCCATGATTTCTTCCGGGGTTTCCTTTGCAATAAACGGGCTCTTCACTCGGCTTTGCGACCGCTGTTATCATTTCGCTTCTAATATAAGAAATTCCGCCGTTGCAACCTGTCACTTTGATAAAATCATTCATCCGATCACCTCTGCTTTAACGAGTTATTTTCCCGGACTGCCAAACAACAAAATATATTTCTTTGTATTCGATTTTTGTTTCAGCATTTCCCACTTTTTCTTTCATTTCTTTTTCCTCAGAAGACCTTGCATATATGATCTGTAAATGATGTTTCCCCGATAGGGGTTACGATAAAATCCCTTTCACCATAAATATGAGCATAATGTTTTCTCACCATTTTCATGGCTTGTGTTTCGTTGTATGCCTTGGCAAGGACAACATCCGTTTTGCTGTCTAACGTGACCAGAACCGCGAATTGCTTTCGCCCTTTGTATCTAGGTCTTGACGTGTTGCATCCGCAAGTCATACCGCCTCCGCAAACAGTGTCCTTTGTGCGTTTTCTTGCGCCAATGCTCTAGCACATGCCGGATTGAGCCAGACACATTCTTTTCGTATCGCAGTGCCTCTATGTGCGGCAATACGGGCGGTCGTGCCATGTTTCGCCCATCCTTTGAGCTGTTTGTCGTATATGTCGTTTTCGTATCCGGACAGCACGACATAACCATCAAGACCTTTCAAGGTTTCCAGCAGTTCAATATGCTGTTCGTCGGTCATTTCATGTCTGTAATAATTCCTGGATGATGCGCTCTCGTCCCTTGTCGAGTGGACATAAGGCGGATCGACGTAATGTAAGGTTGATGGTGTATCGTGCTGCAGCATGACGCGGACAGCAGGACGGTTTTCAATCAGTACGCCCGCAAAACGTTCGCCGACCGCACGTATCGCGTCCGGGTATCTTTCCCAGAGATGTTGGGCTGTTGCACATTCTCTTTTTGTATCAACCCTGAATCCGGTCATGCCTTTGGTGGCACCGGCAGAGCCAAATCCCATCTGTGCGCGTATGGCCGTCCTTCTTGCCCGTTCGACCGGATCATCTGTTGTCTCAAAAGCCAGATCGAAATCATCACGGGAATAAGGGGTCAAAACGAGTGATTCTGTCAGTTTCTCGCGTGTTGCTGGATCCCGAAGAGTGCTGAAGAAATTGACAATATCGCTGTCCAGATCGTTGTAAACTTCCGCATAGCTTCTGGGTTTGTTCAAAAGTACACCTGCAGCGCCGCCAAACGGTTCCACGTAACAGACATGCGCCGGGAAAAATCCCATAATCCAAGGGGCAAGACGGTATTTCGCGCCGTGATAACGGAGTGCGGGGGAGATCATTCCGGTACTCCATCCCATGTTTTGCCGTCCAGCAGGCGGCCAGAGGCTTTTTTGCCAAACCGGAAGGCCGTAAACGTAGCGTCAAGGTCGGTTACTCTGCATTTCAGAAAACCATTGTGTGGGACAGTATTTTGATCACAAAACTCGACATTTCCGTATTTGTCTCTTTTAGCCGGTAGCCATTCGCCCCACTGTTTGAAGAAAAATGGGGTGGCAAACAATTCGCAATCGTCCCTAACGCGTCTTACCCAGTCCGGGTGCATCGGTCTGGCGTTCGGCCCTGATTCTCCGCCCACAATTACCCAATCCACGCCCACGACATCAGATTGCCATGCCCGAGCCTTTTCCAGATCGACCGGGCCAAGCAATGGCTCCATGCTCAGAAAGTGTTTTTTGGCAGGTATATCCAGTAATTTCGGGATATCCCTTTCAGCTTCTTGCTGATTGCAGACGGTGATACCGAGCCAAACGTTATTTTGCAAACCATAAAATTCGCTGTCATATTTGCCTATGGCGCGTTCGATCATGGCCGGCGCGTTCCCGATCCGTTTGGTCAAAATCAGCCAGTCAAGGCATGACGTTTCCGCGATAAGCCGGAACAGGTCTTTTCGCCATGTATCCGGTACTGCGTTGTCGAATACATCACACAGTGATCCGCAAAAGACTTTCGGACGCAATGTATTTAAAAATTGCTCATATGATTCATCGTTTTTGATAAATCCGTCTGCTGTGTGACTGTAAATTCTGTTTGCGATTCTCCGGTTCAAGCTGACCATCTTCTCCCAGTTCTTATCGCCTGTCCTGATTCTGTCTTTTCCGGTACCGAAACAGTCTTTGCCGAACCGTTTGCACATGCGTTCGGCATAACAGTTGTCACAAGCGGGGCTGACCGGCTGACAACCGATCCACGGATTAAAGGTGTAATCGCACCATTCGATTTTTGTTTTAGCCATTTATTTCACATCCCTAGTCAGTGCCGTCTGTCCGGCTTGCGGTTTCCCGCCCCAAGGTCACTTTGCCCTGGTATAAACCCGCTTGTGACGGGCTTGTATCAAGGCCCCTGTTTTTTTCGGTAAGCTGGGAGAAAACAGGGAAACCCGCGAAATCAGTCTTTCCCGTCAGAGAACCATATTTCGATTGCGTCAATAAGCGCCTGATAGTGCCTGCCGTATTTGTTCGTGCCGTGTTTTTCGCTAACCGCGGCTTTAAATTCATCCAGCGTCCCAGCGAAACACCCTCGCGAAACAAACAGACCTTTTTTTGCTTTACAGACGGTAAGAGTCCCGTGTTCAGAACCAACATTTGAAATCCACTGGATGTCGTTCTTTTCTTTCGCCTGAGCATCGCCGTACACCCGAGCATCGCCGTACACCTGAGCATTGCCGTACACCCGAGCATCGCCGTACACCCGAGCATCGCCGTACACCCGAGCATCGCCGTACACCTGAGCATTGCCGTACACCCG
>ERZ1034973.185-NODE-185-length-43976-cov-32.547210_pt1 | contig 43976 bp, 26 predicted proteins | sample MGYA00520686_ERZ1034973 | MGnify/ENA primary metagenome ERZ1034973 (study PRJEB33766, sample SAMN09781775) | gut metagenome | biome: gut microbiome | host: Homo sapiens | place: Madagascar | study: EMG produced TPA metagenomics assembly of the PRJNA485056 data...
TTGATTATAAATATGTAAAAGAATATGTTGAATCATTTGGATATAAATTGTTATCAAAAGAGTATAAAAATTGTGATGAAAAACTAAAAATAGAATGTAATAAAGAACATATTTATGAAGTATCTTTTTATTGTTTTAAAAATTTAAATACAAGATGTCCTATATGTAATGAGAGCAAGGGAGAAATAAAAATAAGAGAGATACTTAATAAATATGATATAAAATTTACTCCTCAAAAGAAATATAATAAATTAATTGGAATTAAAGGCAGGCAATTATCTTATGATTTTTATTTACCTTTATATAACACATTGATAGAATATCAAGGAGAATATCATGATGGTACGGGATATAATCAAACTAAAGAAAAATTTGAAATCCAAAAAGAACATGATAAAAGAAAAAGAAATTACGCCAAAGACAATAACATAAAATTATTAGAAATATGGTATTATAATTTTGATAATATAGAAAATATATTAATAAAAGAATTGAATTTAAAATAATTTAACATGAATAAACTTCAACGACTAGAACGCAAGTTCGTAGGGTGTAAGCGATTGACACTCGAAAAGGTCTACCCTTAATATTAAGGTGAAGAAATAGTCTAGTCACTCTAGGAAACTAGGTGCTTAGAATTAACTAAGGTTTATAGTGTAGCGACTATAAATAAATATTAACGTAATAGCTTAAAGAAAGAGTTATTGGACAATCTCAATGTAGCATTGGAGACTATGAAAGAACTTCAAAAAATGTCAGATAATTATACAGCTCCTAATATAGATTATAGTAATACGGTACTTCCAAAAGATAGTACTATTAATACTTCTCCACAAGTTTCTAGTAATGTTGAAACTAATAATATTACAATTGGAGATACAAATATTACAATTCAAGGTAGTGCAGATGATGTTACTTTAGGAAAAGTAGATGAAATGCTAAAAGATTACAAAGCAAGTATTTGTAAGGAAATTGTTAAAAATATGAAATAAATCTATGAAGGAAGGGTTAAAATATAACTCTTCCTTCTTATTTTATATATGTAAGATAAAAGAAAGGAGAAAAGAATATGGCAAGTAGTTTTTGGAATGGTAGCTTTTATTTCAACAATGTATATTCTGAAACTTTCAATGTTGTAATAATTGATTTTGATAGTTCGGATAGACTAAAACAAATAGGAAGTACAATTAATATAGAATTAAATGAAGAAAATACACTTAATGGAAAAAAGAGTTATATTGAAGGAACTCGCACTTCTGAAAATATAATTTTACAATTAATGAAAGAAAATGGTGATATATGGAGCGATGGAGATATAATTAATGTATATAATTGGTTATTTCAAAAAGATTTTAAAAAATTCCAAACAGTAGATTATTCTAGTGGATATAATCTATGTTATTATTTAAAAGCAGTAAGTTTTTCAAAATTTTTAACTCCTGATTTTAGGGGTTATTTAGAAATAGAATTTATGAGTTATGCTCCTTATTGCTATTCTATACCAACAAACAGACTTAGTTTGAGTGCTAATGGTCAATCAGGTGTTTTATTTAATTATAGTAATCTATATGAAACATATAAGCCAAAAATTAATATAACAGCCTCAAATAGTGATAGTATTAAAATATTAAATAATACAAATGGTACTTTTGTAGAATTAAGTGGATTAAACAGTGGAGAAATAGTTACAGTAGATTGTGCTATGGGAACTGTAATAAACAGTGGTGGAGCTAATAGATTTGAAACATTAAAAAATTATAATTTATTAGAATTAGATAAAGGAAATAATAATATAACACTTACTGGAAGTGCAAATATAGAATTTATTTGCGAATTTCCTGTAATTATATAGTAGGTGATTAAATGAAAATAAGAGGTGCTAAAGATTCATACAATCTAATATTAAGTAAAATGAATGGAAAAAAATTAGGTATTATACCTTGTTCTATTATAGAAAGTATGCAAAAGGGTGTTAAAACTGTTAGTGAATTTACATTTTCAGTTAATAAATATTATGGTGAAAATAATGAAATAAATCCTCTGTATGATGAACTTAAAACAGAAAGATTTATATTTTTAGATGAAGATGAATGTTATGTAATAAAAAATATAAGCGAAGAAAATGAGAAGAAAAAAACTATAACTGCTTATTCGAGAGAAAAAAAATTATTTAAAAATATAGCAGAATTTGAGGATATTACACTAACATTAAAAACTCCATATGCTGATATAGAAGGTTGCTTTAGCTTAGATGAATTGTTATATGATGCAACTGGTTGGCATGTTGGATATGTAAGTCCTAAAGTTTTATATAAATCAAAAGAAACAATATTGGACAATGTTACAGGTGAAATAATAGTAGAATTGACAAAAGAAGAAAAATTAAGATACCAAGAAAGTGTATCGTCAAATTGGTATGATTTTATTAATGATGATATATCAGAACAATTTGAATGCTTTCCTGTATTTAATAGCTATGATAAAACAGTTGACTTATATGATGATGAAGAATTAGGTGATGACCCTAATTTAATACTATCTTATGACAATTATCTTAAGAGTATGGAAAAAGAAGATGATACAGAAGATATTACAACTGTATTAACATTATCAGGAAATGATGATTTAACTATAAGTGAAGTTAATCCCAGTGGTGATACTTATGTAGAAAATTTTTCATATTTTATAGAAAATGAAGAAATGAGTACTGAATTAATAAATGCATTAAACAAATATTATCAAATGGTAAATGTAAGAGCAGTAACATGGAATCAATTGAGAACAGAAAAAGAAGAAAAAACTGCCACATTAACACAGAAGAAAAATAGATTATTAATAGTTTATGCACAAATGAAATCTATTGAGTTTACTATAGAACAAACTACTGATGAAAAATTTAAAGCTCAACAACAAGAAAGATTAGTAAAGCTAAATGATGAAAAAGTATTATTAGAAAAAGAAGTAACAGAATTAGATGAAAATATTAGAAACATAGATGCTTCAATAGAAAATATAAATAAATTATGTAAGAAAAAATATGCAACTGATGAAAATGGTGTATTGATATTTACTGAAGATTTACTGAATGAATTAAAAGATTTTATATATCAAGATACCTACAGCAACGATTCTATCACAGATGGATTAACCTTAATGAGAATAGGTAAAAAACAATTAAAAGAAAGTTGTTATCCTACTAAAACTTGGACTATTGATTCTGTTAATTTTATTGAAAAATTAATTGATAATGGTTTTAGACAACATTGGAATGGAGAATTAGGTTTAGGAGATATGATAGTATTAAAAGGTGAAGCAACTATTGAAGTTGTATATTTAATAAATTATACACAAAATTTTAAAGATAAAACAATTGAATTACAATTGTCTAATAAAAAAGATGAGAATACATTTTCACTATCAATAGGTGAGAGATTAACACAAGGTAAAGAAGCTTACGAAATAGCTAAGAAAAGTAGAAGTACTATTAATAGAGTAAATAAGAATAGAGTAGGACTTAATTATGACAAGATTAATAAAAAAATTTTATAGGAAGGAGTTGGTTTAATGTTATTACCTAACATTCCTGCAACGACATATATATCTTGGACTGGATTAGTAATAATTGATAAATCAGATAATACACCATACATAGTAAATGATGGTAAATCTTGTATGAAGTATATATATTGGGATATGAATGATAATCCATATGTTTTAAAAGAAAGCAATGAATGGATAAAAGAAACAGCAACTAAAAAAATGATATATATAAATGAAAATGGTATAGGAACACAAGTTCCCCATGATGATTATGATATTTATTATAATGATACTGGTAATGGAGCTTCTTCTAAATTAACAGGTGAAGCATTAGGTAAATATGATGAATTAAATGGAAAATATATGACAATAAAAGAAGATGTAGATGGAATTAAACAAGTATTAGGTTCTACTGAAAGTGGTTCAGGTTCTTTGGTCGAAAGAGTTAATAAGATAGAAAAAACTGCTGAAGAAACTAAAGAGACAATATCTACTGTTGAAAAAAACTTTAATAACAATAAAGAATTAGAGGAATTAAGAAACAATATAAATGTTTCAATGATAAACTTAGGTGAAACATTAGCTCAATACGAAGAATTAATAACAAAAGTATCAGAAGATATGGAAATTTCATCTGATGAAAAAATAGATATATCAGCTATACAAAATAAATTATTAGATGATTATACTGTTATGTCACAATACCATCAAGTTTTAATTGAGAGATTAAAAAATTCAAAGGAAGATAATACTGATACAATAAATAATTTAAATAAAAATTTAGATGCATTAAATACTTCTATTAATAATTTAAATTCATTAGTTAATGATTCTATAAGTGATAATACAATAGTTCCTAGTGAAATTACTGTTATGTTAAATGCAATAGCTAATGTAGCTGTAAAAAACACTCAATATAAAAATGCAGTATCAGATGCGATATTACTTGGTATAGGTGGTAAATTAGTAGAAAGTATTTTAGACATAAGAAAAACTTCTAATAATTTTAGTCAAACAATATCTAAAATGGAAGAGGATATTGATGGTGAAACAGGTTTAAAAGTTTTAGTTCAAAAAAATGCTACTGCAATTAAACAAACTGCTGATAATTTAATTTTGAATTATGTTAAGTATAATCAAACCACTTCTCAATTAACTATTGGAGATAATGTAATTAAATTAGATGCTGGAAAAGTATTAATGACAGGAACATTAACTTGGGATAGCTTAGATGATTCAGCTAAAAAGAATTTAAAGGGTGAAGCAGGTTCTGCTCAATATGTAATGTTAGTTGGCGACCAAATATTTAAATATGATAAAGATGGAAATCCTAATGTTTCATCAATAACTTTAAATGTTCAAGTATCCAATATACAAAATCCTGTATTCGACTGGTATTATAGAGATGCTAAAGTATCTAGTGAATGGACAAATATACCTAGCAATTCTAACTTAAGTTCATTTATATTAAAACATGATGACCCGATATGGGGAAATAATTCAAATTCTATCACTATAAAAGTAGTATGTGGTGAATATACTGATGAAATGACTATTGTAAAATTGCATGATGGTGTAGTTGGTCAAGATGCTAAATCAGTATCAATTAATGGTAATCAATTATTTAGATATAAAGGTGGTTTTACAGAAACTCCAAATCCAACTTCAATTACATTAACAGCTACTAGAAATAATATATCAGCTGATAAAACTTCAAGATGGTATTATAGGGTTTCTGAAAGCGATGATTGGACTGAAATAACTTCATCAAAAAATGCAAATACCTTAATAGTAAATCATGATAGTTACTTTGGCGATTCAAAAATATTAATGATAAGATATGAAGTAGAAACTTATTATGATATCATGACATTAGCAAAAATCACTGATGGTGCAGATGGATATGCAGTATTATTAACTAATGAAAATCATAGTGTTCCTTGTGATGAAAATGGTAATTATACATTTGAAGCAATAAGTACTGCTTATACTTATGTAAAAGTTTATAAAGGATTATCAGAAGTTACTTCATTTAATTTAGAGAGAATAGATGATGGTTGTACTTCTGTTTATAGTAATGGAACAAGAAGATTAGATGTAACTTCATTATCTAAGAATATAGCTACTGTTACATTAAATATAACAGTAGATGGAAATACTTTCCAAAAAGTAATGACTATAACTAAATCAATTAAAGGAGAAAAAGGTGAAGAAGGTACAGGTGTTAATATAATTGGTAAACTAGAAAATAAAGACCAATTACCTACAACTGGTAAACCTGGAGATGCTTATGTTATAGATGGTTTATTATATGTTTGGTTAGAAGAAAATAATGGTTGGTCAGATGGTGTACCTTTTAGAGGAGAACAAGGTATCCCAGGTAAAAATGGTACTGACGGAAGAACCACTTATTTACATATAAAATATAGTAACGATGGTAAAACATTTACAGATAATAATGGAGAAGACACTGGAGATTGGATAGGACAATATACAGATTATATTGAAACTGATTCAACTAATTTTGCTGATTATAAATGGAAAAAGATAAAAGGTGAAGATGGAGAAAAAGGTATAGTTGCAAACTTAACTAATGATACTCATATAGTGCCTATTGAATCTGATGGTACTTTTGGAGAAGATTCTTTTAAAGGTTGTTCTACTAAGATAACTTTATCTTATATTGGACAAGAATTAGTCAATGGAGTTTCATATAGTGCCAAACCTAATAGTGATATAGAAGGTACTTTAGATACAAAAACAGGGACTTACACAGTTACAAATTGGACAGGAGAAGCGAAAGGTACTTATGTTGATTTAATAGCCACTTATGATGGAGTATCATATACAAAGAGATTTACAATTAATAGAGCAAAAAATCCTTTAGATGCATATACTGTTGTATTAACAAATGAAGCACATATATTCCCTGGTGATATTTCTAATGCTTTAGCAAGTTTTACTACTTGTGATGTTTTAGTATATAGAGGAGACCAATTAGTTAAAGCTACTATTGGAACAATAGAAAACATACCTAAAGGAATGACAATTACTATTGATAATAATAATACAATTACTCCTACTTTGAATATAAATGTTAATACTAACTTAACTGAAAATGGTGAATTAAGTATACCTATTACAGTTGGATTATTAAAATTTACCAAGACATTTACTTATTCAATATCTTTTAAAGGTATGCAAGGAATTCCAGGTACTCCTGGTAAAGATGGTAAAGATGGGAATTCAGTAAGAGTATTGGGAAGATATGATAGTAAAGAACAATTAGATTCTGCTCATCCTGATGGAAATGAAAATGGTGACGGATATATAATTGATAAAGATTTATGGGTATGGACAGAAAATCAATTTATAAATGTTGGTCAATTCCAAGGTGAAGATGGTACTTCTACATATGTACATATTAGATATTCTAACGACGGAGTAACCTTTACTGGTAGTGATGGTGAAGAAGTTGGTACTTGGATGGGTATGTATGTAGATAATATTGAAGAAGATTCAACAGTATTTTCAAAATATAAATGGAAAAAAATAGAAGGTTCGGATGCTAAATTATTATCATTATCTGCAAGTAGACAAACAATAGCTTTTAATAGTGATAATACATTAAAAGATAATGCTGAAATAGTATTAACTGCTAATCAACAAAATTTTAATGATGTTATAACATGGTCTACAAGTCCTAATGTAGAATTAGGTAGTAGTGGTAATAATAGAACATTGAATCCAACAATATTTACAAATAATAATCAAATAAAGATAACAGTAACTGGTGGAGGTTTAACTGATAGTATTACAATAGTAAAAGTATTAGATGGACAAAAGGGTTCAGATGGTACTTCAGTTAAAATATTAGATTCTTATAATACTAAAGAAGAATTAGACCAAGCTCATCCTGATGGAAATGAAAATGGTGACGGATATATAATTGATAAAGATTTATGGGTATGGAATGGTAATGAATTTATAAATGTTGGTCAAATAAAAGGAAATGATGGACAAAACGGTCAAGATGGTCTAAACGGTACTTCAGCTTATGTGCATATAAAATATTCTAACGATGGTGGTACAACATTCACTAATAATAATGGTGAAGACACTGGAGATTATATGGGTGTATATACAGATGAGATTAAAGCAGATAGTACAAATCCTTCTGATTATACTTGGAGTTTAACTAAAGGTAATGATGGTTGGGATGCTTATACTGTTTTGCTAACAAATGAATCTCATACATTTGCAGGTAATTCATCAACTGCCCTAGTTGGTTCTGCAAACTGTGGTATTATAGGTTATAAAGGTGGTACTCAAGTAGCCACAACAATAGGTAATATTACAGGAATGCCAAAAGGTATGAGTGTATCAATAACAAATAATAGTACAACAAATGCTTATTTTATAGTTACAGTATCTAATAGTATGTCAACAAGAAATGGTACATTAACAATTCCTATTACAATTGATGGAATAACATTTACAAAAAAATTTACTTATGCTTTATCATTAAAAGGTGAAGATGGTACAGATGGTACTAATGGTTCAGATGCTAGATTATTATCATTATCTGCAAATAGACAAGCAATAGCATTTGATAAAAATAATTCTCCCAAAGATTCAACAGTTATAACTCTAACTGCTAATCAACAAAACTTTAATGATACTATAACATGGTCTACAAATCCAAATGTTACTTTAAATGGTGAAGGAAACACAAGAACCTTATCAGTTAATGATTTTACTAATAATTTAAAAATATCTATTACTATTAAAGCAGGTGACTTAAGTGATACTATAACATTAGTTAAGGTAATTGATGGTGTAGATGGTATAGATGGTTCTGACGGAACTGATGGTGTAGATGGATGTACTATTAACTTAACTAATGATAATCATAGTTTCGTAGCTAATGCAGAAGGGCAAATTGAAATGCAACAAGCTGTTACTACAACAGTTATAGCTTATAAAGGCAGTGAGATTGTAACACCTAGTTTTGGTACAATGCCAACTGTTAATGGTTTAAAAATCACAAGAGATGGATTAACTATAACGGTAGTTGCTTTGGTTGGAAGTACACTTGCTTCAAATGGCTCATTTAATATTCCTGTTATAATTGATGGAATAACTTTTAATAAGGCATTCAGTTATAGTAAAGTAAAATGTGGTGACGATGGAGCAGATGGATACACTATAATATTAACTAATGAAAATCATACTTTCCCTTGTGAAAATAATGGGACTATAACAACTGCCATTACTACTACAACACAAGTAAAAGTTTATCAAGGTACTAAAGAAATAACACCTACTATTGGTACTTTACCTACTGTAGATGGATTAACATTAAGTAAAAGTGGAACAACTATAACTATTACTGCTACAACAGGTGACAAATTGGCTTCATCTGGTAATTTTAGTGTTCCGATTGTAATTAATAATGTTACTTATTATAAAGTATTTAGTTGGGCAAAAGCATTTAAAGGTAATACAGGGCAAGATGGTAAAGCAGATTTACCAACTTGGATTACTGAATGGGATACTGGTAAAACCACAATTAATGGTTCAACTGTATTAACTCCTAAAATCTTTGCAGGTACAGTTAGTAATGGATTACCAACTGGTGTTGCTATGGGTAAAAATGTATTTGGAACTAGTGGTAGTTATAGTGGTGTTAATGGTATAGTTGGATATAAGAGTGGTACTAAAACTTATGAATTTAATACTAATGGAGAAGTATTAATAGGTAATAAAAATGCTTCACATATTAGTTGGGATGGTAGTAATTTAGAAATAGTAAGTGGTAGTAGTCCAGTTGCTAGTAAATCTGATATTGATAAAGTAAATCAAAAGATTAATGAAATAAAAGAAAATGTAGATGATTATACAATAGTTATAACTAAAGATACAATAGTAACTAAATGTGATATAAATGGAAATATAATAGATTAAGGAAGGTGATATGATGGCAAATCTTTCAATTATTGGTAGTCCTTCGACTACCAATAATAACCTTATAGTTAGTTATAGTACGGATATTTCAGATATTACTAATATAGAAATTAGTAATAATGGAAGTAATTATATAAGTGCAACAACTTTTTCAAACAGTTCTGCAACTTTTGATGTATCTAGTTGGAAAAATGGTACTTATAATTCATGTACCTTAAGAGTTACATATGGTAAAGATGGCGAAGAAACGCAATTGCTTATTAATAATATAGGAAATATAACACAAACAGTGGGAAATTCATTCTATATTCAATATAGTACAAATAAAGCAGTAGTTAAACATGAAGTATCATGGGACGGAGGAAATACATTCTATGATAAAACAAGTGATGTAACCTCTAGTGGAAATAATTATTCTTTTAAACACGATGATAAAACTAGTGCTGGAACTTATAGAATGGCTATAAGAGTTACAACTTCAAGTGGAGAAACTGTAACAAGTAATATATTTACAGTAACTATAAATTCAGGAGTATCAGTAGATACTTATTATACTGTTAATTATCACTTACACAATGCTACTAGTTCTAATACAACTACTTCAATCAAAAAAGGTTCGAGTTATTCTACTACTGTTGCTCCTGAAAGTGGTTATAGAATAACTAAAATATACTGTGTAATGAATGGAGACGATATAAGTGATTCAACAGTTAATGGTAACAATGTTCACATAGATAATGTTATAGGAGAGGTTCATGTTACTGTATATACAGAAGCAACAGGTGGAAGTACAGATACTTATTATACTGTAACTTATAATTTAAATGATTCAGTAAGTAGCAATACTACTACATCTATTAAAAAAGGCTCTAGTTATCATACTGTTATTACTGCTAATGCAGGTCATAAAATAACTAGAATTCTATGTACAATGAGTGGTGTAAATATAATTGATAGAGATGGTACGAGTGGTGATATCAGTATAGCTAATGTTTCAGGTGATATTACTATTTCTATTACAACAGAAGCAACTGGTGGAAGTACAGATACTTATTATACAATAAGATATTCTTTACATGATGCTACTAGTTCTAACACAAGTACCTCTATTAAAAAGGGTTCTAGTTACTCTACAACTATTGCCCCTAAAAATGGTTATAGAATAACTCAAATATATTGTGTAATGGGTGGTAATGATATAAGCAGTTCAGCTGTTAATGGTAATAATGTCTACATAGACAATGTTACAGGTGATGTGAGTATTTTAGTAAATACAGAAGCAACTTCAGGCACTAAGGTTTATACAGTAACTAGAAATGTAACTAATTGTATATCAACAGGAAGTGATACTTTAGATACTTCAATAACTACAACATTCCAAAGTGTAGTTGCACCTAATGATGGATGTGTATTAAAAACTTTAACTGTAAGTATGGGTGGAGTTGACTATACTAATGGTCTTGATGTTATAACAGATATGGAATGGAATGGAAAACCTGCTAAACTAATAACTATTAAAAACGTAAATGGTAATATAGTTATTAATGCAGTTGCTGAAAAAGAAACTACTAAACCTGATATACCTGATACACCAATTGTAGATGATATCTTAGAAATATTACCTTCATGCACATATATTGATATTGCTGAAGGTGGAAGTAAAACAATATACTTTAAATTATCAAATAAACCTACATCAAGTACAACTATAAATATTTCTTCATCATCTTCTTATTTAACACTTTCTACAAGTCAATTGACTTTTACTGCCGATAATTATCATATTGCTCAATCTGTAAACGTAACTTCTACTAGTGATAACAATAAAACTAATGATATATATAATATAACTGTATCAGCAACTGGTCTAACAAGTAAAACAATAACAGTAGATGTCATAGATAGTTCTAATAGTAATTTTGAAGTAATTTATGACAATGGTACTTTAGTGGAAGGTGCTTCGTTTACATTAAATAATGCAGTTAATTATGGAACTTATATAAGTACTAACCAAAATCAAGATGTTAGTGTTGCAATAAGTAATCATCCATTAACTCTTAACAAAAATGATAAAGTACATGTAGTTTTAGGATTAGGAACAAGTGACCCATCATCAATTTATTCTTTACGTAGTTTAGTTTTAGGCGATGGTTCAGCTAATAACATAAGTAATTCTAACATGATTAATGAGGTGCAAATAAAAGAAGCATTATCAAACGATGGCAAAGTAGATACTTACTGGACAATAGCTGGTAATTTATCAAATATAACTTTAACATTCACATGTTATTTTGCACGAGTTAATATTTATAAAATTTATATAGAAAGAGGGAAATAAGTATGGCGAATACAATAAATTCTACTAATAATCTCACATCCACAAAAATACCTGAATTATATATTAGATATTTCAATCCTAAACAAAAAGTTAATGAAACGATAAGCATTAAATATTATGTATCTGATAGTACTCAAGCTGAGTATTTGAATAAAGATGATAGTAAAACTTTTACAACTATTGTTAAAATAAAAGACAAGACATATAATAAAACTACTAAAGCTGGAGAATATTCAATAGATATAGGTTCAATTGCTACTACTGGAGAAACTTATTTTAGCATTTATACTATAGATGATAATGGTGTGGCGAGTATTGAACAATTTTTTGATATGCTAATAGTTAATGATACATATAATCAAGTAAATAATTATAATATGACAACTGCTGATTTGTCTACATACAATATTACTGTTGGTGAAACTGCTAGTATATCACAAGCTAAAGCGAATAATACAGGGTTGAATAACTTATTTAAAGCAGTTAAAAATAATGGTCATAATAAAATTACTATGTTAAATAAAGTTTATATGTTAGATTATCATTCTGATAAAGTAGTTTTACCTGATAATTTCACAGTAGATATGAATGGAGCAACATTTAAAGCAACTCAATGTAATGATATTAATGTATCTAATTTAGTAGATTTAAAAGATTGTTTTGATTCTCATGTTAAAAATGGTAAGTTAATTGGTAACTATGATGGATTTGATTTCGAAGCAACAAAGACCAATACAAATTATAATATACCTGGTGAAGGATTAGCAGTTGCTGAAATTAATGGGGCAAGATATTCATCTTTTGAAGATATGGAAATGGGATATTCAGTTGGTTACAATTTAGGTGTGTTCGGTGGTAAACTAGCTGGATATGTAGGAACTCCTGGTCAATTAGCTTTTCCAAATGCATATTATATAAATGACCAAGGTAGTACAGTTAGTAGTACTACTATGAGTACAACAGAATTAATTGATATTTCAACATTATTAGATAGGGGAGAAATACAATGTAATGTGTATTTAGGATACGGTGGATTAGCTTTGAATAAAGCAGAATTGTTTTTTCATTTTTACGATAGTCAATCTGCTTATAAAACAACAATAAAAACAAGACAATATCAAGTTGTTAAAATACCAAGTGGTACGAAATATATGAGGGTTACTGGATTTACTTCAACTACAACTTCTTCAGGTATGACTATATGCCATACTGGTGGTGCTACAAATTGTGAATTGATTAATGTAAAATCATATAATACTAGAACTTGTGCAATGCACCCTGGTATATACAATCATTTACTTATAAAGAATTGTTCATTTAATTATGTTGCTGATGAAAACGAATATAAAGTAACAAAGTTAGCTTTGGATTTTGAAGATGGATATGAAAATGGTAAAAATTTATTTTTCATAAATAATGAAGTTTACAATGGAACATCTGCTTTAACAATTCAAAAATGTTTCAATTGTAATGTTATTAAATGTAGAAATTTTGGATTAGACTTAAGAGGACACATAAAAGGAGCTAACATTAAAAATAATTTCTTCAACGATGGAAGTATTTATACGACTAGTTTTGAATCTCAATCACATCTTAAGTTACATAATAATACATTTTTAAAAGTATTGAAATTTTTAAAATGGGATGATAAAGGAGATTACTCTACTGTAGGATTGACGAAATTAGATTGTAAACAAAGTTATCAAAACAATTCTAATATTAATGTAATAATTGATAAAGCTGTTGAAAATAATAATGGAGGAGGAACTACTCCTGAAACATTAACTATAAGTAATATATCAAACATAACACAAACTGCTAACACAGAATTTTATATTCAATATAGTACAAATATAGCAGTAACAAAACATGAGGTTTCATGGGATGGCGGAAATACATTCTATGATAAAACAGAAGATGTAACTTCTAATGGAACATCATATAAATTTAAACATGACAATAAAGCTAGTGCTGGAACTTATAGGATGGCTATAAGGGTAACAACTGCAAACGGTACTACTAAGACAAGTAATATATTTACAGTAACATTAGTAGACAAGAACCAATTAACTTTCACTCAATATAAGAGACTTAATGACGGAGTGATAACAGATACCACAGATGGAACTTATTATACTACATTAAACTATATAAATGTGACTGCTGGTAAATCTTATACTATAAATCTTAATAAAGCTAATTATGTATGTATTTGTTATTATAACTCATCAAATTCTTATGTATCATTCGCTGAAGGCAACACAGATGACTGGTCAAATAAAGAGTTATCATATACATTTACAATACCAGCAAATATAACAAAAATATTAATATGTGCTACTGGTGATGCAAGTACATCTATTACAGGTGTGTTAAAAGAAAATACTGGCTCTGGTACAAATCCAAGTGATTTATTAGACTCTACTGGTGCTTATGTGATAGATGATTTCTCAGGTAGCAGTGTGGACTTAAACAAATGGGGATATGAATTAGGTTATGTTAGAAATGGTGAGACTCAAAGATATACAAATACTAATGCTGAAATCAATAATGGTATATTAGCATTAAGAGGTTTGAAAGCTAGTGATGGTTCTTGGACATCTGCATCTATTATTTCAAAAGGTCACTTTGCTTTTATGTATGGTAAAATAGTAGCTAGAGTTAGAGCTTGTAACTATAATGGAGCATTTGGTGCATTTTGGACTTTAGGTGATAGCTTTGAATTTGGATATAAAGAAAATAGCAATCCGGACACATTAGGTGAATGGTGGGCTTATTGTGGTGAATTTGATGTAATGGAATTTTATAACGGTAAGTTAACTTGTGGTACATTCTTCAATGAAAAAGAAGAAAGTGGTCGTGTATGGTATAATAATTATCCTACTGGTGATTGGCATGAGTTTGCTATGGAATGGAATACAGATGGTAGTCTAATTTTCTCTATAGATGGGCATGAATTAAGTAGAACAAGTGCTACTGATAATAGAGCATTCCATATACCACACTTCATTTTACTTAATCAAGCAATTGGTGCTAGTGGTGGTACTCCTGATAGTAATACTACTGAAATAACGCAATACGTAGATTGGGTTAAATATTACCCTTTAAGTACAGATAATTTAGTATTAAATTCTAACGACTTCTCTTTAACTGCTATGGATTGGAATGATAATTCTCACAACTGTATGGTAAGACCTACTTTTAATGATAATTGTATCAATAAATCATTAACATGGTCGTCTAGTAATTCAAGTTTAGTATGGGTTCATAGTGGACTATGTAGTACTTATGCAGGAGCTAATGGTGAAGTAGTAATAACTGCCACTTCTCACTCAGGTGTATCAAAAGAGATTATATTAACTGTATCAAATGGTACATTGAGAGGAAAAAGTTCAGGTGGTTCAACTACTCCAACTATAGGTAATATGACTAATGGAAAAGGTATAAACCAAAGTACTCATATTATAACTGATAATGCAGACTGTTGGGCAACAGTTAACCCAGTAACAGTTGAAAAAGGTGCTACTTATACATTACAAATGGATGCTACATGGGTTTGGGGATATGCTTTTGATGATAGCGATAATTATGTTAGTGAATTGTTTACAAGTAATGGTAATAATAATTACACATACACATTCACTGCTCCTACAACTAAGATAAGATATGGTTGTTATGACCCAGGTAAATATTTAACATATTGTAATTTAACTAAAACTTCAAGTGGTACAACTACATTAACTATAAGCAATATAGCTAATATAACAAAACCTGAGAAAACAGAGTTCTATATATCTTATAGTACGAATAGAGCAGTAGCTAAACATGAAGTATCATGGGACGGAGGAAATACATTCTATGATAAAACAAGTGATGTAACTTCTAGTGGAACAAACTATCAATTTAAACATGATAACTCTGCTACTGCCGGAACATATAGAATGGCTATAAGAGTTACAGATAGTAACGGTAATACTAAAACAAGTAATGTATTTAGTGTTACTCTTACAAGTACATCTACTCCTGAACCTACTACTCCTACACCAGTATACGAATTAGCCGATACAGTATTTGACGGCTCTTCTAAATATGTAGACACTGGAGTAAAACCATTCAAGACTGCAAGTAATTACACTATATTCATTGACTTTGATGATTATGGAGCTAGTCAAGGGCAACAGCCATATTTATTCCACTGTGCATATGAGAATGCCGACGGTGACGGATTAAAAGTATATTATAATAACGAAGATAATCACTACTATATAATAGGAAATAGACAAAACGCTAGCGATGGTACTTATGAATCTAGTTGGACATTAGTTGGTGGTAAAAATAATAAAATTGCTATAGCAATCTCTAAAGGTGTGGTTAGCCAGATAGTAATAAATGGCTCAGCTGTTGCAGTTACTAAGAATGCATACGACATGAACGACTATTCATTAATACTAGGAGCTTATCAGGATGTAGAATGCAATAAGAGCAAGTACTGGAAAGGCACAATACATACGTTCAAAGTATGGGATTCAGCTTTCACAGTAGCTCAACTAAAAGAACTATGTAACTCATCTAGTGGAGGTGGTAGTAACCCAGGCGGTGGCGATAGTGGTTCAAGTGATGCTTATAGACCAGGTAGAACTCTAATATGGGAAGATGATTTTACTGGCACAACTTTAAATAGAGCTAACTGGGATTACGAAAACAATTATAGTAGACCAAATGAAGTTCAAAATTATGTAGCAGGAACAAATAACGTATGGGTAGAAAATAGTAATCTTGTTATAAAAGCTAAGAAGGAAAGCTCGAATGGTAAAGAATGGTCGAGTGGTTGCATCCATACAGATAATAAACAAGAGTTTATGTATGGTAGATTTGAAGCTAAGATTAAGATACCTCAAACAGTTGGTTCTTTCCCAGCATTTTGGACTCTTGGAGGTAACTATGAAGAAGGTGGAGGTATTACCTGGCCATACTGTGGTGAGATAGATATCATGGAACACAAATATGGTTACGCATGGACTACAGCCGGTGCATTATACAGAACAGACCTAGTATGGGACAACTGGGATGCGAAAGATTTAGGTAGGGTTGATTCAGGAAACATAGGAAGTTTCGATGATTACCATATCTATGCTATGGAATGGACTGCTAATAAGTTAGACTACTATGTAGATGATAGACTTATAGGACATTCTGATATAAGTGATGATAGCCAATGGTTCATGTTCCATCAACCACACTATATACTACTAAATCAAGCTTTAGGTGCCGCCGGTGGTAGTGTTCCTAGTAATATGACTGAATATACAATGTATGTAGACTGGGTTAGAGTTTATGCACCAGAAGAAGCACCAAGTGGTGGAGGTACTTCTAACCAAATTTGGTTTGAGGACACAAGTGCTAGACATATGGAAAAATGGAGTAAACTTGGCTTAATACTTAAATTCAACGAAAGTTGGAATAATAAAGTAGTTACATGGAAATCTAGTAATACAGACATAGCTACTGTATGTGGTGGTAGAGTAGACTCTAAAGGAGTTGACGGAACTTGTATTATAACTGCGACAACATTAGAAGGTAATTCAGCTAGCATAACTGTTAATGTAGGTTCTGGAGGAAGTAGTTCTGACAGTACTGAATATGAAACATCTACAACATCTGATTACATTTTAGACAAGATGTACCCCATGCCACAAAATCATGAAGCACTACCTAGTGGCGTAAAAGATACATGGGCTACTCAATCACGTTGGGAAAATCAACAAAGACCTACTGCGATAGCACATAATTGTGGTCAATCAGGATGTCCAGGTGCAGTGGCATTTAGAGCGTTGGGTGCTTGGGCAAATGTATATAGAGTAAAAGATAAAGGTTTTAGTACCAACACAGGTGTTGAAATGAGAAATATAAAAGTTTACGGATGGTATAATGGTCAATGGGAAAAAGTGCAAGATTTAGCAGTCCCTGATGGAAACTTCTATGCTGAAAGTTTTTCAGGTGATAGCAACACATATTTTAGTGACAGTATAAAAACTACAAGTACTAGTAAAACTATAATCTTAAGAGAAGCTAATAAGATTAATGGTGAAAACTGTATGTATCACCCATTCTCTAATATTAAAAACTTTGATACAAAATATGAATATGTATACACTTGTATAGATTTACGTAAAGTAAAATGGAATGAAAGTGGTACAGATGATAGAGATAGTTCTCATTACTGTGCAAGTTGTGGAGGAGATTGGTGGTTAGCTGAGGGATTAACTTTCGATAGTAGTTGGCAACACAACAAAGGTATAGCTCAACCTAAGATAATTGAAATTACAAAAGAGTGGAGAAGATTCAGTATGACTACAGTTCCACAAAATTGGACAAATGGATTTCCACAATAGGAGAGTGATAAAATAATGAGTAGTTATATAAGTAATTCGTTTTCAGTATCGGTCAATAGACCGACTACTGGAACAATTGAACCCGTATCAACCGTTAATATATACAAAAATGAAAAAATGTTACAAGCTGTAAGTGGTACGCCAGGTGAAGGAGAATATAAAGTTACTATAACAAATACAACAAATTGTAATGCTAGTATAAAATCTGATAATAAAACTATATTATTAAATTCTGTAACAGGAAATAATGGTACAATAGAAATATCAGTAAATATTGAAAATAAAAAAACATATAGCAAAACAATTTCAGTTGCTAATGTTAATGATACATCTGTTTTAAGTAGTAATTTTAGTAGAATTGAACAAACTGCTAATAAAATAAGTTGGATAGTAAAAAGTGGTACTAGTTCAAGTAATATGACATTAACAGATGAAGCAATGGATATTATTTCAGAAAATATTAATTTAACAGGTAAGGTTACTTTTTCTACTTTAGATAGTTATACTCAAGGTAAAATAAATGATTCATATCAATTGACTTCAGGTTGGTCATATAGAGGAACAACTACAATTAATGGTGCTAAAATACAAACAGGTACAATAACTGCTGACCAAATAAGTGCTAATGCAATTACTGGTAAAAACATTACAGGTGGTACGATAAATATAGGTAGTGGTACATTTGTAGTTAATAAAAATGGTCAAATCATTGCAAGCACAGAACCTAACTCAAAAGGTCAATATTTGAAAATGAATAGTTCAAGTTATAAAATTTATAATGGTTCTAAAAATGTTGCCATGACAATAGGATTTAGAGATTTAAACTTTGAAAATGGTAATGTATCAACTTCATCACCAGCAATATATTTAGGTGCAGATGGTATAAATAATAAAGGTGGTACTAGCTACACTGCCGGAACAGGTAGATATTATGGTAGAATATTTGCAACAGACCACAATACATCTATGGTAGGTAGTCATGTTGGTGTTCCTATGATGGAAATGGACTTTAATACAAGATTTACTGATAGTGATACCGGTAATCCAATAACAAGTCAATTTAGATTCTTTGCAGATGGAGATATGATAATAGCTCCAGTTTGTGACCTTCAAATAAGAACCCATCAAAAAGATAACACTGTAACAAAAGGTGGTTCAGAATATGAAGTAGCTTACTTTGCTTCAAGTTCATCTGAATGGTATCCAGCATTTATGAGAGCTTATGCAGTAACAAATAATTTTAATAAGAAAGGTTTGTTTTTAGGAGATTATTATATGAGTTCTTCTGGTAATGGATATGATTCATCGCTTGGTGATTTTGTTAGTGCAGTTTGTGTAAAGGCTGGTAAATCAAGTTCAGGAGATAAAATGAGAACATTTAGACCACATACAGATAATGTTGCTATATTAGGTTCAGGAGGATATAGATGGTCAAAACTTTATTGTGGTAGTAGTTCAATAAATACTTCTGATAGAAGATGTAAAACAAACATAAATTATCTTACTGCTGATAATGTAAAAGTTGCAAGTAAACCTCTATTTAATGAAAATGAAATATGGAATTTTGTAAAAGATATTGATTTTGCAACATATAATTTTATAGATAATGAAACAGGAGGAGCTAAAGAAGATAATCAAATAGGATTTATTTTACAAGATTTAATTCAAGCTTATCCTGATTTAACCAATTCTTTATTATTAGATAAAGGTAGTTATGATGTAGAAGAGGGCGAAGATGATACAATAGTTCCTATGTTGGGATACAATAGTGGAAACTATGTTAACTTATTAGGTTGTGCTTTAAAACAAGCATTACAAAGAATAGAGAAATTAGAAGAACAAATAAATAAATAGATTAAAGTCTTATAAATATAATGTAAAATAAAAATAAAGGAGAGATATTAATGGATATAAAACTTGAAATTGCTTTTCAACAAGCAATGGAAGAAATAGCAAATTTAAATCAAAGAGTTATTCTTGAAAAAAGTTTAAGAATACAAGTAGAAGAAGAAAATAAAGAATTAAAGGAAAAAATAGCAAAATTAGAAAAAGATAATCCTCAATAAATATAAATAAAAGAAGGTGATAGAATGAGTGATAACTTAATAAAAAAACCTTTAACTATTACTATTAATGGAAACACTGCTAGTTTAAATGAACCTATGTATTTTTATCAAGAGGATAGATGGATAGATTTTGAATTCACTATAGCAGATGTAAAGTATAAATTTAATGAATATAGTGGTAATATATTAATTGAATCAAATGCTTCTTATGCAGTAATTAAAGTATTAAAACCAAATGGTGATAGATTTATGACTGATAAATTACCAATACAAAATAATACAGTTATACTTTCTATAACAGATGAATTTGCTGATGAATGTGAAGAATGTGGTGTTCATACAATGCAAATACATTTGTATGATGATGAAAGAGATGATGCAACAGGAAAAAAAATACAAGGTAGAGTTACTATCCCACCTGTAAATTTTGAAGTATATGAACCTATATTCCATGATGATAAAAGTATAGCAACTGTTTCTTGTGTAAGAGCAGATGATGAATAATGGCTGAAAATTATATTACAAAAAATATTGTTGTTACTATAAATGGAACTACTGTGCAATTAGATGAGCCACTGTATTTATACCAACGTGATAAAAATATAGATGTATATTTTTTAATAAGAAATTTTAAATATGACTTTGCAAAAGGTACTCAAGAAGAAGTTAATGTTGTTGAAAAAACAAATGCTAGTTATGCAACAATAAGAGTATTAAAACCTGAAATCTATGCAACAAAAATTGGTAAAGATGGCAAACCACTTGGAGAAGATGGTAGAAAATTTGTTAGTGATGAACCAATACCAGTTGTAGATGGAAAGGTTTTATTTACTGTTACGGAAACTTTTATAGATGAAGTAGAAGAAATAGGTAATTATCAACTTCAAATTTCTTTATGGGATGAAAATCAAGGTGGTAAAATTACAATACCACCTATTCCTTTTGAAGTTTTAAAACCTATATTTCCAGATGAATATGTTGGAGACTTTACACCAGGTCAAATAGATATAACTAAAATAGGAATGTCAAGAATAGTTAATGATGATTATATTATTAGTGGCAATAATAATGAAATTAGTGTTATGGCTTTACGAGAAGATAGTGGTTTAGAGGAATGGAAATATGGACAAATAATTTCAGCTACAAGAATGAATGCTATAACATCTAATTTAAATGACATATGGACTGAATTAAAAGAATTAGGTAAATCTATTGATATAAATGCTTCTAATGTAAAATATGACAATGCTTTATATCCAACAGTATCAAAAGCTTTAGATAAATTATTATATATAAAATTAGCAATATCTAATTTTTCAGTAAAATTAGATGAAACTTATTCAAATAATATTATTTGGGAATTAGGAAAAACTTTTAATTCACCAATAATTATTAATTGGAATTATAATAAAACAATGGAAGAAATAACAAACCAAACTCTAACACTTCCAAAAAGTGGAGTAATTAGTAATCTTGAAAAATCTTTAACATATACTTGCAATGATACAATAAATGGAAATGATAATTATTCTTTTAAAATAACGGCTACCGATGGTAAGGAGACTATAAGTAGAACAATAACACTTATTCATTATAATAAGGTTTATTGGGGTACTTCAAGTAGTACAACTTTTAATAATACTTTTATCGCTACTTTAAAAAATAGTACGTTAAGTAATAACATAAAACGAACTATAAATGTTAATGCCACATCTGATGAATATATTTACTATGCATTTCCCACAAGATTAGGTACACCTGTATTCAAAGTTGGAGGATTTGAAGGTGGATTTAATAAAGTTAGTACAATCTACTTTACTAATTCTTATAACTATGTTGAAAAATATGATATTTATAAAAGTACAAATGCAGGATTGGGAAATACAACTGTAGATATATCTTAGTAAAGGTGGTGATTTTATGGCTATAGAAATTATAGATACCTTAAAACAAAAGAATAATGGTACTTTTGGTTTAGTAGATAGTAATGATATTATTGGTGGATTTTATCAAACTGATAATATAACTGAAAGAAATTCCATACCTTCAAATAGAAGAAAAGAAGGTATGTTCTGTTGGGTTAAAGAAGAAAAAAAGGTTTTTCAGTTAGTAAATGGATTGACTAATGAATGTTGGATTGAATTTAAATCAGGTAGCTCGGATAGTGGAGGTACTATAATCGATGGATATGCACATATATGGATAGGTGATAAGCCACCAAAAGATAAAAATATGTTATGGTTAGATACTAATTCAGATGGAATATTAGAAGATGAAACAGATATAGAAACAGTAAAAAAATTACTTAATAAAATATCTGATTTAGAAATAAAAATATCACAATTAACTAAAAGGGTTGCTTATTTAGAAGAGCATGGAGTAGTTAATCCTGATAAACCTGATAAACCTGGTGTATTAACAAGTGTTGGTTTATTACTTGAAGATGGAACTCCATTATTACTTGAAGATGGCACTCCATTATTGTTAGAGGGAGAGAAAAGCGAAAGTAGTGGCAATGTAATAAATGGAATATTATTAGAAGATAAAACAAATATATTATTAGAAGATAACACTCCATTGTTATTAGAATAAATATAGGAGATGATAAATAAATGGCTACAGAAGGTAAAAAAATAAGTCAATTAACAGAAGTGTTAAATGTTGACAAAGAAAATGACTATATAATTGTACAACGTGGAACAGATAATAAAAAGTTAAAATTAGCCAATGTAATGACTACGGATAATATGGGTGACAATTATGTTGATTTAAAATCATATGAAGATAAAAGTGAATTCAGATTAATCATAAATGATGATGGAAAAGTTCAAGTATTCCCAAAAGAATGTGTTGAAGGTCATACTTATGCTGAAAATGATAACTTACAAGTACCTTTAAAATTGGCTAGTTATGTAGGTAATTCTCAAACTGCATTATCTACTGTTAATAATGGAGGTATTGTTATAAATCAAATTTATGGTGGTGGAGATTTAATTCCTAGTTCAACTTTACAAGCACCAAGTGTAAGTCATAGTTTTGTTGAACTATATAATCGTAATGTTGTAGATATTAATCTAAAGGGATTATATTTGCATTATAAAGGTAATGATGAAACTGTTTGGAAAACATTAGCATTAAGAGGACTTTTACCAGCTCATACTGCTTTTTTAATTAGAGGTAAACAACATGGAGATTTAATGAGTGATTTAGTAAGATGTAAAATATACGATTATGACCAAGAATGGATAGATGCTGATAAGAATGAACCAATAGCATTTAGTAGAAATGGTATGTCAATGTATTTATCAACTAAAGCAACACCTCCTGAAGTAAATGAAAATCCAAATAGATATCTTATAACTACTGATACTTCCGGTGTATCAACATTATCATATGTCAATGGATATTATGTAGATTTATTAGGAGTGGGTAGTGCTGATGGAACAAAAAATCCAGTTGCATATGAAAAATTCTATTGGACTTGTATGGATAAGGATACTGCCATAAGAAGAATAGATTTTTATAATAATAAAAACAATAAATATGATACAAAAGCTATAAATTATAAAACTTGTAATATAGAACATTATAGACCAAGAAGTTTAAGAGATGGGATTTGGGATAACTATTGTGATAAAGCGACTATAAATGAAAATATACCTAATCTTATAGATATAACTTTTGGTGAACAACCTACAACAAGACTTTTTACATGGCAATCTGTTTTAACAGATAATGGTTGTGTAAGACTTAGAAGAATAAAAGATAAAAGTGGAGTAGCGGTAACTGAAAATTGGAAAGAATATGAAAGTGAACGTGAAATAGTTAATAATCATGGTACATTTATGACAATACATAGAACCAAGATAACTAATATAACACCTGGTTTATATGAATATCAATGTGGAGAAGAAGGTTATTGGTCAGATGTACAAATGATAGAAATGAGAGAATATACAGATACTAGTACCATTAAAATGCTATGGACTACGGATTAAATATTAGTCCCTATATAAAGTGATTTATATAGCAAACCTCTTGAATTGCTGGAAAACCCTTAGAGCCTTAATACCACAATATAAGAGAAATCATTATATGAAGGTTTGAAAAGTTTAAGGATTGGGTAATCAGCAGGTAAGATTCTAAGTTGTGTAAACAATATGAATAAACTTCAACGAACAAGTATCCTAGTAGTCTAGGTAGTGGGAGGGGTCTCGAAAGAGATTGTGATATGCTCTACTCTCATGGGAAATCCATGAGCAGTTTTCCTTGAGTAAGAAAACGGATAGAATAGTAACGATATTCTATTGAATATAAGGCAACAAGGTTTCACTCAACCTGAGTATGAAGCTTGGAGAACTTGTGTTAAAGCTATGCAAACTAGAACTGATTTTTATAATGATTATGGTTTACCTGTATTTGATTTTCATTTAAACACTGGAGTAACAAATTAAGCTCCCTATGTAAGTAAATTGCATAGCAAACCCTTTGAATTGCTTGTAATCCCTAAAGTCAACTAAACTACAACGTAACTTGAAAAAGTAAGCGTGAATGTTGCAAAAGCAGAAAAAATTAGTTGAATGGTATATGGTTAAACCCTAAGTACCTTTACAATGGGTGTCTAGCAGGTAAGATTCTAAGTTGCTATAAGCAATATGAATAAACTTCAACGACTAAGTATCCTAGTAGTCTAGGTAGTGGAGGGTATCCCTTTATGGGATGATGATATAGTCTACTCTCATGTGAAAGCATGAGCAGTTCATAAGAGAACGGTATAAGGTTTAACGAACTTTATATGAATGTTAGGACATTTCACAAAATGCTTCCAATTTATTTGAATGGTTGTATTACACTGATTATGCTAAAGAATTTTGTAGAAACATACCACATTTAACAGCTTGTGGTAATAATGACCTCGTTGATAAAAAATATGGTTTTGCTTATGAACATTATGCTACATATGAAAATGTACCTAAATTAAATGATTATCATAAAGAAGTTCAAGCAACAACTGATTTTCCTATGGTATCAACTTATTCATTTGATTTAGGGTCTACTCATTTCATATGTATAAATTCAAATCAAGAACAAATGTATAATGATTATGGTATAAATCAAACAGAATTCTTATTAAAACAAGCGTACTTCCTAGATAGAGATTTATGGAAAGTAAGTAAAAGAGCTACAAAACCTAAATGGGTAATTGTATATGCACATTTAAGTCCTTTTACTGTAACAAGAGCAAAAAGATTACAACATTGGATACCTATACTTGAAAAATATGGTGTAGATTTATTCTTATGTGGTCACAATCACACATATTCAAGAAGTATACCAATAAAATGTGGATATGAAAAATCTGCATATGCAGATATGATAAATGAAAAAAATTATAATACTTATGTGCCAAAAGGTAAAAATTACACTTTAGTAAATGAAACAAAATTAAATGGTAGTGAGATAACTAGAAGTGCTAACATATCTCAAGGTGTTTATTATGTTATGTTCCAAGCAGGTGGTGCTAAACAAAGTGGTAAAGAAAAAGCTATTGATTTAAGTACTATGACATTCTTAAATAGCACTGGTGGAACAGTAACAAGTGGTACTGAATACACTAAACATTTCCATACTGGAACAAATAGACCATGGTGGTATGAATATACAGGTGCTTTACCTGTACAACCTTGTTTTGCAACTTTGGATATTTCGCCAACATCAATAAAGATAAGTATGAATTATGTTAAAGAAGTAGAATCCATAGATAAAGAAACTGGTGTAATGACAGTAGATAAATATGACCCAAATAAACATACAATTGTTAACTTTGATAATTTGACAATAAACTATAGCGATAGAAATCCAGCTTATAGAACTGGAGTATCTGCTCCTTATTATAATGAAAATAAAAATTATTAAAGGGGATGATTAAATGTCTATTAAAAGATGTATTATTAAAGACGGAAAAGAACAATGGATAGAAGTTGCTGGAGGAAGTAGTTCTATAAATACAGGCGAAGCAATAAACGTTAGTATAAGAGATAATGACGATTTATTTGAAAGTCAAAACGTAGAAGGAGCTTTAACAGAATTATCTTATGAAATACAAAATGTAGACAATGTTTTAACAAATCATATAAACAATTCTGCTATACATGGTGGAGGTGGAGGTGGTGGTAGTATGCCTACCATCACTTCTGACTTTACAATAAATAAATCAGATGGTATAAGCGAAATAGAAATACCTATATTTTTTAATTCACCTAACTTAGGAGAAGGTTTAGCTTATGTGTTAGTTAATAATGTTGAAGTGGGTACACAAACTGTTCAACAAGGTAATAATACAATTATAGTCCCTCCTTTAGGAGCTGGTAAAAATATAATTATATCAATCTATGTAAAAGATAGAGCAGGACTAATATCTAACCAAATAAACTGGACAGTAACAAGTGGTGGTATAACTTTAACTATGTTAACTGATACAAGTGCTGATTATGGTACTACAAGTAGAATAGTGTTATCATATACAATATCTTGTATGACTGGTGAAGATATTGAAGTTTACTTTGATATAGATGGCACAACATATAAAACAAAAGGTACAAATGGATATAATACTTATGAAATTACAGGATTAGATATAGGAGTACACGTTATAACTTATTGGGCAACATCAGCTGAATATGAAACAAAACATAGTACGTTTACATTAATAGTAGTAAGTAAAGACCGAATAATATTATCAACTCAATTTGACTCAACTGCCGAATATGAAAGTGGTATACCAATTAGTATACCATATAGATTGTCAGTAGATAGAGATGAAGATTTTACTGTAAATTTATATATAAATAATGTTTTAGATAAAACTATAGTAACTAGACCAACTTCATTATATTGGACTATATCATCATTAGACCCTGGTGATTATACTTTAAAAATAGAAGCAAAAAATGAATCTTTGGGAATGAGTAATTATATAGAATTTAAATGTAAAGTTATTCAAGGTGAATATACTAGAATACAACCAGTAATAGATAGTTCTTTAATAGCTTGGTTCGATGCAACAGATAGAACTAATAATGATAATGATAGAGATGTTTGGACAGATAAAATAAAAGGTAATAAAGGTTATCTTCATAATTTTAACTATGGTTCTAATGGATGGTTAAAACAAACTGGTAAAGAAATTAGTGAACTTGTTATGAATGGTACTGCTTATGTTGAAATAGATATGACACCTTTTGCTGATAACTTTAAAAATGGTGGTGTAATTGAATTAGTATTTAAAACTAGAGATGTTGGTAATAGCAATGCTAGAGTTTTAGATATAACTGATACATTATCACCATACAAAGGTGTTTATATAGATACAAGAGAAGCATACTTATCTACTTCATCACAATCTATAAATGGTTCTATAGGTGAAGATGAATATATACAAGTATTATATAATATAGATAGAATTAATAAATATTGTCACATAGTTGTTAATGGAGTAATAATAAAATCTTGTAAATTAGCTGATAGTGGTAGTGGTACTTCTGCTATATTAGAATCATTAGCTCACACTAAAAAGATTTATTTAAACTGCCAAAAAGGAACTGATAATTTTGGTTCTTGTGAAATAACACATTTAAGAATATATGATAGAAACTTTACTTTTGATGAAATATTGCAAAACTTTTTATCAAATTACGATGATTTAAAAGTACAAAAAAGTAAATCGGATTTTAATAACCTATTAAAGAACATAATGCCTGTCATGAATATAACTGCTGACCAAAAACGTTTAGATGATATGACAGATACAAATAAAGTTGAAGTTGCCATGACCTATACATCACCTAATGCAGATTTATATGGACAAACTTTAACTAACGCTAGTAACTGTTTAATGTATTGGCAAGGTACATCTTCTATAGCATATAATATTAAAAACTTTAATATATTACTTAGAGATGAAAATAGACAACCAATAATGTATAGTCCTTTTAAGAATTGTATACCACAAGACTTATTTTGTCTAAAAGCAAACTTAATGGAATCTACTAATGGTCATAACGTAGGTATAGCTGGATATGTTCATGATTACTTATATACAACTTTGAATCCAGCACAAAAAATAGATAGTAGAGTAACTAGAAGTGTATTAGGTTTCCCTATACTACTTTATATAAATGGAGAATTACAAGGTCTATATGACTTCAACTTAGATAGATATTCAACAAAGGCATTTGGATATGAATTAGATGAATATAAAGATACTTGTAGAGTATATGAAATATCTGCCAATACTAATAAAACTGCTGGAGCATTTATTCCTTGGACTAAGGAAACCGGTGTGGATGAATGGACATGGTATAAAAATGACTTTGTGGGTATATATCCTGAACGTATACAAAATTCAATTAATGATGATTTCTCTGCATTAAAAACATTAATATCATTTGTACATGATTCTACTGATGAAGTTTTTACTACAAATTTTGCTACATATTTTGATAAAGAATCAGTAATAAGATATTATATCTTAGTTCTAGTTTTGGGGCTAGTAGACTCGCTCGGGAAAAATGCTAAGTTAGTAACGTTTGATGGTGTTAAATGGGAAATACAATTCTATGACTGCGACACCGCTTTTGGGTTAACAATAGCTCAAATAAAATCTACTCTGATTAATGGCGAAAGTCCAGAGATGGATAACGCTCAAGAAGAAAATTTATTAACATTGATTTTTAATAAAACAAATAGTATAATATAAATAAGAGGTGAGTTAAATGGAAGATAAATATTATGTATATGAATGGATAAGATTAGACACTAACGAACCCTTTTATGTTGGTAAAGGTTGTGGAAATAGATGGAAAGAAAGATGTCGTAAAAATCCTTATTTTACCAATATTGTAAATAAAATTCCTTGTGCCGTTAATATATTACATGATAATCTTGATGAACAAACTGCTTTTGGGTTAGAAGTTTGGTATATAAAAGAATATAGAGATGTAATAGGATATAATATGTGTAATATAAATGATGGAGGAGAAGGGCAAAGTTTATGTGGAAAATTAAATAGTTTCTATGGAAAAGAACATACTAAAGAAACTAAAAATAGATTATCTTCAATTCGTATTGAAAGAGGACTTGCAAAAGGTAAAAATAATCCTAATTATGGAAAGAAAGGCGATTTATCTCCGATAAAAGGAAGACGACATTCTGAAGAAGAATTAAATAAAATGAGAGAAAATTCACCTTTAAGAACTTCTGTAAGATGTATAGAACTCAATAGAGTATTTCTTAGTTTAACTCAAGTAGAAAAAGAAATGAAAAGAGACTATGGAATAAAAATAGCAAGAAGACAATTAGCTAAAAGATTACATGGAGAAATTAAAACCGATTGGTATGGAGAAATAGAAATCAATGGAGAACTCGTTAAACTTCATTGGGAATATTGTTAATAAATTTTCACTTGCAACGACTGAGTGAGTAGACCTTTAGAGATAAAGGAAGCAACAGTCTGAACTCACACTATAATCTAAAAATGAAATGTGAGAAGGAAAGTCATCAGTAACCAGACTGATTAAAGAAGAACTTTCCTCGCCAACTTAAGTTGGTCGGTAGCCTTTATGGTGAAAGTAACAGAATGTAGATAATACAGGAGCATTGAAATATGATGTAGATATAGAAGTTGACCCTGAACATTTCAATACTGCTGATTCAGTATTATGGACTAGAATTAGAGAATTATTTTATAACGATATAGTTGCTGAATATAATAATATGAGAAATCAAAACTTAACACCTGAAAAAGTATATGAAAGTATATTTACAAATCAAATAGAAAAAATACCTGAAAGTCAATATAATCTTAGTACACAAAAGAAATATCTTGACACAGGTGAAAATATTATGATGTCTAATGGTAACAGATATTATAATTTAAAACGTTGGATAAAAGAAAGATTTATATATTGTGATACTTTATTTGATTACACTCCTACAACTGCTAGTTATGTAACTGTACGTTCAGGAGTAGAAGGTAAGGCTTATTTGGATATAGAAACTTATTATCCTATGTATATAACTATAGAATGGAGGAATCAGGCAGATGGAAGTGGTCGCCAAACATTAAAAATAGGTAGAAATAAAAAAGTAAGATTTAATGGTGAAGTTCAAGCAAAAGACCAAGAGGTTCTTATTTATGGTGCTCCACATTTAAAAACAATAAGTGGAATGGATGGTATAAAACCACGACATTTATTATTAAATAATGCTCATAAATTAACTGCCGTTGAATGTCCAAATAATACAGAATTAATAAATATTCAAATTGATAACTGTTCTTATTTACAAAGATTGAATTTAAAAGGTTGTAGTTCTTTGGGTAATTTAACATCTTCACAAGTACTTATAGTTGATGGATGTAATAATTTAAGATATTTAAATGCATATGGTACAATAATTACATCAATAAGAACAAATCAAGAAGGTGGAAACTTAGTTGAATTATATGTACCTCAAACTTTACAAACATTATCATTAAGAAATCAATACAGTTTAACAACAATAGGAATACCTAATGCTAATGTTCACGGAGATAGTAGATTATATGACCTTAGAAATAAAGCTAGTAAAATAGCAACATTTTCATTAATAAATTGTCCTTTAGTTAATAGATTAACTTATAATTCATCATATAATGTTAATAATAATTTCTTCGATATACATGGAAATGAAAGAACTTCAAGTGAAATATCTTCTTTAACTTATGTTGAAAAATGGAGAAGATTAATGGATTGGGGAAATGGATTAGCTAATGCTAGTGAAATTCATATAGAAAATAGTTGTCTTGATATTGAAGAAATGTCATTTAGAGGTAGTAGTAAATTAGAAAATTTAACATTAAGAAATTTACCTAATTTAAAGACATTAATGATAGGAGGAAATTGTTCAGGTTATAGATGGAACACGCAAAACAATAATTATGAATCAGATAGATATGATACTTATGGTGAATTTGATTGGTCAGGATTAGTTATAAGAGATTGCCCTAATATAGAAGATTTTAGATTTCAAGAATTATTTCCATTCAGTTGGAATGGTGGATGGAATGGTAACTTGAGTTATCTTACATTTAAAGAAGGTACTAATACAATTGATTTAAGTGAAAAATTTCCTAATTTAAAAACATTTTTCTGTAATTTGGCTACTCAAAATATACATCAAATAATTTTACCTCAATCATTAACTTGTTTGAATACAAGTGCTTGGCAAACTAGACATGATGAAGGTTATCCACATGAAGTTAAATTAGAAAAGTTTAATATAAATAGTATTTATTTTAAAGATGAACATACAAGTGATTATGTAGGTATTGATTTAGGAAATCATTTAATGCATGATGTCAGAATAGTAGCACCTTATTCAACTGAATTAGTAGGATTAAATATTAAAAACGAATGGGTCAATCCTATATTCCAAACATTTAAAGAGGATGGACATGAAACAAGACCTTCATTAACACCTCAAGGCAAAATAGATTTATCTGAATTTAAATGGAAAAGAATATCAAATTGGTTTCAATACATTGACTTTACTAAAGGAACTTGTGAAATAGTACAACCTACTAATTGGGATAGTTTCTTGAAAAATATTGAAAGAGCTAGTGGTATGTTCTATCGTTGTAAAAATCCTAATTTCACTTGGGAATTTGCAATGAAATTCTTTGGTAAAATGGCTGATACAAGTGATAAAAACACAATGTATAAATATGCACAATTAAAAGAACAAACTAGTTTTGAAGAAGATGCAGTTGATATGATTTCTAATAAAGGAGCATTTTATTATGATTATCACGCTTGTCCATTTGAAGGAACTAATTTAAAATATGTTAAATCTATACAATTAACTGCTACTGATGGTTGTTATGGTTTATTCCAAGGCTGTGAAAGTATTATAAAAGTTGGAGATATAAGTATGACTGGAAATAATAACAACTGGTATAGTAACGAAAGTTTTTTTGAAAATGCAATAAATCTTGAAGAAGTTGGAAATATTTATTCAACAAGAAATAAAGAAAATGGAAGTACAACTGGTGCTTATGCATTTTTTAGAAATTGTAAAAAATTAAGAAAAGTAGGAACAATAAATATGTCTTTATCAAGTGGAGATAGTTTCTTTAGAAGTTGTAATTCTTTAACCAATGATGGTATAACTAATTTTCCATATACAGGCAAAATGACTAATGGAAATTGGATGTTCTCCGGAACTAAACTTAGTTCTGTTGAATTAGAAAGTCTTGAAAGTCTAACAACAGGTGTTGGTATGTTTTCTTATATGCCTAATTTAATTACTATCCATTTACCTAAAATAGGTAGAACGAGTCCTTTAAGTAATATGCAAGAAATGTTTAGAAATGATAATAATTTAACAGAAATAACAATAGAAGGAGATACATTACCAATAGCTTTAAAACAACTTAATAGTACTTTTAGAAATTCACCTAAACTAAAATCATTGCCACCAATTCCTCAAGATTTTACATATGATATAACTTTCGATAGTTGTTGTGTTGGATGTAATACTTTAACTGATGATACAATTTATAAAGTAATACCATATAGATGTACAAGTACTAGTTATATGTACTCTAATTGTAATGGATTAATCAATCCAGTAGTAGAAGTTAAATCTGATAATGTTTATGCTAGACAAATGTTTGAATATTGTAAAAATATTAAAACATTAACAGTTAATTTTACAGGTAGATTATTAAGAGAAAGTATGTATTTTGCTCAATATTGTACAAACATGACAGAATTTAATATGAAGTTTCCAGATTCTTTATATATGCATGATTACTATGAAACAGGTGTAACTCATTATAATATGTTACAATATTGTGAAAATTTATCTATTGTAAATTTAGATATGAGTAGTTTATCAAAAACTAATACTAGAAGTGATTTTGGTGGTATGTTCTATCAAGACAAACATATTACAGAAATACATGGATTAGATTTAACATATTTAAAGAAAGTTACACATCCATTAACATCTAATGGTCAAAATCATTATGATTTGCATAATGATTCTATCACATATGGTGGTTCTTATGATGATTTAAATGTATTTGAATTAACTGGTAAATTAAATACAAGTTATAACTTTAGAAATATAACTACAATAACACATACTAAAGAAATACTAAAACATCTTGATGTTGTTACTAATGAAACTTTAGGTTTAACTTATAATATTATGGATGCTATCGATGATGAATTAAATGAATATGTTGACCCTGAATTAAAACAATTAGCCCTTACAGCAAGAGATAATGGATGGACTTTCGTAGTTGTGTAGGAGAGTGATAAAATGAAAATTTATGTAAATAATTTAGGAATAACTTGTGTTGAACCTGATGAAGGTTATCTTCTTAAAAAGGGAGATATGATATGTAAAAAAGCATATTTAGGTGTCAACGATAGAGCCGAATTATATGAACAAATAGTTGATGAAAATTATGTTTATAAAGAAGAGGATAAAAAAGAAGAAGTAACGGAAACTTCTTCTTTGGATTCTATTAAAACTGAATTAATTAAATTAAGTAAATCAAAATTAGCTACTTACTTAGAAGAACATCCATTGTTTTCCAAAGCTAAATATGAAGATGGTAGATATTACAATGTAGATAGTGACCATCAATCAAGAATTGCTTCACAATTGTTATTGTATCAAGGTAACATGTCTTTAGGTTTAGAATATCAATTAACATGGAATGATACAGGTAGTGTATGTGAAAATTGGACTTTTGAAGAATTGTTTAGATTATCCAATGAAATAAATGCTTATATAAAACCGATAATAAAAAAACAACAAGAAATAGAAGTGGATATAAGAAATACTAAAACTAAAGAAGAATTAGATAAAATAGAAATAAAATATTAACGAGTGCAAAAGTCTTATTATACCTATGAGAGTAAATACTTTCATAGGTATTTTTTATTATGAAAGGAGTGGGAAAATGGATAAGGAACATGGAAAAATTAATTTAGAAGAATGGGTAAATAAAGAAATTATCAAGGCTAATAAAATAAATAAATATAATCAAAATATTGATAATTTATGGATACAGATAGAGTATTTAGATTCCTTAATCGGAGAAAGTGTAGAATCTAATAAAATTATTTTCCATAGTGGATTGGAAGATGTTGGTGGTGATACAGTAGAAGATTTCTTAAATTATGTAAAAAACCAATTGTGGTTATTAGGAAGTGCTCATATAGATATAAATAATTCTATTAAAACAATTCAAACTAATTTTAATAATTTAGAAAATAAAAAATACAAAGCTACAGATGTAGAATTCAAAAAATATACATATGTAAATGTCGGAGATTTTTTAAATTATTTAGACAATCAGTTAACTGCGACTAATGATAAAATTAAAACGAATGAAAAAAGTATAACAACTACAAATACTAATGTATCAGAAAATGCTAACAATATTACAAGTTTAAGAACTCAATTGAAAGGTATTAATACTTCTCTAGCTTCTATGAAAAAAACTACTGATTCATTAAAAAATTTAACTGCTGATAAAATAATATTTGATAATAAAGATTATTCAAATATTATTAATGTTAATGATTTTTTAATTTTCTTAGATAATGCAATAAAAACTAATACAGGTAATATAGATATTAATAGAGCAAGTATTGAAAATATTAAAAAAAATTTAAACGATTTGAATGCTACTGAAGTAAAATATAATAATGAAAAATATCCTAATGTTAATGATTACTTAAATTATTTAAACGAAAGTATTCAAAATAATAAAAAGAATATAGATGAAATTTTAAAAAAAATAGAAGAAATTTCAAATAAATTAAACACTAATTAATATTAAATTTTGGTGATAATAATGAAAAATAATCTAATTAAAGATATAATATTATTTGTAATATTTGGTTTATTATATTGTGGACTTGAAATATTGTGGAGAGGATATACCCATCCATCTATGTTTGTAGTAGGTGGTATATGTTGTTTACTAGTTGGATTAATTAATGAAATAACTCCTGAAATGCCTATGTGGTTACAATGTTTATTAAGTGCTATTATCATAACAATAATAGAATTTTTAAGTGGATGCATACTTAATTTATGGCTAGGTTTAGGTGTATGGAATTATACAAATATGCCATTGAATCTATTGGGACAAGTATGTTTACCTTTTTCAGTAGCATGGTTTTTCCTATCATATATAGCTATAAAATTAGATGATTGGTTAAGAAGAATATTATTTCATGAAGTGTAACTATTAATAAAAGTCTTATTATACTCATGTAAAGAGTTATTTCTTTACATGAGTTTTTTTATTTAAAATTAAGGAGATGATAAAATGAGAGTAAATTTATCAATAGATAATAAAGATAAAATTATTGAATTTCATTATAAGAAGGTGAAAGGAAATATTACAATTAAATTCATTGACGATGATACTGGTGAAGTTATAAAAACAAAAATATTATCTGATTTAGAACTTGGTACACATAATATAAAACCTACAGAAATAGAGGGATACAAATTCGTAGGGGAAGAGATTGTTGAAGAAATAGAAGAAGACGAAGAAGATTATGATGAAGAATACGACGAAAATGAAATAGATGATGAAGAATATGACGAAGATATAGAAGAAGATGATGATGAAATAGAGGAATTAGAAGACGACGAATTAGATTCTATTAAAAAATTTGTAGATGGATTAAGTGGAAAGGATGGGAAATAAATGGATAATAAAGAATTATTAGAACAATTAAAAAAATGTCTTAGTATATGTGATAGTTTAAAAGCTGAGAAAAAAGAATTAATACAACAATTAGAAGAAGAAAAACAAACAAATGAACAATTATCTAAAACTTTAGTTGAAGCAAATAATGCAGTTGTTGAAACAATAGAGGTCTTAGGAAAAACAAATGATTCTATTATGGAATTTAAAGAAGGCGTTTTAAATTATCAAGCTTATGTAACAGTTTCACTAGATAATATGTATAAAAAGGTTAATAGTATCATAGAAGATGAAGAAGTAAGAAAAGAAGATTTAAGTAAATTTAAAGATGAAGTAGAAAATATAATAAAAGAATTAGAAGAATTAAATAAAGGATTAAGCTGAGGTGAATTCAATGGATAAAAAAGAAAAAGAAGATGATAAAAAAGTAGATGTGCTTAGCAGTTCTTTATCAACAACAGTTAAGAAAAATTATGCAATGGAACAAAGTAAAATTAAATTATTTTGGAATAAAGGAATCACTGGAGAAGGAATAAAGGTTGGAATAGTTGATACAGGCTTACAATTAGACCATCCTATGTATAATGGAAAAATATTATGTGGTAAAAATTTCTCTAATGATGGTAATTCTGAAGATAATTTATCTAGCAATCATTATCATGGAACTGCTGTAACATCTTTGGTATGTGGCGATTATATGAATTATCAAGCTTATGGTATAGCACCTGATTGTAAAATTGTAATAGGTAAAGCTATGAATGATAAAGGTGTAGGTAATGCTACTAACATAGCTAATGCAATAACATATTGTGTACAACAAGGAGTAGATATAATAAATTGTTCTTTGGGATGCGTAGATGATACACAAGTATTGAGAAATGCTGTAAATTTAGCAGTTTCAAATGGTATATCAATAGTTTGTGCTAGTGGTAACGATGGACATAATGATACAGATGGAAGTGTTAGAGAAGTAAGATACCCAGGTGCTTATGGTGAAAGTATTTGTGTAGGTGCAATAGATATAAATTTTAAGGTAACTGATTTTAGTAATTCAAATGAATTTGTTGATGTTGTAGCACCAGGGCAAGATATATTATGTGCTTATCCTGGTGATAAATATGCTATAATAAGTGGAACTTCATTTGCTACACCTATAATAAGTGGAATATTAGCATTACTTAAACAAAAATTTAGAATAGACTTTAAAAGAGACCCTGTTGAATCAGAATTATATGGTATGTTATTAAAATATACCAGAGAGATTAAAGGAGTTCCAAGAAGTATGCAGGGGAACGGTTATCCCTGACCTTTCAATACGTAGGGAAAAAATTATAAAATAAATGAAAAGGAGAAAATAATATGTTTGATAAAGATAATAAATTTGGATTTATTAATAATAATGAATCTAATAATAATGTAGAAGGGTTGGATAAAGTTAAAACTGATATAAATAATATTAAGAGTGATGTAGATGAACTTAATACGCAATATAAAGAGATTGCGAATAAAAAAGCTAATGGCAATACCCTTGTAAAATTAGATTATTGGACTGTGCCCGAACAACCGGATACATGGAAAGATACAAGTAATACAGGCAAAAATTTATCTATGGATAGTACAACATTTTTATCAACATTTTATGATAATTATATTGGAACTCAAACAGATGGATATAAAGTAACAAAATCATCTTTGGGAAAAGACCAATCAAACACTTATGATATTTATGAATATTTGTTTAAGCCTAAAAATTATACACAAACCATTATATTAACAGCTGGGTTACATTCATATGAACTTACAGGTATATTTGCATTAGCTAGATTGATATATTATATAATGGAAAATCCTGATATACATCCGTCAATAAGATATATTAGAGATAATGTAAGAATAGCTACCCTTCCTTTACAAAACCCTTGGGGCTTTAGTCAATCACCAAAAGTATATGGAAATAGTAATGGGGTTAATCCTAATAGAAATTTTAATAATGGAGTTAACGAATGGGCTAATATTGAAACTGGTTTAGGGAATGAATGGAATTATAAAGGCTCTGCTCCTTTTTCAGAAAATGAAACAAAAATAATAAAAGATTTTTATATAAAATACAAAAATGCTAAATTTGCAATAGATTGTCATACAGGTTTAGGAAACGGAAATTATGACCATTGGGGTTATTATATAAAAGAAGACACGACATTTGCGCCTAAAATATTAGAAGCGATAGATTGGTTATCTAGTGAATTAAAAACAGAACTAGGTCGAGATGTTGAAAATAGTATGAGACAAAGTAATAATGATAATAAATTATATTATTGTTGGGATTATTTGAATATGCCTTCTATGTATTTAGAATGGACTCCTAGACGATTTGGAGGAAATTTAAATGGTAAAGAAGACTTAACTCATTATTTAAAAACTTTAGCAAACATTGTTATAAGAGGATTAGATAGTAATGTAACTCAAAAATATGAAACAGACAGAAGTGTTAATGTTGTAATATCAAGAGTTAATCAAGCTATCAATTTTAGAGTTATGACTAGTTCAGAATATAGTACATTACCGTTCACTGAAGATAATACTTTATACTTGGTAAAAAACGAAGGTATATATTTAGGTGGTTCTTTGATAGCTAATGTTGGAAGTTCAGATAGCGAAGGAGATACAGATTCTTACGTTACTAGAGGTTTGAAATCTTATATGAATTTCGCTAATGTAACAGGAAATTCAATTACTGATACTTTTAATCCTTTATACACAGCAACACTCACAAACTGCACAACATCAACTGATTATGTAGCGACAACAAATGGGGAATCAAGAATTGAATATAATTTTCCTTTGATGGATGCTGTTGATTCTAAAGAGTGGAGTATCGAATTAAAATTAAATAGAAATCAAAATACAACAGGAAATACAGCCTATATATTTTCACAAGGTCTTTTCAATGATAAAGGAATGTTAATGTGGATTAATAGTAACGAGACAAAAACATATATTAAACATCTAAAAAACTCGTCAGGAGGGGAATGGTATACTCAGATAATAGATTATTATATTCAAAAAAATATAGATATTACTATCTGTATTACATATAATAGTGGTACATTGAAATTATATGTAAATGGAGTTTTAGTATCAACATCAACTGATAATAATGTTGGAGATTTTGTTTTAGATAATCTAATACTAGGAAATTTAAATAATGGAGGAACGTACGATAGATGTTTACCATGCAAATATTATTATGGTAGAATTTACAATGTTTGTTTAACAGCATCAGAAGTCTCTCAAAATACAACCTATGGAAATGGGAATAATTAATTTACAATCTAAAAACATCACGAACTACACAATTTGAATCAATTGCGCAATAAAATAATTATAAAATATAAGGTGGTGATAAAATGCGAATCAAAAAAATTTATTTCAATAGACTTTATAATCAATGGAAAGGCGAACCTTTATATGTAGAAGATGGGTTAAGAGACGATTGTTTATATGTTAGAATAATGGATGTTAAATATGAAGATGGTTCAATAAATGCAGTGACTGCTGATTTTAAAGATTTAAATGGTTATTCGTATTCTGTTCTAGGAGAGACTGAATATAAGAAAAAATTAGCTATATTTAAAATACCTTTATCAATATTAAGTAATAATGGTATTTATGAAGTAGCTTTTTCAATATCTTATAATTCTAAAGATACAGATAAAAATTATAAAAAAACAGCTATTCAAACTTTTGAAATTGTAGATGCTATTGAATCAGATGATGAAACCATTCAAAAAGACCCTAAATATCCTATATTAACTGATTTAATTAATCAATTAGCAAATTATAAAATAGATATGACTGAATATCCTAAAAAGGAAGAAGTTAATGAAATAATAGATTTAAGATTTGATGATTTTCCAATTGATAAAATAGTAAAAAAAATTCAAGAAGATGGATATATAACACAAGAAAAAGTAAATGAAATATTAAGAGATTATGTAAAGAAATTTGATTTAGGTGATTATGCTAAAAGAACTGATTTAAATAAATATATCACTTACATAAATTTTAATAATACATTAGATAGATATATTCTAAAGAAAACAGTTGAAGATAATTATGTTTTAAAAGAAAATGGAAAACAATTATCTACTCATGATTTTACAGATGAATTATATAATAAATTAGTAGGTATTGATATAAATAATATTGAAGTTGATTTACATGAATATCAAAAAATAGTAGATAATAATTTAGATACAAATAATAAGGAAATAACTAAAGCTATAAATGAAGTAAATAAAAAAATACCAACTAAAACTAGTCAATTAAAAAATGATAGTAATTATGTTGCTAGAAATGAATTACATAAACATAATAATATGGATATATTAAATAATATTACGTATTTTGATATAAATAAATGGAATAATAAATCTGATTTTAGTGGTAGATATAATGACCTTGAAGGATTACCAAAAATACCTTCAAAAGTATCTGAATTAATTAATGATAGCAATTATGTTAATGATAATTATGTAACTAGAAAAATAGCTGAAGCTTTATCCAATAAAGATATTGATTTAAGTGCTTATGCTACTAAAGATTTTGTAATTGATACTTTAGCATCTGATGTTAAAAACTTGACATTAGTTAATTCAAGTGCAAAAGTTAGTCAAAATATCATAGATTATTTAAACGAAATTGTTAAATGTTTTTTAAGTAATAATACAATTAAAAATAATAAGATAAAATATTATTATATATTAAGAGGTAAAATAAATCCATTAGATGATGAATTTAAATTAAGTGTTAATGATGAATATTATACTAATGTTTCTTATATTTCTATGTTAAATATAGAATGTAAAATATTAACAACATTTCTATTTACTAATGAAGGAATGATAAGATTAGAAACACCAGTTGAAACAGTTGTTAGTGGTGATGGAGTATATATAAATTTATCTGTCACTGAATTAGGTAGTGTTTATCTTAACAATAGCAATAACAACGTTAATGATGTTAGTGTAGATGATATTGTACAAACAATTATAAGCGATGATAAGAATAACTTATCTGAATTTAAAACATATTCAAATTCTATGATTGAAAATAGATTATTAGAGGTTAATGCTGATATAACTGAAGTTTCAGATAATCTAAGTGGAGTTGGAAATAGAGTAGATTACTTAGAAAAAAGAGAAACTTATTTAACTGAATCTTTAGATAATGTTAAAAACAATTTACCACAATTATCTTTTAATGAAAGTGGAGAATTAGTTGTAACAATAAATGGAGTTAGTAAAACATTCGTACCTAAAGAATAGTCTAAAAGTCTTATTAAATAGGTGAAGAAATATAATATAAAATAAAAATAATTAGCATATAATAAATCTTTGAACATATTATATATCAAGGGGTGATGATATATGAAGTTTAAAGATTTAAATAAAATAAAAAATGGTATTGTGAAAATTGGAACTACAATAATATTGATATTTTCAATAAGTTTAAATTCTATTTTTATAAGTTTTGGAAATATCAATTATTCTAATGATACACAAATATTGAATGAGGTGAATGAAGAAGTGAAAACTCAAAATGGTTTTACATTGTTAGAAAATGCCAAAGAAGTAAAAGATTGGTTAGCAAAACAAAAAGTAACTAGAAAAATTACTAAATTACAAGTACATCATATGGACTTACCTAACTATTCTACATGGGAAAAAACTGATAAAAAGTTATTTGATGAACCACATTTTGGGAGAACACAATCCTTAAACAGTTACGGAAAATCTACATGGGGTAGTGGAGCTAGTGACGGACATGGTCATTATATTGCACAACATTTCAACGTTTTTTTAGATGGTAAGATAACAACTGGTAGAAACCTTAATAGTACTCCAATAGGAATTAGAGGATGGAATACAGGAGCTATCTGTATAGAAATATATGGATGTTTTGACAAAGGACACGATAAAATGACTTCTGCACAAAAAGAAGCAGTCATTTATCTTTATGGTGAATTATGTAAGAGATTTGATATTCCTATTAACACTACTCACATAAGACCACATTGTTGGTTTACTGCTGGAGGAACTTACTTAGGCAAATACAATCCTTCAAGAAGTGCAAAAACTTGCCCTGGCACAAACTTTTGGGGATATGGATGTTCTCCTGATGGATTTGCCCACTTCATCAAAGATGTTAAAAATTATGTTAGTGGTAAAAAAGAACAACCAAAAGTTGTAGATAGAAGTGGAGAAAAAGATGTTCCTAATTACACAGTAGAAATTATAACTGATACATTAAATGTAAGATATGGTGCTAGTACATCATATGATAAAATATCAACACTAAAAAAAGGTGACAAAGTTGTAATTACTCATGAAAAAGATGGTTGGGGATTAATACAAGGTGCTAAAGGTTGGATATCTTTAAATTCAAAATATGTAAAAAAGATTGAAAATAAAAAAGACGAAGTAAAAAAGGATACAGATAAAAAGAAAGATGAAGAACAAAATAATGAAACAACTTTTTATAGAGTCGTAACAGGTTCTTATTCAGATAGAGATAATGCTATAGTAGAACAAGATAAATTAAAGAAATTAGGATATGATGCATTCTTAGTTACTGCTAAGGTTAATAAAAAAATAATATTTAGAGTAGTAGCTGAATCTTTTAAAGATAAAAAAGATGCTGAAAATTTAATAGTACAATTAAAGAAAAAAGGCTATGACCCTTTTATAGTTATATATGTAAAAAATAATACAAATTAAGGAGAAGATAAGATATGATAGATTTAAATATTTTAACAAATTATTTAGTTTTAATAGTAGTAGGAATTTGTGTGTGTATAGGATATATACTTAAAAATAGTTGTCCTAAACTAGATAATAGATATATACCACTTATAATGGGATTATTAGGATTAATACTTAACATTTGGTTAAGTAATTGGCAAATTAGTGGTGAAATAATATTAGGTGGATTATTCAGTGGATTATCAAGTGTTGGATTACACCAAGCATTTAAAAATTTAATAAATGGGAAAGATGAATAATAAAATGGCTAGAGATTATTTTCTCTAGCCATTTTTTATATTTTATTTATTTTTATCAATTTTAGGATATGGATTTTTACAGCTCATGTTTCCTTCATTGCATTTACCTCTTACGCAATCTGCACCTGCATATTTAAATAAAGTTGGTGCTACTTCTTTACAAAGTTTTAACATCTCATTAGCTAATTCACATATAGGTTCTTGTGCCCTATGACAACATCTCTTATTGAAGAAATGTAATAATTCTCTTACATTCATAGTCATTACTAATTTAGTTTCACAAGCATTAGGTAACATTCCTCTTGCATTTTCATTTGCCACTTTTTCTGCATTCATACCATTAGTTGGATAATCATTTGTTTCTACATATTCTTTTATTATTTTTTGCCATTTAATATATTTATCTAATATCTCCATCATATCTTCATGCCATTCATCTGCCATATTCATTTCTTTTACTACATTAGGAGTAGTGTGTTTAAATGTTTCATCAAGATTAACATATCTTTGAGATTGTTGACTGTATGAAGCCACCCTGTGGCGGACAATTTGATGTGAAATTGTTCTATCAATTCCTTCAATAGCAAATGTAAATGAAACATGTTCTAATGGACTATCGTGACCTATTTCAACTAGATGTGTTAAAAATTTTTCTATTTTTTCAGGAGTAAGTTTCTCCATTATTTCATCTACACCAACTTTACTATAACATAATTTTGCAGATTGGGCAATTACTTCTTCTGGATTTGGTGTATGTGCTAATATTTTCACTTTTAATAAATCATTCATAATATATATCTCTCTCCTTTTTATATTATTATTATTA
>ERZ1034973.187-NODE-187-length-43655-cov-11.455803_pt1 | contig 43655 bp, 27 predicted proteins | sample MGYA00520686_ERZ1034973 | MGnify/ENA primary metagenome ERZ1034973 (study PRJEB33766, sample SAMN09781775) | gut metagenome | biome: gut microbiome | host: Homo sapiens | place: Madagascar | study: EMG produced TPA metagenomics assembly of the PRJNA485056 data...
AGCTATAACTTTGCAACCATAAACAAGATAACAACATTTTTCACAACAACAATAAAAGAAAGGAAACAATGAAAGCAGTAGAAGTTGTAGAAACTCTGAAGCAGAGATTCCCGAACGAGCCCGAATATATTCAGGCCGTTAGTCAGGTGCTTGGCACCATCGAAGAAGAGTACAACAAGCATCCCGAGTTTGAGAAAGCCAACCTCATTGAGCGCTTGTGCATTCCTGACCGACTGATTCAGTTCCGCGTGACATGGGTTGACGACAAAGGCAACGTGCAGACCAACATGGGCTACCGTGTGCAGCACAACAACGCCATCGGCCCGTACAAAGGCGGCATTCGTTTCCACAAATCTGTAAACCTCAGCATCCTTAAGTTCCTCGCCTTCGAGCAGACTTTCAAGAACTCGCTCACCACGCTGCCCATGGGCGGCGGCAAGGGAGGTTCCGACTTCTCTCCTCGCGGCAAGAGCACTGCCGAGGTCATGCGCTTCTGCCAGGCTTTCATGAACGAGCTCTACCGCCACATCGGTCCCGATGAGGACGTTCCCGCAGGCGACATTGGCGTAGGCGGTCGCGAGGTAGGCTACATGTTCGGACAGTATAAGAAGCTCACCCACACCTTCAGCGGCATCCTCACAGGCAAGGGCCTTGAGTTTGGCGGCTCGCTCATCCGTCCAGAGGCTACAGGCTACGGCAACGTTTATTTCCTTCAGAACATGCTGAAGACCCGCGGCATCGACATCAAGGGTAAGACAGTGCTGGTGAGCGGTGCAGGCAACGTGGCACAATATACCGTTGAGAAGCTCATCGAGCTCGGCGCCAAGCCCGTTACCATGAGCGACTCTGACGGCTACATCTACGATCCCGACGGCATTGATGCCGAGAAGCTCGCCTACATCAAGGAGCTTAAGAATGTTGAGCGCGGCCGCATCAGCGAGTATGCCGAGGAGTATGGTGTCAAGTATGTGGCCGGTGCCAAGCCTTGGTTTGAGAAGGCCGACATCGCCCTTCCCTCTGCCACACAGAACGAGATCAACGAGGAGGCTGCCAAGGCGCTCATTGCCAACGGCGTGTTTGCCGTGAGCGAGGGTGCGAACATGCCTTCTACCCCCGAGGCCATCAAGGTGTTCCAGGATGCCAAGATTCTCTACTCACCGGGCAAGGCTGCCAACGCCGGCGGCGTGGCTGTGTCGGGTCTTGAGATGAGCCAGAACTCGGAGCGTCTGCGCTGGAGCCGTGAAGAGGTTGACGCCAAGCTTCATGACATCATGAACGACATTCACGACAACTGCGTGAAGTATGGCACCGAGGCCGACGGCTACATCAACTATGTCAAGGGTGCCAACGTAGCCGGCTTCCTCAAGGTTGCCAAGGCCATGATGGCTCAGGGCATCGTGTAAAGACGGCAACGACAGAGACAAAAGTTATTGAGAAACACTTATAAAACAGCGGCATGTGCCTTAGGGTGCATGCCGCTGTTTCTTTGCTGTGAGAACGAAGTAAAAGAAAGAAAACTGTCGGCATGTCAGTTTTTTTTCATAACTTTGTCGGCAAATCGTTTATTTCGTTCGACAAATCATTATTTTCGTTCGACAAATCATCATTATTATGGCAAAACTTAAGATACAGACACCAAAGGGCGACATCGTTGTGCGCCTTTACGACGAGACCCCCAAGCACCGTGACAACATCGTGAAGCTCGCAAAGGAGGGCTACTATGACGGCACGCTGTTTCACCGCGTGATAAAAGATTTCATGATACAGGGCGGCGACCCCGACAGCAAGGGTGCTCCCAAGGGCAAGCAGCTCGGCGCTGGCGGTCCCGACTACACCATTGAGGCAGAGATCCTTCCCACGCTCTTCCACAAGCGTGGCGCTCTGTGTGCAGCCCGTCTGGGCGACGAGGTGAACCCTAACAAGGAGTCGAGCGGCAGCCAGTTTTACATCGTGTGGGGCGAGACCTACAAGCCCGCACAGCTCAAGCAGATGGAGAAGCAGATGAAGCAGAACCAGCTGACCGTTACCTTCAACGACCTCGTGTCTTATCACAAAGACGAGATCATGGACATGCGCCGCAACCGCGACCGTGCCGGTCTGCAAGACATGCAGGAGCGCCTCATGAAAGAGGCTGAGGACATCTGCAAAGCTAACCCCGCTGGCTTCAGCGAGGAGCAGACTGAGGCTTACACCACCGTTGGCGGCACACCGTTCCTCGATGGCGAGTACACCGTGTTTGGAGAGGTGGAAGACGGCATTGACGTTGTGGAGGCAATAAACAATGTCGAGACCGACCGCGCCGACCGTCCCACCGACGACCTCGCCATGACCGTTAGCGTGGTTGAGGAGTAAAACAAAAAGCGGCTTTAGAAAGCGTTTTTATCACACAGCAAAAGGACAATCTTTTATGTGCAGGTTTTGTTTTCCTTATCACATAAAAGATTGTCCCTTTTGTCTCTATTGTCGTTAAACGTTTAATAATTGTCGTTTAAAACTTTTCAATTGAAGCCGTTAATACCTTTTATTAAAGGATGCGTCCGCGAATAGACAGCTTCAGCACAGGATAAACCTGGAGCCAATCCATGAACTTGGAGATGTCGTCGTCGGCATCTTGATCAAGCTCCTTGGTGAGGTCGCCAACACCGTCGGCATAAACCACAGGCTTGCCCTGAAACTGTGCTCCAAGCTCGAAGCGGGCACCAAAACGCTTCTTCGGCACAAGACGGCCGAAGCCGAGACCGAGGTAAGGACGGAAGTTGTTGACCTTAATGCCGCCATTGACATCACCGTTGCGGTCAACAGGAATCTGGTAGTCGCCGATCTCAACGTTATAACTGTTTCCGGCAGCAATATACTGCTGCAACCTGTCACTATGTCCCGTAATCTTAACCAGCTTGTCGCCACCCACAGAGAAGCCAGCCGTTACGAAGAACGAGCTTGAGTTGGCAAAAGGATAGCAGTCAAACTTCACATCGAAGGTGGTGCGTGAGAACTTGCCCTTCACGTCCATCGTCTCTGTTATGCTGTTGCCGTTAAACTCGCCCGACACGTCGGCCGTGGTGTTGATGTTGATGTTGGGCATCACGTTGAGACCAAGACGGGCCTGGACATATTTTGTGAGAGGCACAGCCACGTCGAAACCGATACCCTCGGTACCAACGCCTACGCCCACACCCACGCGGTTGGCGATGCCAAAAAACTCGCTCTTCTCGTCTTGTGCCGAAACGGCCACAACACCTGTCGTCAGCATTAAGCCGAGGACCATTCCTTTAAGGAAACCTAATGTTTTCATATTCTTTACGGTTAAGTGATTAATTGTGTTTCTTATTCTCAATAGACCAGTTCTCTCTGATTTTCAATCAGCCATCACAAGTCTTTGTGTTTATCTTTGCAAATATAGTGAAATAGATGTAAACGAACAAGAAAAAACACAAAAAACAAGTAGAAAGTATCAAAAACAAGGCTTACGCACCCATGGTGAGATATTGTTTCAACTTGTCGTCTTCATAAAGATGCCCCACAGCCTCGGCAAACACGCTCTCAGGAATGCACGCCTGACGGCGCATGCGCAAACGGTAGTTGTAGATGGTCTGAGCCGAATAGTGTAAAAACTCGGCAATGTTGACGCTGTTGTTTATGCCCAAACTTATGAGAGCATAGATTCTCAGTTCGGGCGACAGCTCCTTCTCTTCGTTAAGCGTGTATTGACAGTCGGGCCTCAGAATGCGGTTGAACCGTTCTATAAAATCGGGATGCGTAGACAGGAAAGCCCGGTCAAACTTTTTGTAAAACTCTTTCAGCTCCGCATCGGTAGCCTCTCTTGACGACAACTGCTTTATAGCCTGCTTCACCGAGTTGGTCTTAAGCAGGTTGGCAATGGTGTTTCTGAAGTTGCGGTGCATCTTTATATAGTCGGAGCACATGAGGTATGTGTCCATAAAATTACCGTCGCGCAACTTCAGCTCGTCTTGCAGCCTCTCGTTCGATGTCTTCAGCTCAGCCGACATGTGCTCCACCTCTTTTATGGTGTTTGCCAGCGTCTTGTTCCGTCGTTCCACCCGTCCGTTAAGCTCATCAATTTTTCTCATCCTGTGACGCAGCTTCACCATGAGCACAACCGAATAAGCAAACATAACCAGCAACACGCCAACAACAACGATGAGCGATGTGCGCAGGCGGTTCTGCTTTTCGATGAACCGTTGGACGATCTTGTTCTGTATGGCTACCAATTTTGAGCTTCGTCTGGTGTCTTGAAAATAGCTTATGTCAGAAGAATAGAGCGTCACATATTTATATGCCCGATCGGGGTTGTCAAGAAGCCAATCGGTAGAGAGCAGCTCGAGCATGGCATCGGCACATTTAAACACGTTCCTTATGTGGTTGTCTACAGTTTTTACAAGATAATATCTATATGCTGCCGTGTCGCCCTTAGCCAGATACAGCTGTGCGAGGATGTAGCCAAGATTGTTGACGCCCGGCTTTTTTACCTCTTTTTCATATATGGCTTTTATCTTGTCAAAATCGTGACGATAATCAAGCCCCACATAGCTCTTTGCACGATAATAGGCTAAAGGGTAGTTTTTAAGATACATGTCTGGCACAGCTTTCCAATTGATGTTCATTGAAGACAACACATCGGCATGCAACCTCGACTTGCGGAAAATGTCGTTGCTCATGAAAGCCCTGTAAAAACTGCACAAGGTGCTTGCCATTTTCTTCTGCACGGGCTTAGGCAAGAGGTCAATAGGCCCCATTGTCAGCAGGTCTTGGCGTGCGAGCATGAGGTTTCCACGATAAGTAAAGATGTTTGCACGGTAGAGCAGAGCCTCTTTGCGCCAATCGTCACGCCTGCAACGCTCCGCAAGCTTTATGCACCTGTTGGCATAATTGAGAGCCGAGTCGCTGTTCATCTTCTTGTATTTTTCAAGAATTTGGGTCATGACAAGATAACGGTCGTTGTCGAAGTTGGCATGTCGCAGCTCCTGTTTTTTCTGTTCTATTTCTACGATACGTTTTTGCTCAAAATCAGAATAGTTGGCCACGGCCTCGTCGAGCTCACATAGCGCCCCCTCGATGTCATAAGCCTTGTCTTTCTGTTTGGCTGTAACACCTACACCAACCATGACCACAAGAAACATCATGGTTGCCACTTTAAGTTTTTGGATTATAGTTGTCATTTCCTTAGATTGTTATAGCAGTAACAAAAAAAGTGTTCAAATTTATTGTTTATATAAATTTTGAACACCTACTTTCTTATTTTTTACAAAGGTAAATGTTTTTTCACAAACAAGCAACAGAAACACATACAAAGTTTGTTCAAGCCCAATTTTTTCTACACAAAAATCTGCTTCATGACGTTAGCAGGAGCGCGATGGTTCTCAAGCTCACGTTTCATAAAGTTCATATAAGGCTCCACATGCTCAAAAAACTGACGGTAGCCCTTGCACAGATAATTAAGGCCATAGTTGCCATACTTGTCGTTAAGGAAACGATTCTTCGGACACTCTCCATGACAGGCAAACAAGAATTTGCATTCTTTGCATTGCTGCGGCAGCATCTGCTTCTTCATCTTTGCAAACTTGTTCTGCTGATCCGAATACATCATCTCCGTGATGGTCTTTGTGTGCAGATTGCCGAGAAGATGCTCAGGATAAACGAAATGGTCGCAAGAGTAGACATCGCCGTTAAACTCCATCACGCCAGCATGTCCACACTCTTCTGCCAATATGCACACGCCAGGAGCCTGTCCCACCCAGTTGGCAAGGGTAGCATCGAAAAGCTGCACAAAATATTCGCCCACATCGTTGTGTACCCACTCGTCAAAGATTGTACAAAGGAAGTTGCCCCACTGTTCGGGAGTGATAGAGAAATCGGCCAATCCTGCGTCGCCGCCTTGCATGCCTGGGGCAAGCGTAAGGCCGTCTTCACGCTTCACCACACGCTCCACGATTGGCGAAAACTGAATATACTTGCATCCAATCTGCTTGAAGAAGCGGTAAAACTCGAGGGGATAATCGGCATTATAGTCGTTGACCACGGCAAGGGCGTTCCACTCTACCCCATGCTTGTTAAGAAGGTTTATGCCGTTCATGACCTTCACAAACGTTGGCTTGTTCGTTGCCGTGCGACGATACTCGTCATGAAACTCCTGCGGTCCGTCAATGGACACACCCACAAGAAAGTTGTTGTCTTTGAAAAACTGGCACCACTCGTCTGTGAGCAGCGTGCCGTTGGTCTGTATGCAGTTGTCGATCTGTCGTCCGCGTCCGTAGATGCGTTGCAGCTCCAGTGCTCGCTTGTAGAAAGAGATGGGGCGCATGAGGGTCTCACCTCCGTGCCATGTGAAGAGCACCTGTGGTGTGGTCTGTGCCTCAATATATTCTTTTATAAACTTTTCGAGCAGCTCGTCAGAGATGACATGGTTCTTACATTGCTTATAGAGCTTGTCTTTTTCAAGATAATAGCAATATTTGCACCTTAAGTTACAAAGAGAACCTGCTGGTTTAAGCATAACATACATGGGGCGTGCGAAAGCGAAATTTGTTGTCATAATGAGAAGATGAATAAAGAGTTTTTAGTTGAGATATTTTGTTTTCTATTTTATTTTCACTTTTTTCAGTTTTGTTTCCACCGTTGTCAGTTTAAACGGTCATTAGCATTGGCCTTATGCAGCAATCGGAAATAGTAGGAATTGATCCAGTCGGGCGGCAATGTACACTCCACAACGTCATATTGTGGCTGTGGCTTCACCTCCACGATGCTGTCAATAAATTCCCAGTTGTAGAGCATCAGGCTCTCGTCCTCGCGATAGAGAAGCAGATAAGGGTCGCCTGCATTGCCTGTAAAGCTGTTGTGAATCATCTCTCCAAGCATCCACATCTGGCGTGCATAATGAGCCATGCGCTTGTTTTTGCCCTTTCGTTTCATGAAGATGGCAGCATCGTAAAGAGCTTGCAACGACAAGGGCCGCTGTGCCACGGCAAGCAAAGGGTCTGAGGGCAACGAGTCGAGACTCGCCTCATAGTCTTGGGTCTTCGAATAAGACAGATATAGCTCTTGCAGCTCTTCGTTGGTAAGCATGGTGTCCACCTTTTCAAAGCGCCGCATCAGGTCATCGTTCATGGCTGAAGCATGAGCAGACCCTACAATAAAAATACAGACAAGCCACAGCCTCATCCCCTCGAAGAACGAGAAGACAAGGCTTGTGGTCGTGTTTAAGAATAGTTTAAGAATCATTTCACATCATTCTTGGCCTTCTCCTTCATGTCAGCGTAATATTTACGCAGACGCTCAGAGAGCTGAGCCTGAATTTTCTTGTACTTCTTGTTGCCGTAGAGGTTTACATACTCATTAGGATCTGTCTGATAGTCGTACAATTCGCCACCAGCAGTACCCTCGTTCCACTCTACCAGACGATAACGGTCGGTACGGATAGAATAGCCCATGGTCGGTTCAGAGACAAGACTCTTGAGGCCTCTAGGAGTGCGATACTGCTGTGTGAAGGCAGCGCCATCACCGGGAAGCGTCTGGTCCTTGAGCAACGGCGTGATGTCGTGGCCGTCAAGATCTTGCGGTGTGTTCTTCATGCCGCAGAGGTTTGCCAATGTGGGATAAATGTCGAGCTGCTCCACTGGGTGGTCGTAGCTGAGCTTACCCTTGGTCATGCCGGGCACAGAGATCATGAGTGGAATGCGTGCCGAATGCTCAAAGAGCAGCTGCTTCTGCCACTGTCCGTGCTGACCGAGGTTATAGCCGTTATCGCCCACGAACACGATGATAGTGTTGTCGGCAACACCACTTTCCTCCAACTGGTCAAGTAGCTTGCCTATCTGTGCGTCAAAGTAAGAGATGCCAGCATAGTAGGCAGCCTTTGCCTTCTTCAGCTCGTCTGCTGCAATGCCATAGTTGGCCTTGGTAGTGGTAAGCGCAGCCAACGGCTTGTTCTCAAGATCGCCTGCGGGAACCTCGGGCAACGTCATCTCTTGCCAAGGATACATGTCGAAATATTTCTTTGTTGCGACATAAGGGCAATGAGGACGGTAGAAGCCCATAGCCAGGAAGAAGGGCTCGCTGCGGTGGTCGCGTATAAGCTTGCACATGATGTTGGCTCCGATACCGTCAGTAAGCTCATCGTCAGCACAGTCAATCATCTGGTAACAAACAGAGCCGCCGATCCGTTTACCACGCACAAGCTGCTGGGTCACGATAACGGTCTTGTCCTCCATGGTTTTGTCCTTGCCAATGGGGTTCCACTTCTCCATCCACGATGGATTGTCCTCGTGCTTGCTGTCCTGACCGATGTCGCCAGGCACGTTGGCATGATATACCTTGCCCACGCGTGCAACAAAATAGCCGTTGTTCTTGAAAAGCTGTGGCAGCGTCACGGCGTTCGGCAGACGCGTACGAAAATTGGCTTGCAAGTCCATAACGCCCGTACGCTCAGGCGAATAGCCTGTGAGGAACGAAGCGCGTGTGGGTCCAGAGAGCGGGAACTGACAATAGGCGTTGTTGAAACGCACGGCGTTCTGACGCAAGCGGTCAAGATTAGGGGTCTTCACCACGGGATCATCCCATGCGCCAAGGTCGCAGTTGAGGTCATCACACACGATGAAGAGCACGTTGGTACGCTCCTTCTGTGGCACATCAGGTTTCTGTTTTGGCTGTCTTTTGCCCTGGGCATCGGCAGCTGTAGGGGCTATGGCAAGAAGACTCGCCATGCCAAGGAACAATTTATTAATCATAATGGTTTAAAGTTTTTGATTGTTAATTGTTATTGTTATTTTTCTTTGAATTCTTTCACCGATGGTGTGTAGCCTATGCGGTGTGCGTTGACAAGCAGATACTCATCGCTCTTCAGCGAGATGACCTGTCCTTTCTTATACACCGCCCAAGGAGTAGACACCTTGACGATGGAACCATGGGGTTGCTTGCGCGTAACGAGAGCCATGTCATAATCGACTGTTTTGCGCTCTATGGGCGCATCCTTCTGACCCACTTTCATGATCTTGTAGCCTATGGATGCTCCCTCTGTTGCACACTCTATGACGTAGCCCTTGCCTTGTTTCTTTACAACAGGCTCAGCTGTGAGCGGCTCATGGTCCTCGCCTTTCCACCAGTTGCGGATCATCTCAGGTTCAGGAATATAACCCATGTCTCCGACCTCGTTTATCCATGTGCGGAAAGCCTTGCGCAGCTCCACGAGCTTGTCGTGATATGTCGAGTCGGCAGCAAGGTTATGGATCTCGTCGGGGTCGTTGACCACATCATACAACTCTTCCTGCGGCTTGCTCGGCTTGAACCAGTCGGCTTGCGCGTCGTTGAGCTTTCCTTCCTTATACATCGTCAGCATCTCCTGCATCATGGGCATTCCACGTCGATAGCTAATGTCCTGATATTTGGGTAGTTCCGGATGGAAGTTGTAGATATAGCGGAACCTGCTGTCACGCACAGAGCGCACACGGTCGCGGCACTCGTCCATGCGGTCACGTCCTGCAAACACATACTTTCGTTTTGTCTTTACCGCTTGCGTGCCCATGAAAGCCTGGCCTTGCATGTAATCAGGGATCTGCACACCTGCCAAAGACAACACCGTAGGAGCGATGTCGACCTCGCTAAGAAGGTCGTTGTTCTTCGTTCCCGCCATCTTGCTCTTTGGAAGCTTCACGATGAAGGGTATGTGTGTGCCACGCTCCAGGATCTCACGTTTCATCCATGGCAACGTACCGCCGTGATCTGAAAAGAAGAAGATGTAAGAGTTGTCATAGAGCCCGTCTTCCTTGAGCTGTTTAATGATCTGACCCACCTGCCAGTCCATCATCTGCGAGTTGCTGAGCATTCGGGCCCACGCCTCGCGTGCCGTCTGCGTGTCTTTATAATAAGGTGGCAGACTCTTGATCTGGTCTGCCCTCAACAACAGTTCGGGATGCTCCTTAAACAGATAGCTTTGGTTGAAGAGCTGCGACTCGTGCGTTACGAACAGGTTAAACACACTGAAGAACGGCTTGCCGTCGGGGCGGTTGCGGTAAGTGGCAGCCGGACTGCTCTCGTCCCATGCCGTTACGGGAGGATCAAACTGGTAGTCTTCCTTCTGGCAGTTGGTACAGTAGTAGCCATCCATACGCATCAGCTCAGAGAAGCATCTCACATCAGCAGGAAGGCAAGCCGAATAGGCGGGTTGTCCGAGCATCGCTCTTGTCTTGGGGTTCATCACCTTTGTCCGCATGTTGCCTGTGCCTATAGACGTCGGATACATGCCTGTGATAAGACATGAACGTGAGGGAGCACTTACACCAGCCGTGGTGTACATGCTTTGAAATTGAATGCCATCGGCAGCCAAACGGTCTATGTTGGGTGTGTTCACAACATCGGCTCCATAGGCGCTCATGTATGGCGATATATCCTCGCACGTTATCCAGATGATGTTTGGACGTTCTTTTGGTTGTGCATAGAGAGGTGCGGCTTGTGCAAGAACAGCCGAAGCCAGACATGCAATATTGCTGTATCTCATGTGCAAAAAAAATTTTCCTAAAGAAGACAGATGCCGTGCATTTCACAGCACCTGTCTTTCAAAACCAAATGATATATGATCGAATGAAACTATTTAGCTGTTTGTGCGCCTTGGCCCTTGCCCTGACCCTGTGCGCCTTGGCCTTTTTTCTTTGTTGCAACAGGCTCATAACCGGGAAGCACAACCTTCTTCACACACTTGTCGCCAAGCTCCCATTTAGGAAGCTTGTCCATCATGGCCTTATATTTTGCAGAAAGAGCCTTTTCTTCCTTGGTACGAACTTTCATGGTCAGACCACGACGCTCCTCGGGGTCTTTCTTGTAGTTGTAGAAAGCACCTGTAGAGTAATACTTGTATGTATGGTCTTTGAAGAAGCGGCAAGAATATTTCTCCAGGTTAGCCTGAGGCACATGATTGGGCTGATAGTGTACAAACACCCACTCGCGCTCGTTGGGGTTCTTCTCACCGCGAAGCACGGGGAGGAACGAGTGGCCATCGGTGTCCCACTCAGCAGGAACCTGAATGTTCATGGCATCGGCAAAGGTGGCCATAAAATCGGTGAAATCGACAAGATCATCAACCTGATGGTTCTTAAACTGGCTCTCATACTTACCCCAGCTTGCGAGCATAGGCACACCTGTACCTGTCTCTATAGGCATAGCTTTGCCACCCTTGACCTCTGAGCCGTCCTTCATTGGCACGGTGATGTAACGTGCTGTGCCGTTGTCGCCTACAAAGATCACGATGGTGTTCTCACGAAGCTTCAGGTCATCAAGCTTCTTCATAACCTTTCCAAACAGCTTGTCGGTGTAGCTGCACATGTCTGGGAAATATTTGTTATCCTCGTCATAGCGCTTATTGGGATCCATATCCCAGTCTTGCGAATCGGGTGTGGGGTTGAAGGGATCATGAACGAGGGTCATGGCATAATAGGCCAACCAAGGACGATCCTGATTCTTCTCTATCCAACCGAGCAGATAATCTGAGAAATAGTCTGGGCCATACTTGTCTTCTGTACACTCAGTGTGCTTAACGCCGTCTTGCTCAAACTCGGGCTTGCAATATTTGTTTCCCTTCCATGTGAGGTGGTAGAGACAATAGTTGTCAAAACCGAAGAGCTTAGGCAGACCTGCGTTCTGACCGAGCTGCCACTTTCCTGAGATACAAGTGGTGTAACCGGCATCCTTTGCGAGGTTTGCAAAGGTCTTCTGGTCCTGGTTCATAAACTGGAACTCAGAATAGTTCTTGTAGTTATACTTGCCTGTAAGTGCCTCCACACGCGAAGGTGTTGACAGAGGCTGCGAGGTGCAATAGTTAAACTGAAGACCTTGCTGCGCAAAAGCATCAAGGTTAGGGGTCTTGTAGGTTGAACCATAGCATCCTAAACACTCGCGACCCATATCGTCGGCAAGAATGAAGAGAATGTTGGGGCGCTGGTCTTTGCGTTCTATCTTTTTCTTTTTTGCTGCCTGGCCGAACGAAGGTGCCAGAACAAGCATACTGGCTACGCCAGCTATAAGTTTTGCGTTCATATTGATTTAAGCATTTAGGTTGAAATGGGCTCTAAAAAGAGGTTGTCATAACGACATTTTATAGAACATGACGATATGTTTGGCTTCTTTCTAGAGCCCTGTTTTTCTTTGTTATCATTATTGTTAGAAAGCAATCTTCATCTTCAGGTCAACAGTGAACGGACGGATGAACGTACCGTTAACGGTCTTGCCAAGATAATCGGCCAACTCATAGTCCTGAAGGGTGTTGGTACCGATGATGCGGCCCTGAGCACCACTCTGGTTGAAGAGGTTGGTCATGCTAAGAGAGAACGACACCTTCTTTGTTGCCTGATAGTCGGCACCAGCAAATGTCTCCCAACGTGAGGGGAAGAACATGGTTCCAGGCATAACGGCGGCCTGCTTTGAGAAATAGCGGAAGCTTGCCCATACACGATACTTCTTGAACGAATAAGAAGGATCGAGCTCGAGGAGAAACTTAGACACCGAACGAGCAACAACGCCATCATAGTCGTAAGTCTCGGCAGGCTGCACAACGGTCTGGCCGTTCTGCTTGTAGGTTGTCTCAGGCAAGGTGAACTTGAAGTCGAAGTACTTGGGATCCTGTATTGTAACCATGCAGTGGAACTGGAAGCCCTTGAACGGACGGATGATAGCATCTGTTGTCCAACCAAGAGTCTTCACACCATACATAAAGCCCATCTTGATAGCCTCTGACGAGTGGGGATGAGTGGGATCGCTGCTGTCCTTACCAGTGTAGTTGAAGTTGCCTTGCTGGGCGATGTTGTCACGGCTGATATAGTAGACGCGTGAGATGAGTTCAACAGCCTTTGAGTTGAGGAACACACCACCGGCGAAATAAGGAACAGTAGATGTCTTTGAACCACAGAAGCCGTTCACGCCATCTTCCTCTTTTCCCTTGTAAGCGTTCATGGGGTTACCGACCTCAAGACGATATGCATCGGCCACAATACCAAAGTTCTTCTTGATGTTGTAAGTAACGGTTGCGGTGAAGCTCTTGTTGAAGAACTCGTTGTTCTGGTGACGGATGTTACACTTGTCGCTGCTCTTGTCGGTCTCTATGTACAAAGCGTTGTTTTTACGAGCTGAAGCAGGCGAGTAGTCGAAACACTGGCCATAATACTCGAAACGGGCACCGAGATCAACTTTCAAGCCCTTTACAGGACGAATCTGTGTCATGCCGTAAATAGCCTGCTTGGTCTCTGTACCTGCGAGATACAGCATCTGAGCGTTATACTGGGTGTTACCATACTCGTCATGAAGAGCCACGCCTTTGTTCACGCGGATGAGCTGCTGAGGATTGGGCTCAACAGAAAGGAAACTGTTGAAAGACGACTGGGTGAAATCTTGAATGTTGTAGACCATACCAGAAAGGCCCAAGCTCCAATCCCATTTCTTGTTCTTCTTGCTCAACTCAAGACGCTCTGTGAAAAGGTGTGTTGTAGTAGGAGCTGTGAGTCCACACATAAGGTTCTGCACCACCCCACCGGTATATTCTTTCTTATAGACACCGTCAACAACATTTCCCATGTCGTTCTTGTTGTTTGCATAATAGAAATGGGTTGTGGCAGGATATTCGCAGAGGGTCTTGTTGAGTGCCATGTTGGCAAAACCCGACTTGCCATATTGGTAACGCACACCCCAGTCAAGATTCAAGCCCTTCTTGTTAAGCTTCTGCTTACCAAAGAAGTCGAAAGCATGAACGTCCGACTTTGCGATGTCATCCCAAATGTCTACCCACTCTTTCTTGCCTGTCTTGGGATTCATCCAATAGTAGTCGCGTGTGCTCTTGAGATAAGAGTCGTGACCAATCTTGAAATTGTCGAGCTCAGTAACGTTCTTGTCGTCACTGTTGAAGATGTAAGGACAGAAATTGTCCTGAAGCTTATGAGTTCCAATATACTTGTATTGGAAATTGAACTCGCCACCCTTGTAACGTTTTGTCAACAAACCTTTAACATCAAGCACCTGGTCCTTGTAGTTGAGAGCCTGCGAACGTGTTGTCTCGGGGTTATAATTTGCAAACACGTTTACATGATAGAACCAACCGTTCTTGATGGGACCGGCCAACGAGAGGTTGCCAGACATCTTACCAAAGCTGTTGGTTCCGATGTTCATTTGGGCTCTGAAATTTTTTGTTCCTTGACGGGTGTCTGTAGACATGCCCACAACAGATGCGCCAAAACGCATTGCTGTCTCTGAGAACGACATAGGTGTAGGTTTCTTGAAAGAGCCATCCTGACGCCATGCCTGATTGTTCTTCAGGACATAATTGTCACCAGATACCAACATGCCGTTTTCTGCCACTACACCACCATTGGGAAGATCAGGAAGACCAACGTTGATGAAACGAGGCTCCGACTCTTCGCTTGCGTTCATCATCATGTTGTTTGCCTTTCCAAGGTTGGTGTCGCTGCCTTCTCCCGACTTTGCTACCACCTCTTGCTTTTCTCTCTGCTTACCTTTATTGTTCTGCTTGTTGTTTTGCGCGTTCATTGGCAAAGCAACCATTGCACATAAAGGAATTGTCCATAAAGCTGCTGACTTCATAAGTTTAGTTATCAGTTAAAATTGTTATAATTTAATATGATTGATTAATTTGTTCTCGTTTGCAAAGTTACTAATTAAGCTCTGCCGCAACTATAGCATGTAAAGACCAAAAGTAAACTTCCCAAACACACAAGCCATTAATTGTCAATACATTAGCATAGTGTAACAGAGCTTAAAAAGTAAACTTCATGCCTGTTATACAAAATCTTAATACTCGTCTACAGACAGAGTTTTGCGGTAGTTGACAAGCGTCTTCATCAACTGACGTGTTATCTTTTCTGTTCCAGGTTTGCCATAGATGTTGTTAAGCTCTGTAGGGTCTGCCTGGAGGTCATACAGCTCATAATAATTTACGGGGCCGTCGTTCTGGAAATAGTTACCAGACGACAGCCAGTTGAACACACGGTTCTCGCGTGTGCCGGGAATCATCTGATACTTGTTTTGCGCTGCATCTTCTTTCTCGCCCTTACCATAGAAATGGATAAGCTTGTAACGCTCTGTACGCACACCGTCGTGCTTGCGCACAAGGTGGAAGGTAGGATAATCGTAATAATGATAATAGAGATCCTTACGCCAGTTCTTCACCGCGTTGCCAGCGAAGAGAGGCACAAGCGAGCGTCCTGTCATCTTCTTTGTCTGCTTCACACCTGCAAGATTGAGGAATGTGGGGGCAAAGTCGATGTTCTGCACTAACTGATTACATTTGCTGCCTTCCTTCACATGTCCGGGATATCTGATGATGAGCGGTGTGTGCATCGACTCCTCATACATGAATCGCTTGTCGAACCATCCGTGCTCACCCATGTAGAAACCTTGGTCTGAGGTATAAACCACGATGGTGTTCTTGTCGAGATTGTTCTTCTCCAGATAGTCGAGAAGCTGACCCACGCTCTCGTCTACAGAGGCAATGGTTGCCATGTAGTCGCGTATGTAGTTTTGATATTTCCACACAGCAAGAGCCTTACCGGTGAGGTTGCCCATCAAGAACTTATAGTTGCGAGGCATGTAATAGTTGTCCCAAGCCTTGCGCTGATCAGGAGTCATGCGGTCAAGCTCAGCACGAAGCGACGTGTAAGACAAACGGCTGGCAGGGTCGTTCTTGTCATACAGCTCTATGACCTTAAGGTCCTGTACCATCTCCATGTCGTCTGCAATGCTCATCTTCTGGGTGTGGGCAGCCGCTCCGCGTGTAGAATAGTCGTCCCAGAAAGTTGAGGGCAACGGGAAATTGACATCTGCATACTTGCCTATGTTCTTTACATCAGGGAACCAATTGCGGTGGGGCGCCTTGTGGTGTACCATCAGCAAGAAGGGCTTGCTTTTGTCACGATGCTCAAGGAAGTCTATCGAATGCTCGGTCACAAGAGTGGTTGCATATCCCATCTCCTGCTTATATTCGCCATAATGGCCTGTCGAGCAGAACATCGGATTGTAATATTTGCCTTGGTCGTCGAGCACATGATAGTAATCGAAACCTTTGGGCTCGGTCATAAGGTGCCATTTTCCAACAATAGCCGTTTCATAACCGGCATCGTGCAACATTTCTGAGAAGAACGGCTGTGTGGCATCAATGCCTTCAAGCAGCTGTCGCTGTCCGTTCTGATGGCTATACTGGCCTGTGATAAGGCAAGCACGGCTCGGTGCAGAAAGGGAATTTTCTACGAAACAGTTGTTGAACAGCATGCCTCGCTGCGCCAATCGGTCGATATTGGGCGTAGGTGCCAGCTTTGAAATAGCACTTCCATAAGCGCTTATGCACTGCATGGCATGGTCATCACACATGATGTAAAGGATGTTTGGACGCTGATCTTCAGCTCCAGCATTGGCTGTCTGAGCCACAGCCCTGCCTCCAACGGCGGCAAGTGCCAACGTTGAGAGAACAAGATTGATTTTGTTCATTTTTTTATTGTTTTAGTCAAGATCTGCATGTTGCATGTTGACAACATGCTGACCTTAGGTTATTTGAATTGTTTATTACCTAATACGTCAATCGTTTGAACTCTTGCTTTGTAGCAAGCACGTTATTAACCTTTACCACTGATGCCTCAACATCAAGATCAAGAGTCTGACGGATGTCACGACTTGAACTGCCTAAGAGCAACTGGTAACGGCCTGCGTCAACACGCCATGCCGACTGCTGCTCGTCAAACGAGGCAAGGTCATGACTGTCGAAGGTCATGGTCAGCGTCTCGTGCTCACCGGGTGCCAGAACCCGTGTCTTGGCAAACGCCTTCAACTCTTTCGCAGGCTTGTTCATAAGCTTGCTGTCAGGAGCTGACACATAGAGCTCAACGACCTCTTTTCCACTTGTCTTACCGTTGTTTGCAACATCAACAGAAACCACAACTTTGCTACCGTCACGCTTCACTGCAGCATTGCTGTAAACGAACGACGTGTAAGACAATCCGTAGCCAAACGGATAGGACACGGCTTTGTCAAAGGAATCGAAATAACGGTAGCCCACATAAACGTCCTCTGCATAACAGGCATAATCGATGTTTTTCTGTTTCTGTTTGTTACCGACTCCATCAGCATTGTTTCTATCAAAAGCTATCATCTTGCCTTCTGTCGGGAAATTGTCAGACGAGGCATGGTCAGCAAAGCTGTTGGGGAAGGTCATGGTAAGCTTACCCGATGGCGACACCTTGCCTGTAAGGATGTCTGCCACGCTGTTGCCACCCTCCTGCCCTGCTTGCCATGCGAGCAATATTGCATCAGGCAGGTTCTTCCATGACGCTGTCTCTATAACGCCGCCAATATTCAAAAGCACAACCACCTTTTTGTTCTTTGCATGGAAAGCATCACATACCTTATGCAGCAACGCGATCTCTTCCTCACTAAGATTAAAATCTGACAACTTGCGGTCAACAAACTCGCCAGAAAGACGGCCTATAGTCACCACCGCCACATCGTTACTCTCGGCAATGGCGGCCAGACGGTCATCATCATAGACCTTTTCCTTAGGCAATGGAGCAGAGAGGAAATGGGCCATCGGACCCTCGGGCTTCTTGACCTGTGTCTTGGCATAAGCGATGTGCTGGGCATATTCTGCCTGCATGCTGTCGTCGGTCTTCAACCCTGCATTTTTCATTCCTTCAAGGAGCGACACGGTGTAAGCTCTGTTCACATTGCCCGAGCCTGTGCCTCCGGCAATAAACTCGTAAGAGCAGTTGCCAAACAGCGCCACCTTATTTATATTATTAAAGGGCAAGGCACCGTTGTTCTTTAACAAGACCATTCCTTCTACAGCACTCTGTCGTGTAACAGAAGCATGGCCTTTAAGGTCGGGGTGATTGTTGTATCTGTAATTGTGGAAACGCTGCGTGCGCATGACCATCTCCAATATGCGTGAAATGTTTTTATCGACAACCTTCATCTTAAGACTTCCGTCAGAAAGCGCACTCTTAAGCTGGTCATACTGCTGCTTGCGACCAGGCATAAGCAAGTCGTTGCCAGCCTTCATCTGCTCCACAGCATCCTTGCCTCCATACCAGTCGGTCATAACCATGCCGTCAAAGCCCCACTCGTCACGCAACACGGTGGTGAGCAAATCGTGGCTTTGCGAAGCGTATGTGCCGTTGATGTAGTTGTATGAAGACATAACGGTCCAAGGCTTGGCTTCCTTTACAGCTATCTCAAAAGGCTTGAGATAGATCTCACGCAAGGCACGCTGACTGACAATGGCATCAACACCCTGTCGGTTTGTCTCCTGATTGTTTACGGCAAAATGCTTTATCGAGGTTCCAATACCATTGCTCTGAACACCTTTGACATAAGCAACGGCAATCTTGCCAGCCACAAACGGGTCTTCAGAATAATACTCAAAATTGCGACCGCAAAGAGGGTTACGGTGAATGTTCAACGCTGGTGCAAGCAACACGTCCACGCCATATTCTTTTGCTTCATTGCCTATTGCCTTACCCACATGCTTCACCAAATCGGTATTCCATGTAGAAGCGAGCAGTGTACCAATAGGGAAATGTGTGCAATAATAGGTGTTTATGTCATCTTTGCGCGTTGGGTCTATACGCAAACCCGCAGGTCCGTCAGCAAGCACAGCTGGCGTTATGCCGAGTCGGCTTATGGCATAAGTGTTGCCTGCCGCACCTGGCACATAGTTTTTCGTTGCACCCACCACGGCTGTTCCTGCCGCATCGACATCCAGATTTTGTCCTATGACAAGATGAAGCTTCTCGTCAAGCGTCAACGACTTCACAACACTACTGAGTGTTTTGGGCGACAACTGTGTTACTCCATGATTACATGAACACAACAGAGCCGCTCCGATAAAGAGCAAGTGTTTTTGTTTCATTTTTTAAGTATGCAGTTATTAGTTTTTCTGTTTGCAAAGTTACTTATATATTAATAATGAGTAACATATAAGTAAAGGACAAAAGTAAACTTCTATTTTTAATAACATGCTGATAATGAGCACACATTGAAAAACACCAATAACAAGAAAAGTAAGGTAAAAAAAACGGTTAGATTATGAAAAAAGCAAACAAAAAAGCCATGTCCCTACCCTCTTTAGAGAGAGTTAAGAACATGGCTTTTATAAAAAGAACTGTCTTAAAAAAAAGCTGTCTTTAAAAAGAACTGTTTTAAAATGTCAATGGTCTACCTTTAAAGGCAGTCTGTCTCGTTACAGTTGCACCTTGTATGTGCTTATGCTGTTGGCCGCAATTATCTTCACGACATACACACCCTTGGCAAGACCGCTTACGGCCTCGGCAGGTGTGGCCTGTGCCTTGTCGGCAACGACATGGCCGGCGAGGTCATAGACCACGATGCGGGCAGCCTCGGCTGGGATGGAAGCGATGCCCGAAGCGGTGGTGTTGTTCACAGAGAGCGCAATGTATCTGTCGGCAGCTCCGCGCGAAGAGAGCTTCACATAAGCCTCGTGAACGCCAGCGTCAAGAGAGTTGAACGACACGGTGAACTTGCCGCCCTTAAGCCCCAGACCGGGTGTCGAGAGGTTAAACTTCGACTTGTTAGGGCCGCCGAGGGTGAGCTGCACGGGTTCTGCGAGGTTTTCTGTGGCAACGGTCACCTCGTCAGATGTGGCGTCCTTGCCCACCTCTGCCACGAAAGCAAGCTGCGACACGCTGGGACGGATTACAGGAATGTCGGTACGGCCATAGGTCACATCGTCAACATAATAGGTTGCCGAGTTGAGTCGTCCGCGCGTACCCGTAAAGCGGAAGCCCATGAACATCACATCGGGAAGGTCATACTCTGCAAGGTCGAGATGATACTCGTTCCACTCGCCGCTCTGGTCCTTTGTGCAAGGCATGGTGAGGTTGATGGGCTGAACATAAGGCTCGCCGTCGAGCATGTCAATGTAGCAAAGCTCAAGCTTGTCGGCCTGACCGTCTTGCAGATAGTCGCCACGTACACGGAAGGTGAACATCTTCGATGTGGCGTTCTTAAAGTCGAGAGCAGGTGTGACGAGCAGCGTCTGCAGGGGTGTCTCTTCGCCGTCCGCAACCTTCGAGTCGTAAGGAGTGACCTTAGCCACCTGTTCACCGGCAGAGGTGTCGTCGTCAGCGAACGAATAGCCCCACTAGGCGCGTGTTTATTAATAACTCAAGTTTTGCTCATCTAATTTTTTATTACTAATTTTGCGCTCGTTAAGAAAGAGAATTCATGGATAACAAAAAACAACCACTCATCGCACACCTGTGCATGCTTTGTGCAGGCACCTGCTGGGGACTGATGGCCCCTATAGGCAAAGACGCCATGCTCAACGGCATCGACGGCATAGACCTCGTTAGCTTCCGCGTTCTCGGTGGCGCCCTGCTGTTCTGGCTCACCTCTCTGTTCACAAAGAAAGAGCATGTGCCGGTGAAAGACATCCTGCTGTTGGGCTGCGCCGGACTGTTTGCCCTTGTCTTCAACCAATGTAGCTACACCATTGGCCTGAACCTTACCTCGCCCAGCAACTCAAGCATCATGACAACCTCCATGCCTATCTTCGCCATGGTGCTGTCGTTCTTCATCCTGAAAGAGCCCATAACATGGCAGAAGGCGGGTGGCGTGCTCCTTGGATGCGCTGGCGCGGTAATCATAATAACGACCAGCGCCACAGCCGGCAACGCCAAGGTGGGCAACATCTGGGGCGATCTGCTCTGCATGTCGGCACAACTGTCGTTTGCCCTCTACCTCTCGCTCTTCAAGCCGTTGGTACAAAAATATTCGCTCTTCACGGTGAACAAATGGATGTTTACCTGGGCCACACTGATAATATGGCCCTTCACCCTTGGCCACGTCTCAAGCATCGATTTTGCTTCCGTGCCCATGAGCACATGGTGGGAGACAGGCTTTGTGGTGTTCTTCGGCACCTACATCAGCTACATCTGCATGATGGTTGGCCAGCAGACCCTTCGTCCGACGGTTGTCAGCGTCTACAACTACATGCAGCCGCTGGTGTCGGTAAGCGTCAGCGTGGCTGTTGGCCTTGCGGTGTTCAAGACCTCACAAGCCTTAGCCGCCATTCTCGTGTTCTCGGGCGTTTGGTTCGTGGTAAAATCGAAATCGAAACATGACATGAGCAAGGATTAGATTGAAGACTGCTATAAGATAAAAGCTATAAGATAAATGCTAAAGCTATAAGCTAAAACTATAAGCTAAAAGCAATAAAACAGGAAAGCCACTTCCGAGACAATCGTTTCAGAAGTGGCTTTTTTATTGTTTCTTTGAGCTTGTCTTTATCCCACAAGCTCATCGATTATTCTTAGAGCACATCATCAACAGGCGTGTAAGGCAAACTGTAGAGGTCGGCAACAGGCTTGAACACCACCTTGCCATCAACGACATTGAGACCCTTCTTCAGAGCCTCGTCGTCGGCACACGCTTTCTTCCAGCCCTTGTCGGCAAGAGCCAGCGCATAGCGCATGGTGGCGTTGGTGAGGGCTGCCGTAGAGGTGTTGGGCACAGCACCCGGAATGTTTGCCACGGCATAATGAACGATGCCGTCAAGCTCATAAACAGGATCGCTATGAGTCGTGGCGTGTGAGGTCTCGAAGCATCCACCCTGGTCAATGGCCACATCAACGAGCACGGTGCCTGGCTCCATGAGCTTAAGCATGTCGCGTGTGATGAGCTTTGGCGTGATGTCGCCAGGAATGAGAACGGAGCCAATGACGATGTCCACATCCTTAAGCTCTGCCACGATGTTATGGTGAGACGAATAGAGCGTGTCCACGTTTGGCGGCATGGTGACAGAGAGCTCATGCAACCTTGGCAACGACACATCGGCAATGACCACGTTGGCACCCATGCCGGCAGCCACACGGGCAGCCGCCTGTCCCACGATGCCACCGCCGAGCACCAGCACCTTGATGGGCTTCACGCCAGGCACGCCACAGATGAGCTTGCCCTTTCCGCCCTTGGTCTTCTGCAGATAGTAGGCACCGTTTATTGTTGCCATACGTCCTGCCACCTCACTCATCGGAATGAGCAGAGGCAGGGCGCCGTTGTCGAGCTGCACCGTCTCGTAAGCCAGACACACGCCGCCACTCTTTATCATGGCATCTGTGAGCTCGCGGTCAGAAGCGAAATGAAAATAGGTAAACAGCAGCTGCCCTTTCTTTACCAGCGCATACTCAGGAGCTATTGGTTCCTTCACCTTTACAATCATGTCGGCCACAGCATACACCTCCTCGATGGTTGCAAGGATCTTTGCGCCGACAGCAACGTAACTGTCATCTGGGAAACCGCTACCATCGCCTGCGGTGTGCTGGACGTACACCTCATGACCATGTTTTACCAACTCGGCGACGCCCGAAGGAGTCATGCCCACACGGTTCTCATTGTTTTTGATCTCTTTAGGAATACCAATTTTCATAATTCAAGATCTTTAAAAGTTAATTATATAGTTGACAAAAAAATTCGTCACTCCCAGTTCACCCCGCTTCGTCAGCCACGCTTTAAATCACCACGTTTTAAAATAGCCACGCTTTCTTTAACTAGACCCAGCCACAGGATTTTTCACTCTTCGTTCTTCACTTTTCCCTTAAACAGCTTTTCCCTTAAACAGCTTTTCCCACATAACGGCGTCAGCCTTTTTTACCTTTTTACCTTTAAAAAGCCCTCATCTCTCCCCAATAGCCACATATTCCTTTGGCGTAAGGATATTCTTATAGGCAGGTCTGATGATGCGTCGGCCTTCAAAGTTGAGCTCCTCAATGCGGTGCGCCATCCATCCCACGATACGTGCCATGGCAAAGATAGGCGTGTAGATCTCCTGCGGCAGACCGATCATCTCATAGATGAAGCCACTGTAGAAATCGACATTGGCACAGATCGGCTTCTTTGTCTTGCGGTGAGCCGACACACACTTGATGGCCTCCTGTTCAAGAAGACGAAGGAAGTTATACTCCTCCTCGCGTCCCTTTTCCTTTGCCAACTCGCCCGCAAGCCTCTTCAGCTCCACGGCACGCGGGTCACTCATGGTGTAGACCGCATGGCCAATGCCATAGATCAGTCCGGTCCGGTCATAAGCCTCCCCACGCAACATGCGATAGAGATAAGTGTCGATCTCGTCGGTGTTCTTCCAGTCCTTGATGTTCTCCTTCAGGTGGTGGAACATGTTTATCACCTTAATGTTGGCGCCACCATGAAGCGGACCCTTGAGCGAGCCTATGCCCGCCGCGATACTTGAGTAGGTGTCGGTGCGCGACGATGAAGTAACGCGCACGGTGAACGTCGAGTTGTTACCGCCACCATGCTCAGCCTGAATGATGAGCAGCATGTCGAGCATACGCGCGTCGAGGTCGGTGAAGTCTTCATGCTTAAGCATGTAGAGGAAGTTCTGCGCGATGGTGAGGTTCTCGCGCGGATGGCGTATGTGCAGAGAGCGGCCCTGCACCGAGTGGCGGTAGATGTTGTAGGCGTATGCAATGATTGTCGGGAAACGTGCAATCAGCTCCACCGCCTGGCGCATGAGGTTGTCGCGTGAGATGTCGTCGGGATTGGGGTCGAAGGTGTACATCTCCAGCACACTACGCGCAAGGATGTTCATGATGTTTGAGCCTTCAAGATCAATGATGTGCACGATTGTCTTGTGGTCAAGCGCCATGTTGTCGTTTATAAGTTCACTGAAAGCATCGAGCTCCTCCTTGTCGGGCAGGTTTCCCGACAGCAGCAGAAACGCAATCTCCTCAAATCCGAAACGTTTCTCTGCCAACAGCGGCGACACGAGGTCGTCAAGCTCATAGCCACGATAGAACAGTTTGCCGTCGGTGGGACGCAGCTTCCCGTCCTCGCCACGCTCATATCCCACCACGTTTCCTATGTTTGTCAGTCCCACGAGCACGCCACTGCCGTCCTCGTTACGCAGTCCGCGCTTCACGCCATATTTTGGGAACAGCTCATTGTCGATCTTGCAAGAGTTCTTGACCTCGTCCGACAGCTTATATATCAGATAATCCTTGTTCATGTTTCTTTATTGGTTTTTCGCATGTCAACGCCATGCTCTGTTTTTACTCTACTGTTTTCACATTCTCTTCTCGCTTTTTTCTTGTTCTCTTCTCGCGCAAGTTGCTTTCACGCCAATGCGCCTACAAGCTCTCCGCCAGCTTGTCGCCAAACGCCTTTGTGCCGAGGGCTTTGCCGTCAGGCATGAAACGCGCAAGGTCGGCGGTGGCTACACCTTGTGTGAAGAGACGTTCGAGAGCGTCGGTGATAAGCTGCGCTGCCTCGTTCCAACCCATATAGTCGAGCATCATCACAGCAGAGAGGATAATGCTTGAAGGGTTCACCTTGTCTTGTCCTGCAATGTCGGGAGCGATGCCGTGTGTTGCCTCGAAGATGGCATGACCCGTGTAGTAGTTGATGTTCGCGCCCGGCGCAATGCCGATGCCTCCCACCTGTGCTGCCAGCATGTCGCTCACATAGTCGCCGTTGAGGTTCATGGTCGCGATAACACTATAGTCTTGCGGCTTGAGCAGAGCGTTCTGAAGGAAAGCGTCACAGATGCAGTCGTTCACGACCAGTCGGCCACTCTTCAGCTCCTCACCATACTCGCGTTCAGCCAGCTCGTAGCCCCATTTCTTGAATCCGCCTTCCGTAAATTTCATGATGTTGCCCTTGTGCACCAGCGTCACGGTCTTGAGATCGTGCGCCAGAGCATAGTCGATGGCGCTGCGTATGAGTCGCTCACTGCCCTCTTTTGAGACGGGCTTCACGCCGAACCCTGATGTCTCGGGGAAGCGCACCTTCTTGACGCCCATCTCGTCGTGCAGGAAGCGGTAGAATTTCTTTGCCTCGTCTGATCCTGCCTCCCACTCTATTCCGGCATAGATGTCTTCCGTGTTCTCACGGAAGATGCACATGTCCACCTTCTCAGGATGCTTCACCGGCGATTCTATTCCGCGGAAATAGCGCACGGGCCGTTGACACACATAGAGGTCGAGGGTCTGGCGCAGTGCCACGTTGAGCGAGCGAATGCCTCCACCAACTGGCGTCATCAGCGGACCTTTTATGCCCACCAGATATTCTTTGAAGGCATCGAGGGTGGCTTGCGGAAGCCATTCGCCTGTCTGCTCATGCGCCTTTCCGCCGGCAAGGACCTCCTTCCACACAATCTTCCGTTTGCCGCCATAAGCCTTTTCCACGGCTGCATCGACCACCTGTTGGCAAACAGGCGTTATCTCTGCACCGACACCATCGCCCGTGATGAAAGGCACGGTCGGCTTGTCGGGCACCATCAGTTTTCCGTTCTTCTTCTCTATCTTGTTTGTGACATTGATCTTATCCATAACATTGTTCTCCTTTTCTCTTGGGGTTGAACCTACTTGTTTTTCATAACAAAATTGAGCGCACTTCCTGCTTTGAACCACTCTATCTGCGTTGCGTTGTAAGTGTGGTTTGCAGCAAAGCTCTCTGTTGTGCCGTCGCTGTGGTGAAGGGTGACATTTAATGTGCTGCCCGGTGCAAACTGAGACAGTCTGGTCACCGAGATGCGGTCATCCTCGCGCACAAGGTCGTAAGAAGCCTTGTCGGCAAAGGTTATTGCGAGCACGCCTTGCTTCTTGAGATTGGTCTCGTGTATGCGTGCAAAACTCTTTGCCAGCACCACCTTGACGCCCAGGAAGCGCGGCTCCATGGCAGCATGCTCACGCGAACTGCCTTCGCCGTAGTTGTCCTCAGCCACCACTATTGATGACAGCCACTGGGCCTTATACAGCTTTGCCACCGCCGACACGGCCTTATACTGTCCGTCGGTCTGACACAGCACCTTGTTCGACTCGCCGTTGAAAGCATTGACGGCTCCCATGAGGAGGTTGTCGGAGATGTTCTGCAGATGGCCACGATATTTAAGCCATGGGCCAGCCATAGAGATATGGTCGGTGGTACACTTGCCCTTGGTCTTTATGAGAAGCGGCATGTCGGTAAAGTCGTTACCGTCCCACGCCTCAAACGGCTCAAGCTTCTGCAGGCGGTCAGAGGTCGGCGCTATCACCACTTCAATCTTTGACGTGTCGCCATCGGTAGGCGCAATGAAACCCTTGTCCTTGACCTCAAAGCCACGCGGCGGGAACACATCGCCCACAGGGGCATCGAGCATCACGGCCTTGCCGTTGGCATCAAGAAGCGTGTCGGTGGCGGGGTTGAAGTCGAGGCGCCCCGCAATGGCGAGAGCCATCGTAAGCTCCGGACTGCCAATGAAGGCATAGGTGTTGGGGTTGCCGTCGGCACGTCTGCGGAAGTTGCGGTTGAACGATGTCACGATGGCGTTCTTGCGCTCAGGGTCGTCGGTGTGACGGTGCCACTGTCCTATGCACGGTCCACAGGCGTTTGTCATGATCACAGCCCCTATGCGACGGAAATCGTCGAGCAACCCGTCGCGTTCTGCCGTGAAGCGTATCTGCTCTGAGCCGGGGTTTATGATGATCTGTCCCTTCACCTTGATGTTCTTCTCCGCCGCCTGACGTGCCACAGAAGCGGCACGTGCAAGGTCCTGATATGACGAGTTGGTGCAGGAACCGATAAGTCCCACCTCCACCGTCATGGGATAGTCTTCACGCGGTCCCTTGGTCCGCATCTCGCTGACGGTTGTTGCCGCATCGGGCGTGAACGGTCCGTTGAGGTGCGGCTCTATTGTTGAGAGGTCTATGTCTATGAGCTTGTCATAATAGTTCTCCGGATTGTCATACACCTCGCTGTCTGCCTGCAGGTCGGCAGCACATGAACGTGCCATGTCGGCCACCTCGCTGCGTCCTGTCTCACACAGATAGTCGGCGGCGTTGTCGTCGAAAGCGAAGAGCGAGCAAGTGGCTCCCAGCTCCGCTCCCATGTTGCAGATGGTCGCCTTGCCTGTTGTAGAGATTGTTGCTGCTCCCGGTCCGAAATATTCGAGGATGGCGTTTGTGCCGCCCTTCACCGTGAGTTGTCCCAGAATTTCAAGGATCACATCTTTGGGCGAAGCCCATCCCGACAGCTCTCCTGTCAGACGCACACCAATGAGGCGCGGCATCTTCAGCCCCCAAGGCTGGGCCGTGAGCACATCCACAGCATCGGCACCGCCCACACCCACAGCGACCATGCCCAGTCCGCCAGCGTTTGGCGTGTGCGAGTCGGTACCTACCATCATGCCTCCGGGGAAGGCATAGTTCTCAAGCACCACCTGGTGTATTATTCCTGCGCCCGGTGCCCAGAAGCCGATATGATATTTCTCCGACACCGACCGCAAGAAGTCGTAGACCTCGCTGTTCACTTTCTTTGCAGCAGGCAGGTCTTCCTCCACGCCGTTGTCGGCTTTTATGAGGTGGTCACAATGCACCGTTGCCGGCACCGCCACCCGACTCTTGCCTGCGTTCATAAACTGCAGCAAGGCCATCTGTGCCGTTGCGTCTTGCATTGCCACGCGGTCGGGTCTGAAATCAACATAATCTTCTCCGCGTCGGAACGGTTTCAACGCTCCGTCATCATACAAGTGAGCAAACAACACCTTCTCGGCGTATGTCAGCGGATGACCAACAATGTTGCGGGCCGATGCAACCTTCTGCCCATAAGAGGAGTAAAACGTCCTCAGCATTTCAATGTCTAATACCATAATCGTTTCTGTCTTGATGTATTTCCTTTTGGCTATCTAAGTCATTATTATATTATCTTTCTGTTGGCAAAGATAGCAATAATATTTATAATCGTCACATAAAAGAAACAAAATCTAACAAAAAGATAGCAATTTTTGGTTTAAATCATTAAAATGCCGTATTTTTATTCACACTTCAAGACATTTGGACATAAGAACATGCGTTTGCCCTACTCCGCCCCAAGCAGTCCGCGGCACGCATCTTCTATGAGGTCGAGGGCATAGAAAAAGTCGCTCTCGTCGCCATAATAAGGATCGGGAACGGCTTCTGCCCCTGCGTGCTCCACACAATAGTCTGTCAGCATATGAACCTTGTCACGCGCCTCGTCGTCAGGAGCCATCGAGGTGATGGCGCGATAGTTGTTCTTGTCCATGACAAGTATGTTGTCGAAGCGGTCGAAGTCTACGGTCTTGTCAAACTGCCGCGCACGACTGTTGAAATTGTAGCCACGGCGTGCTCCGCAATTGCGCATGCGTGAGTCGGGCAACTGTCCCACATGCCAGTCGCCAATGCCGGCCGAATCTATCTCATAACCGGCAGCAAGACCGGCGTCGGCCACCATCTTCTTCATAACGCCCTCAGCCGCCGGACTGCGACAGATGTTTCCAAGACAGATGAAGAGAAGTCGTTTCTTTGTTTTGCTCATATTTTTTTATTTTTCTTTTGTTGTTCGCACGTCTGCCGTTGCTGCCGACAGCGGCAAGACCAACGGCCGACATGCGGGCTTTTATATATAAGGTGTAGATCTTTCGCAAAGATGAATGTTTACATCGCGCTTCGCGCTCGTTGTTTTCTGAACATCAATTGTCATTAATGGCCCATTAATTATCATTAATACGCGCTTCGCGCGGAAAAATTGATGTTCAATTAATGTACATTAATGGTCATTGATGTTTAAAACCGCGCGAAGCGCAAAATCTAGACGTGCGACCATTCAAAAACCACCGTTAGCGTCCCACGGTCAGCCCCTCCCACGCATCTGTGCGGAAAGGCGAGGCAGGCAAGCCTGCACCGTTGTAGAGGTTGCAGTCGGGGTTGTCGGCCCAAGCGTAACGCACGGCAAGGGGCATGGGCACGTCTGCCGATGACACCACGATGTCGTTGCCCTCGATGCGTGCATCGGCCCAATGAAACTTATGGTCGGCACCGGCAATGGCAAAGCCCTTGAGCTTGCCTCCAGCACGCGCCTTCAGTCCTCCATCGGCATGGGCGAAGGTGAGACGAATGGCACCGCCCTCGATCTTGTGGCTCTGATACAACGGACCCGAAGAGGCTATGTTCTCGCCATAAGCCACGCGGCGTGCAACGAGCGACAGACGCTCACCCACGGTCTGCTTGTCGGTGGGATGTATGTCGTCGGCAAGACCCACGTCCACAGCCACGGCAAGACCTGTACCTGCTACGGCCTCTGACGTAAGCAACTGTGCCTCGCGCAGCTCTGCCCACTCCGACTCTGCGGGCTGGTCCTTGCGCTGCATATAGTTGGCAAGCTGCACGATGAGGAATGGGAACTGTCTGTTCCAGTCGTTGCGCCACGAAGCGATCATCTGCGGCAACAGGTCGCGGTAACGGTAAGCACGCGGGGCGTTGTTCTCGCCTTGGTACCAGATGGCTCCTCTCACAGCATAGGGAACGAGCGGACGAATCATCGCGTTGTAAAGTACGGTGGGTATGAAGGGGTTGTCGACGGGGTTTACGGGCACCTTTGCCACAGCGTTGAGGTCAGAAGCCAACTTCATTCGCCACTCGCCTCCCAAGCTCATGCGGTCGCTGCCACATGAAAGGGCCATGTTGTCGGCGTTGCCACGCAGTCCGCCCGCACTGCCAATGTCGAGCACACGCACGGCAATGACAGCCCGTCCTGCCTTCACCATGTCGGCAGGAATGGTGTAGACACGCTTCACAGGACAGGTCTCGGTGTGGCCGACAGCCTGTCCGTTGAAATAAGTGACATCGATATCGTCTATTGTCGACAGCTCAAGCTTCAGCTCTTTTCCTTGCCATGCGGCAGGCACATCAACGGTCTTGCGGTACCACACCACGCCGTCAAAACTGGTGTAGCCCACCTCATCGATCTTCAGCGGCTGCGGCAACAGTTGCCAAGCGGTGTCGTCATAGCCCGGGTCTGCCCACAGCACCTTGCCGTCGGCATCCACGCTACCCTCTTTCTTGCCTGTGGCCGTGAACCAGTCGTTCAGCTCTGCAAGATATTTTGTCTCATGCTCAGCCGGCGTGAGCTTGTCGTTCACGATCTCGTCGACCACGGTCTTGAAACCCGGCACCTCGCCGAGAGCCTTGCCGCTCATCCACGACTCTATATCTGTGCCTCCCCAGCAGGTCATGATAAGTCCGACGGGCACCCCACGACTTGCCGCCAGGTTCTTTCCGAAGAAATAGCCTGTGGCAGAGAAGCTCTTGACCGTTTCGGGCGAACATTTCTCCCATGTGTGCTTCTGCTTTGGCAGATCGGCGGTTGGCAACTGGCTCACGGCGTTGTCAATATGCATGAGACGCACGTTGGTGGTTGATGCCGACGACGCGATCTCCTCAGCGTTCATCTTGATGTTCCATCCCTCCATCGGCATCTGCATGTTGCTTTGGCCCGTACACAGCCACACCTCGCCAATCATGACATCGCGCAGCACCACGGGCTTGCCGTCGCTCACGCTCACCTCATAAGGGCCTCCTGCCGACGGTGTGTCCACGTCTATGCGCCAACGGCCCTTGCTGTCGGCCTTGACGGTGTATGTGCGGTTGTTCCATGACGTTGTGACCTTCACGTTCCTGCCCGCCTTTGCCTCGCCCCAGATAGGTGCCTTGGTGTTCTGCTGCAACACCATGTTGTCTGTAAACAGCGGAAACATCTTTATCTTTGCCTGTGTGGCAGACGCTCCGAGAAGGAGCAACGCCGACACAAAGAGTGTTTTTGTTTGCATAATGGTTCTGTTTTTGTCAATAAATTGTCTTGTCGTTGGCAAGCCTTTCTGTGAAGCAGAAGAACATCCATTGCCTCAATGCTGCTCCAAGCTCCACATAAAAAAACTTTCTGTCATTGCAAATTTAAAGAAAATCGTTGAAACATAAAAAATATAAGCTAAAAAAAATTATTAATTTTGAACACCTACTTTTCGTGTTCTAAAAGCGCATAAAACACAAATGAAATTTTTATTTTTCATTGTGTGGGAGCACAACACTTTTTCTTTAAAAATAGTTTACTAAAAGTTTGTAAAATTAAAAAAAATGGCGATCTTTGCAATCGTTATCCTGAAAACAATCTTTTTGCCTTAAAGGAAACTAATACCTATTGAAGATTTGAAGCGGTTGCCTGTGAAGGTTATCGCTTTTTTTCATTTTATAGAATAGAACAAAGATTATGGATCAAGAATTAAAGCAACATATCATCAGTTTGTCAGAACGTTACGAGACGGCCGACTTCCTGCCTGCCGACCCCAGCTCCTTCATGCACAAGGTCAAGGGCGAAGTCAACCAGGAAGCCATGGCGTTCATTGCCTCATGCTTGAGCTACGGCTCAAGGAAGCAGTTTTTCCCAAAAATTCAATACCTCCTCGACGCGGCACAAGGAGAGGTCGACCGGTGGGTGCGCACAGGCGCTTTCGCAAACGACATCGCCGACACCCCTGTCTGCTATTACCGCCTCTACACCAACCACCACATGCACCAGCTGCTCACGGCTTACAACCGCATGTTGCAGGAGCACGGAAGCATGAAAGAGTATGTGCGGCAGAACGCCGCCACTGGCCTTGAGGCTGTTGAAGCCATCTGCCGTTTCTTCGCTGCCCACGACGCGAGTGTCGTTGTGCCAAAGAACACGGCCTCTGCCTGCAAGCGCGTGTGCATGTTTCTAAGATGGATGGTGCGCTCAGGCTCGCCCGTAGACCTCGGACTGTGGGCCGACATCATTGACCGTCGCACCCTCATCATGCCTCTCGACACCCATGTGGTGCAAGAAGCCACACGCCTCGGGCTTCTTACAAGCCGCACAGCCTCAATGAGCACAGCCAGAAAGCTCACAGCCGCCATGCTTGAAGTGTTTCCCGACGACCCCTTGCGTGCCGACTTCGCCCTCTTCGGGCTCGGCGTCGACGAGAACAGATGATATCTGCTTTTAAAACGAATATAGTATGTTCAATTGATCATATACCGCTAGCCCTTTAACTGTCAGAAGATATTTCTGACGAGGATGGCGGGGCGAGTTTGGAAATTTCGTCGTTACGAGACCGTTTTGAAGAGCTGGTGTAAGAGAATATTCAAGGAAATTGGGACGGTTCTTCAAACCGACCATCTCCATCATTTCCTTTACGCTCATTTCACCTGTACCAATCGCAACAATTAATCGCTTTATATTTTCAGATAAAACAGATATTGTTTCATCAAAACTTGTATGGGTACTTGTACGGGTACTTGTATGGGTACTTGTATGGGTACTTGTATGGGTGTCATTCTCATCACTATACCCTATCAGCATATAGCGGTTCTTCAGTTCATGATGTTCGCCCAACATCAAATTACGAAAGAACTTTGCGAGGAATGACTTGTTGGGGTCTATACCCTTTGAAGGGTTGCGATAGTTGGCACGAACAAGGGCATTGCGAAAATACCAAGAGTTGTCGGCAAACAAATTATTGTCGACATTGAATCCGATAGAGCGCAGGTATTTAATGACAAACACAGCCGTTGTACGTGTGTTACCTTCACGAAACGGGTGGTTCTGCCATAACAAGGTAACAAAGTCAACAATATGGTCAATGATTGCATCCATTGAAAGTCCTTTATAACTAAAGTCTTTCTCTTGCTGAATGTCATATTTTAACGCCATCATAATGTCGGCTGCACGCCCATACACAACGCTGTCGCCACGCAACACCCATTCCTTTTTGCTGATGTCATAGGGGCGCACTTCACCAGCATGTTTGAATACCCCCTCAAACAAGTGCCTATGGATATTCAGAAACTCCAATGCCGTAAACGAAAAAGATTTCTCGCTCAGTAGCTTGGCAATATTGGCAGCCACACGGTCTGCCTCCTCCTTTTCGGCATCTCCTTCGGCATGCGTGGTTTTGTTGACATAATACGATTTCAACTGTTCACGAACATCATCGATAGTAATATCGCCTTCAATGTGTCTGACAGCCGTCTCCTTCAGATAGTCAGAAACATTCAGTCCATCAACATCTTGCAGACCAATAGCCGTGCGCCATGCCAAAGCTCTCTCGCGCTTATGTGGTTCTGCCACACGCTCGTAGGCTTTAAAGTCTATGTATTGTTGCTTATGCTTGTCCATAATGCTATTAATATTGTAGCTTCCTATTGATTATCATTGTTCTAATGTCCATTATTTTATCTTTCATCATCTTTTATCAACTCAAAGAATGGCAAATCTCTAATTCCCTCAACCCTTGAGCCTATCTTGCAAACACTTTCAAAGAGTTTTGCTTTGTTGATGAAGTCCATATAACGGTCGATATTCGGATTGATTGAACCAAAGATATTTGCAAGTTCTGCTTTGCTGATGGAGTTTACATGATGGATTACCCAACTAAGGATGAACTGTGAATAGTCTTCCTTTGAAGTCTTGAAGTCGCTAACATTCTGCGTGGAGAGTATCATTCCCACACCGAACATACGACCTTCGCTTATGATGCTACGGAATGAATTGAAGTCTTTCTTTAGGAACTGATGTGCTTCATCCACCATGATCATAGCGCGTAGTTCGCGGAATCCATTTTCCTGTTTACTACCACCCAACTGGCGCATTTCTGCATAGAACAGATCAAGTATCAATGACACAATAACCTTCTTCGTATCATCAGGATAGAGAGTCAAATCAATCACACGCACGCTGTTGAGCCATTCAAAAAGCGAAACACAATTACTATTGTCTGTTGTGAAGATGGTATAATCACGCAACTTATCAAACAAAGCGAAAGCCTTGTCATTGGCATCGTAAGTATCAAAATACTTCTCTATTACCTGTTCCATAGTTGGTACTGGCTTCTCCCACGAACTAGGTTCTTTAGTGATGCCCGCATCCTTATATGTATCTATAATTACCTGCTTGATGTTACTCTGCTGCTTCAAACCAAGTCCGTAAGCTTTGGCAAATGAATCGGCAATTCTATCGGCTGTAATGGCAGGCAGGTTCATACCCTCTACCTCATCGTTTACGACCAGCTTCAATGGGTTGAAAGGATAATTGAACTTATAGCATGTGCCATCAACAGCATCCAAGAACTCCTTGTCCTTATAGTCGCCCTTATAGTCAAACACAAGCATTCCCACAGGTTTTCCACCAACATTATGAATACTCTCCTTCGAAAACTGTGCAATCACGGAACGTGCGAACTGTGTCTTGCCAGTACCCATTGTGCCGATAATGCCCATATTCGGATGAGAGACCATCTTTGTATTATTCGGTTCGTATACTACCTCACGATGACCTGACAGAGAATGTCCGACCTTGATTTTTATACTATGGGAAGTATTTTCCTGGTTACATGCCACTTTTACCTTTTGCTCAGAACCCGAGACATGCTCGTTGGTTATTTTAGTATCACCTTCGACGACAGCTTTTGTCGAATTGTTATTGCTGCTAATTTCGCCAGTTGCAACCGATGAAACAGTTTTAATATCAGCAAAGACATCTTCATCCTCTATCTCCGTTAGCACAATAGGATTATCCGTATCTTCGGTTGGGGCAATGGCTATAGGAGTATCAATAACATTCAGCGTATCAGTATCAATCATAATCAAATCCGTTTCAAGAAACTTCATATGATTATTCTCAGGTTCCGCAATAAACTGGAAGCATTCACATTCGGAGAAATGAACCTCACAAACGGGAACATTATCCACGAGAGAGGTTGAAAGGCTATGTGTCGCATGGCTAAAGAACGACACGATAGCGGCACTACCCATTTCCTTAACGGGCAGCTTTTCCTTCAATGTATATTTCAAGTTAAGCAGTTCAAAACGGAATTGTTCAATCTCTTTGTACTCGTCATCCGAGAGCAATTTGTTTGCATTCAGTTTTTCGGCATTCGTCAAGAACTGAGATGCAAAGAATGTGCGGTAAATGTTCTTGGTGAAATTTGCATCCCCAAACAAGTGTTCCTTCAGCTGAAGGAATGTCTGACTAACCTGTTTGCCAGCCTTATCAGCCATCGAACTGTTCTTTGAGAACTTCACCTCAACAGGATAGAGATACAACAGAATGTCGGTCTCGTTTGTTGCATCAAGACCTATCATGAGCAAGTCATCAGACATAGCGCCCTTGGCTCCCAAACTTTTCTTTGTAAAGATGTAGTCCTGGGGTAAGCCAATGGAGCCTGTCACACGCAGTATCTCTTCAAGCGAAACAGGAATCCAGTACACATTCTTGTTACGGCTCATGAATCGCAGCATAGCAATACTTGCAGCCACGATACTCATCTTCTCGCGTATCTGATCCTCACTTTTCTTGACAATATCAAGCATCCAACTTCCATTCAAACAATTGAAGTAATTCATCATCGTCTCATTAAAATGTTGGAAGCGTTCTTCTGAAAGCGCATATTTCTCGTACGACTTACGAAGCATATTTTCATACTGGTCCACATGTTTTGTCACCGTAATGCTATCATACTTTGCATTGATAGTATATTGATCGGTATAATGAACAACGTACAGGTCCTGCTTGTAGAAGAAGTTGATGTCAACCTCAGGATTGATGAAAGTCACCCAGTTGGCATTGTCATAAATTGATTGTAGTAAATCAGACTTGCTGAATTTATATCTCTTGGCAACGCATGTATTATTACTGAACACGCTGCTGCCTTCATGTTCTTCATTGGCATAAAGAGTATTCAAAGCAGTCGTCATGGGATAAAGATAACCTATTTGCTCCTTTACACCACTTGTTCCATAACCTATAATGTATGCACCCATCTTATTGTATGTAGATGGTATTGAAATCAATCCATTGAAGGATAATTCCGTACGAAGTTCTGACGTGACCTGTCTTATGAACTCGGTACCCGTATCCATCTGATAAAATGCAATATGAGAATATCCGATTTGGCCATTGGTAGGACTCAATACATGTTTATAGAAAGATACACGAGTAAATAGCTGGTGTATTATTTCCTGACTTGTATATTCTCCTTTTGATTCCAATTTTAGATTCAAGCCATCAAGCTCACGCGCAATGGCATCTATTGAGTCAAGACGATTTAGTTTCTCAAAGAATGTCTCTTCCATAAGATTATCTACATATTCATGGAGTTCAATTTTCTGGACACCATCAGAATACTGTTTCCTTATGAATTCAACTATTCCCTTTATCACATTTGTATCATCAGCAATGCCTATGGTACTAATGATGATTGGACAATCCTTATCCTGAAAAAGATACTTGAAATGCTTTATGAAAGCCTCCATCTTTGTCCAGACCATCTTTGTGGTAATATCATTCGTGCGTTCTTGTGGTTTGCAGTTTACATTTTCATAGCTTAGCCAATTATGAATCTCTCCAATTTCCTTGTCTGTATATGGGCGTTTTGGTAAGTCGTTATAGTAAAAATAAGGGATAAGATAGAATGGCGACAGGAGTTTCTTGGCAAATGCAGATTCCTCCTTGTCATCATATTGACTGTCGTATTCAAGCGCATATGCAACAAGCAATGGATGGAAAGGAGATAAATACAATCTTTCCCATGTAGATACTATTCCTAACTTTGTAAGACAGTATTCCTCTTTGAGTAAGCATCTATTATTTGGTATGCCATTTATCGAAGAAACAACAGCATGCCAGTAGTTCTTATATAAAACGCGCAATTCATCATTCATCTTGCAAAGAGACGGAATGGTGTTGTGGTTATTATAGTACGCAAATATCTCTGTCAATGCTTTTTGTACGCAAATCGGCAGCTTGAGATTTTCGTATTCTGGTTCGTATTCGCAAGTTAGCCCATTATATACATAATTTATATGAGAGCAACCGTTTTTAATAAACGCTTCCTCCCAATCAAGATACTTCTTCCAATAAGAGTAAACAGGCCGAGGGGTACCATCAACAACGACCTCTCCACCTTCATATGTTCCTTCTTCTATAGTTCCTGGGCGAGCTGGCGGAACAGGCTTTGCAATATTCAGTTTAAGCACAAACTTAACCTCCTTGTTGCCAAAGTCAACAAAGAAATCAATCTGATTATTTCCCTCCTCATCATCAACAGAAACTACCAATTTTGCATTATCTGTCCAAAGCACCTTTTTGTCAAGCGGAATGGATAATTGTTCATCACCATTACCAAATGTCAATACATTCGTTTCGTCTGGAACGACAACTACAATTTCCCCCTTTTTGTTTATAGAAAAGCATTCCTTTATATCTCCGAAAAAGCTCTTGCTACAAGGCAGTTTCATCATGAAGAAATCATGATGATTGTCATTCAGACCTATTGATTGTTTGAAAAGCAAATCTCCAACAGTCACGTTCAGCACCGGTCCTTGGTTTTGGCACACATCAGAATTTACCTTCTTAATTTCTTTATTGAATGTTATCTTAACCTGTTGCCCTACAGCTCTTGTCTGGTCACAGATTACCACATAGGAAGTTGACTTTTTCTTCCTATTTCCCTTGGTAGACGAAACCATTGAAGTCAATAATCCCTCAGATGGCAGTTCTATATCCAGAAGTTCCAGGTTTGCTGTTGCGGCCTTTCTCTCCATGCTATCACAAATATCCCGAAAATCAATGCTTTTCCAAGAATCAGGATTAGCAACAATCTTCTTGGATAGTTTCTCATCCAAGAATCTCTGTAACATTTTGAATTTGTCCGTGTCATCATCTTCATTCATGATGTCACTAATCTTTCTATATATTTCGTGGTTCTTTTCGACACGGTCTTCCATTTCAGCATCAGAAGGTTTGAATGTACCATCATAGACAGCCTTATCATTAAAGTAATCTAGGTCATTATAATGTCCCTTTAATGTTTGATCAGCCAAAACGCTGAGTGCGCAACCAAAGTCAAAGAGATTACATGTTCCATCTGCAATATACTCGGATATCTTGTTAAGATGTTTATCCAGATATTTACGTTCAAGATCCTTTGAGATGACATCCTCCGCTTTCTCTTGAATGTCCCGTATGATATAGCTTGAATGCAGAGGACCACCTACTGCCTGTAAATCTTGACATGCAGTAATGATAGATGACAATATGCTGTCAGAAAGAACATAGACAACACCAAAATTCTCGTATTTACCACCTGCTACTCCTACAGAATTTCTGATTGTCGTAAGATAGTCTTCTGTTGAGGTTTTATCATATCCTATGATAATTGACGGAGAATCTATTGAAGGTTTTATTACATGTGTGTCATATGACTCCTCTACAACAGAAGAGTCATTGCCTTGATAGATTCCGGAAATAGTAATTTTATCACATGCATCATTCAAAGCCTGAATTAACATATTTCGATGCTTCTCGTTCTCTACAATCATGAAGTATCGGCATCCCTTTTGCAATGGGTATTTTTTGAAATAACCAATCAAAAGATCATTTACTATATAATTATAAAATGACTGTAACATATTGTGCTTCACCGGAATCACTCTTCCTGTCTAAAAGGTTTAACTTTAATAAATACTCCTCAATCGCCAGACGGCTACCTCTATTGAAGTAAATACCATAGCTATTGAATAGTTTATACAAATCTTCCAACTTTGTCTTTTTACTCTTTGTGAATAGTGCAATAAGGAATGTTAGCATTTCATTATCAAGAACAAGTACAAAATTGCCCCTCCTGCTTTGCAAGAATCTTACGCTTAATAAGTCAATAACCTTTTTCCTCATTCGAGATATATAACTCGGCGACTGAAGACCTGTACATAAGTGTTCAAGAGTGGAAATGAATTCTTCGTATGAATGTACGTCAATTTCTATTTCTTCAATCGACCCACTTTCACTTGTTCGTCTATTGAAGACCTCTCTCTTCTCTTCTTGGTATTTTGAGAGAAGTTCATTACACAACTCACGATTATCCTCAAAGTCGGTTTCGTTCAACTTTTCGCGTATATTGTTGTAGAAACCTATATTACCTCCCAATACACTATTAAGAATGTCAAGTGCTTGTGACTTTCCGTATAACTTATCAAGTGAAGACTTTGGTATTTGATATGACCATCCTCTTACAACAGCATCATGATTAACAGAAGCTCGCTCAGAATTCAATATGAAGTAAAAAGATGCTGGCATATCTTCTTTTTGCTTGTCTTTGGCCGTAATTCTAACTATTGCCTGCGTTACACCATAACACGCATAGAAATGTAGAAACAAATGAAGATATTTTACCTTTACAGACTCTTCTTGTTCAAGCATCCAAATGAGATCTTCTTCAAACGATTTTTTGATATATGGAAGAACTGTATAATCACGTTTTTTTGCCTCATCAGTTGTTCCGCCAAACTGAGTCAATGCTTCCTGAAGAATCTCTGAAAACAAGTTCGGCGTATCCGAATGACCAGAATGCTGCAATTCGTCAGAAAGCATAGAGTACAAATAATTACCCAGTTTTCTTTGGCCATCTTTATATTTATTTCTCTCCTTTTTTGAAATACGTTCATCATTTGGCACTAAGGGAAGATATTTCAGAAATGCGGAATCTGTTATGTTCAGATTGCCATTTATAAACATGATATCACGCATCATTCGAACAAATTCATGGATTTGTTCGATAGGCATCTGCTTTTGATTTGCCAAATATTCCTTGACAGGTTCAACTGCCAACTTTTCAAAATCTTCAATAGGCATTGTCCCGTCATTGTCCCACAGACGGAAGAACTCGCCTGTTGTACCATGCAAGCCACACTTTTTGTCGTACGCCGAGGCAGGAGTGGAATTAAAGGGAAGCAATTTTATCCCTTCCTGCCAATTATCTATGAACTTACCACTTTGGTGATAATGCTCGTTATATTTTTCTATGTCGATTTTCATTGTAGCTGAATATTTCCAAATGATGATTCACTTAACTCTAACACGCTTGAATCAAACCTGACAATGGTTATTTCCTGTTCACAGTTACACTTTTCTACAAGTTTTCGCACAAATCTACTGAATGCCAAGTCTTTTTCGTTTTCATAGGATAACGCCAATTTTCCTCTATTCAATTCGTTAAGATATGAATAAAGCTGGAAATCCATTCTCAACGGCACAGACCCATCCGGGAATTTCCATGACATGTCAAATCTCATAAGAAACTCGTTCTTATAGAGATCAGAATGATATGATTTTACAGGCTCTGGTTTCAGTTGTAAACTGCCAAATAATCTATAGCGACCACCTTGTATATTCAGCGGAACCATATTACTTTTCTCGTAATAAGAGCCATAATGACGAGGTATTGCTTTTGCCACAACATCATAAATCTCTTGCATTTTGTGGACATCTTTGTTGAAGATACCTTTGAGTAACGCGAGATATGATTTGTACACCTCACTCTCTGTATGGTAAGAAAGAAGATGCTTTAATCTAAAAACAAATTTTGTCGTTCTTTCAATATCTCGCCCATTGTTGGCATAGAACTCATTTGTACGCTTTAGCAATTCTTTAGGAAGCTCGGATTTCTGTTGCTCTGTCAGGTATGAAGGGGGAATTGAATACGATGTGAACAATACCGACAATTGTCTGTCATGTTCTGTACTACTTTGCTTTAAAGGATCGAGCTTGCCAATTGCCTTTTGAATCATATTCTCTCTACCACAGTAGAGAAGGGACGGGAGTAGAGCCTCAAAGAATTCTTTCTTCTCTTTGTGGCCATCGATATACTCATCATAATGAGGATAGACGATAATGGAATAAAGAAAGTCCAGAAACTCTCTCGGTGTAATGAAAAGTTTATATCTTACTATAGCTTCGATTATTGTTTGGACAATTGTATTTTGCACATCAGGAATGCGAAGCAACTCATAATTCAATATTATAGGATCTTTAGGGTTAACTCCACTTGCTATATCCGCAGTATATGCTGTATGAAAAGGATTGTCAATTGTTTCAGAAACAACCTTCTTAATAATATTGGACAAGAAGTCGGATGCAACAGGAATGTCAGAAGAGCTATCAGCAAAAAACTCAAATGCCTGTTCATCAGTAAACATAATGACCTTAACTCTTTCTGTATTTATTGGTGGAGTTGTGTCGTCATCATCAAAGATAGGTAAAGTTGAATTAACAATCTCTTTATAATCCGTCTTAATGTCATCATCGTCTATGAGAGCATTAAGTTTGCCGAGATTTATAGCTAGAACAAGCTTTTTGGTGGTTTTATATAGATTCTCGTCCTTGAATTCAACGAGGGCTTCTTTCAGCGTGTCTATAGCTGTTTTCTTTGGAGAACTACTTGCGGTGGCATCATTATAGAAGCAACCATCTCCCCAATCAGACACCTTTTTTATACAACTGATAAGGTGAGATTTTCCATCACCTGCGCTTCCAACCAAGAGGACAATGCCGCCTCCGGCATTGTCTATTTCCTCCATTTTCTCCTTTAATTTGGATTCAATCGGACGTTTAACGTGCATATACTCATCCCAATTGGTAAATGCGTTACCATTTTGAACGGAATCAACAGAATGCTGACTCAGATGAAGAAATGCTGCCTTTAATTGTGATGCTGCCATACTTTTTACTTTTTTATTCCCAAAGTTTGGGATTTACAAGGTTCTCCATTTTATAGTTGAACATTTCAAGAAGTTCTTCTCTTTGTTCAGGGAATTTATCCAATGTTCTCATTACGGATTGTAAAGGAAGGCACATTTTAACCTGATCTTTACCTTCACCATAATATCCATTGTTTAAATCTTCTTCAAACTCTTCAAACGTCTTTAAATGTGGCCGATTCGTAATGCCTTTTGAATGCTCTTCCCAATAAGATTGATTCCTGTATGCAAATTCCCAGAAGGACATCTTCTTGTAAAATTGTTGCTGATTACACCATCTGGCTATTTGTACATAGAGGTTAGAGATTTCATATTTGTGATAATCTTCGTGACGCATTACATAGCCAACACAACCGTAGGACATCAGAACTCTAATTCGTTGGAATAGTTCCCAAATATCCTTGTAGAACTTGTTATGGCTATCTTCTGTAAGTTTAAACCCACAGAACAGATAAAACTTGGTTCCTTTCTTTGGATTATAATGTTTCCAAATTTTCAATGCTCGTTCTATAAGTTCTCTATCTTTCCAGTTGTCAAAGGCAAAGATAAAATCTCCATGATATTTGGATTGTGAAAGCATCTGAGCCATTAACTCGCCATCTGGACTCTGTGCAAGCATTCGTTCGTCAAGTCCTTGGCGAAACTGGAATGGGCGTTTCGTGGCTATCAGCTCTTTGAGCAATGGTTCCCAAACGGTTCTGTCAGCAGCAAGGAAATTGTCGTCCCATAAATATATGTATGGACGAACCAATCTTCCTTTTTCGTCACGCTCATTATCAAGGAACCACTCAAGCTTTGAGTATCGGCAAACCTGGTTCTCAAGCTTGTTGATACAGAACGGACAATGACGGACACAACCACGAGTAAGGAAACCGATGGAATAATTTTGATAATCCTTATATTTGTCCCGTTTGAATCCCGCTTTTACCCGCTTCTCTACAAATGCGTCATACAAATGGTAATAGGGCATTTGGCGAGCCATGTCTATACCTTTTTCCTTATGACCACCACGATGATTGACAAATGTGTTCAAATATACGTCATGATCTAAACGAAAGAAGTCTTCTTCTCTTTTCTTGCGATACTCTCTTATACTGGTCTCATTTGCATAGAATCCGGTACCACCAATGTGAAACTTTGCTTCATCTGAAGTACCGATTGATTTCGTGTAAAACTCAGGCAGATTAGTAAACGTAAAAACCCTGGACATGTATACATGCTCGTATCTATCTATATTTGCCTTAGGGTCAAGAATGAGTTCGAAGAGAACATTGTTATCAAACAAGAACCCCGCAATCTTCATAAGCACAAGATTAGGGTGGCGCGTACCATTATCAAGCAGATCCGCGTCACACAAGCCAATGCATTTATATACTGGAGGAACTCTGAGAGCTTTCATCTTTTAGGCTGCAATTAGGTTATTATCCAAAGCCGACTTCCTTTGAATGCATATCAGCACTTCAAGACCATAGAGGAGAAACAGCACATCATCGTCGGCATATACCAGTATCTGATTGGCTCTTTTGAAATAGTCTAAGAGCTCTTCCTTATTTTTCTGCATTGCCTCATTAGATATCTCAACAAGTTCATCACAGAATTGGTAAACATCCTCGTTGTTGTTTATATAGTATTGTAATTTCTCTTTTATGTCAGTTGTAACTTTCATATCATTATTTTAATGAGCTCACATTTTCTGCCACAAACAGCAAAGAATGTGGTATAATTTTTTCTTCTTTATGACATTCACAGCCTCCCAATGTTCTGTTTTATCGATTCCAACATGTTGGATGAGATTGTTGTCATGCTATACATATAAATCACGCCTTCCACTCCGCCATCAAGGTTGCCTTCAGTATGAATACATCAATGTGGAAAGACGGGATGGCGCTGCCTTTTGTTTCCAGCTCGTATGCTCTTGCAATCGAACGTTTGACTTTCTTTGCGAGCCAGTATTTCTTCTATTGTCATATTCTATTTATTATGTATGCAAAGTTAGCGATTTTCAACTATGCCTGCAAGTGAAAACCAATGTTTATGAATATTATTGCGACGAATTAGGTTAATTCACAACTAACTATTGTGATGAGGCTTATTTTTACGTTATATCTAATTTTCTGAAAAACAAACTTAAATTTAATACTGAAAAATCATATATTCCGTCTTTTCTTTGTATTTTTGCAAAAGAATTACGAATTTAGGCACGAAAGATATGATATTACAATTTAAAGTAAAGAACTTCCTTTCGATAAGAGA
>ERZ1034973.189-NODE-189-length-43497-cov-9.361632_pt1 | contig 43497 bp, 34 predicted proteins | sample MGYA00520686_ERZ1034973 | MGnify/ENA primary metagenome ERZ1034973 (study PRJEB33766, sample SAMN09781775) | gut metagenome | biome: gut microbiome | host: Homo sapiens | place: Madagascar | study: EMG produced TPA metagenomics assembly of the PRJNA485056 data set...
AATCTGCCTGCGCTTTTATTCTTTTTACAAAAAACTCGACATTCAGGCTATTTAAGGACTACAAATCCATTCTTGGATTCACGCGCCAAAACCTCGCTCAGCTCTTCTTCAACACATTCAAAATTCATCTGCATTCCATCAACAGAAATTGAAATTTCATTGATATCACGCAAAACAGAAGCCGGATCAGACTCGGTGGCCTCCAGAATATGATTTATATGACCATAAATCTGAGAAAGAACCACAATAGACTGCTGCGGAAAAACAGAAAGCTCCAGGCCTGCCAAGTCAATCGCATACACAAGCGCATTAACCTGCCCGAAAAGCTCCAGTATTCTGTGACGAACTCCGCTTATTTCAGAATCTGCAAAACGATTGTATTTTGCCGAAAGTATATCATGTCGATTTTTCAAGTGCAATAACATCATTTTTTGCTGCACGGATGAAATTCTATATGAATTCGGATACAGCTTTTTAAGGATGACTTCCATGTCGCAAATTTTATAATAAAGCTGGTCTTTTATCGCGGCATCCACGATGTACTGCGGGAGCTCCTCAAATTTTTCCGCGACAGGCCTAATGTTTTTCTGCTCTTCAGGAATCTGGTAGTCCACTTCGTTCCAGCTGCCGATCGCAGGAACATCCTGTCCCTTAAACCAAAGTCGAGTTTCAACACCGAAAAGCTCGAACCCGATTTTTTTTGTCCTAAGAAAAAATTCTTCTATTGAGCCGCAGTTTTTTACACAAAGTTTGGAGCGATTTTCCGCGAAAACCATGGAAAGCTGCTCTTCAATTGAATCGCCTGGTCCGACAACCGAAAAACTTTCCAGAAGATATTTTTCCAGCAGGGAATACCAGTGCTCCCGCTCGATGTCCTCGTTTGTCATCTGAAGATGCCTGGACTGAGAATTTCCCTGGGAATCCGGAAGACACGCCTCATTTTCTTCACGCGGCGTAAATTCAACTTCAACAATGCAGTTGTCCCAGTCAACTACCCGGCAGAGAAGCCTGTCGCCGGCCTTAAAGCCGTCTTTTACAAGCGCGTCCGTTGAAACACCGGTAATCTTTACTGTCGGCGGCAAAGTGTAATCCATCGCGGAAAGATCCATGCCTGCATTCGCCGGATCCTGGGCAATATACTGCGGAGAATATTCATCGCCGAAAAGCGTATACAGTTCCATTACAAACGAGCTGTCCATTTCAACAATCTTCACAGGCAAAGGATGTTTTTTATACACAAAAGTTATGCTGCAGGACAAAATATCAGAATCAACAAAAGGCATGCAGCGGTGTCCCGCAATAAAAACTCCCTTATCAAGCTCCTTGCGTTCCGGCTTTATGCTGAAATACTGTTTTGTAAACATACACGCCTTTGTGGCATACATTCCGTTAGCCAGAGTAAAAACATAGGGATTTCCCGCAAGATAACCTTCACACTCTTCTTTTGTTGCTTTTACGCCACACTTAGAAAGAAGACCATAAAAATTATCCAGTGAAAAAGGCTCGGTAAAGGAACGAAAAAAATTCTGTACTAAAGTTTCTGCTGTGATTTTCATACTATAAAGATAACAAGATAAGCATTAAAATTCAAATGAAAATTTCGGAGAGTATATAGTAATATTTTACTACAGACAAAACATTATGGAAACACGAATAAAACATTACAAAAAAAATAAAGTTTTACAAATTCAGCATTCGGGCTATATAGCCTTAATTTCGAGTTTTTTTTTGCAAATTATGAAAGAATGCTCTCGGCAGATTTCCAATTTGCTAAAGATGATTTGGCTCGCGCTACGCTTGTATTAATTTGGGTGCTCCGCACTTTAATTAATTCAATCGCCAAAAATCTTCTCAAATTGCCAATCTGCCTGCGCTTTTATTCTTTTTACAAAAAACTCGATATTCGGGCTATATAAAAACATACATTTGCTATTGCCTTTTGAAAATGGTATAATTCAGAACATTTTTTCAAGGAATATGGCTAATGTTAAATTTTCTTTACACTGTAATAATCTATCCGCTTATCCAGATAATTGAATTTTCTTTCGTGCTTTTTGACAGCGTCTTCAAAAATGAAGGGATTGCGGTTATCGGCGTGAGCCTTGCGGTTTCTGTCCTCTGTCTTCCGCTTTACATTGTCGCAGAGCACTGGCAGCAGATCCAGCGTGACACAGAAAAAAAACTTGACCCGGGAATAAACCGTATAAAATCGGTTTTTAAAGGCGATGAGCAGTACATGATTCTTACGACTTTTTATAAAGAAAATCATTACCATCCGCTTATGGCTCTGCGCTCGTCATTCGGACTTCTGATTCAGATTCCGTTCTTTATGGCAGCCTATTCTTTCCTTTCAAACCTTGAATCCCTGCGCGGATATTCGTTCCTTTTTATACGCGACATGGGCGCGCAGGACGCGCTTTTTTCAATCGGCGGTTTTCCAATCAATGTGCTTCCAATCGCGATGACGCTTATAAACATCGTTGCCGGAGCAATCTACACAAAGGGTTTTAAGTTCAAGGATAAAATCACAATCTACGGAATGGCCCTTGTTTTCCTTGCAATCCTTTATTCTTCGCCTGCCGGGCTTGTCCTTTACTGGACGATGAACAATGTTTTTTCACTTGTAAAGAACATTTTCTACAAAATAAAAAATCCTGCAAAAGTTCTGTATGCTGTTTTTGCGGCGGCGGTTCTTGGACTTGATTTTTATGTCATATTTGTACACAACGGATTTTTGCATAAAAGAATTCTGCTCGCGGCGGCGGCAACTTTGCTTCTGGCGGTTCCTTTCCTTGTAAAGTACATTTCCAGACTTTTGGACACAACATTAAAATCTCTTACGGAAAATAAAAAATCGCGGTTTGGAATTTTCATTGTTTCAAGCATAGCGCTCTGCCTTTTTGCAGGAACAGTAATACCTTCTTTTATAATAGGCTCTTCACCTGTTGAATTCGCGAACATAGACGGATACGGTTCGCCGCTTTACTTTATCTACAATTCAACGGTACAGACTTTCGGGCTTTTTGTATTCTGGCTGAGCTGCGTGTACTTTCTGTTCAACGCGCGCATCCAGGCGGGATTTGCGGTTGCAATGCCGGTTCTTCTTTTTATAGCCTTGATTGACGCGTTTATTTTTTCAGGCGACTACGGAACTCTTTCGCGGCTTATAACTTTCGCGGAAAACATAGACTCCGCTCCGCTCTGGCAGATAATTTTAAATTCGCTTTGCATAATTCTGGCAGTCTGTATCCCGGTTCTTCTTCTTAAATTCAAAAAAGAAAAAATCCTGAACGGAATACTTGCGGTAATCCTTATTGCGGAAACAGGACTTTCTCTTGTTCACATCGCGCAGATTCAGATGGGCTATTCAGAATACAAAAAAACTGTCGCGGACGATGTTCAGGAAGTCCACTCAATAACACCGCTGTACCACGTTTCTAAGACAGGAAAAAATGTATTTGTAATCATGCTTGACCGCGCGGAAAATTCCTACATAGTTCCGATTTTTGAAGCTTTTCCGGATTTATACGATATTTACGACGGATTTACGCTTTACCACAACACAGTTTCATGGAACCAGGGAACTCTTCTTGGCGCTCCACCGCTTTTTGGCGGATACGAATACACTCCGGCGGAGATAAACAAGCGCAAAAACGAAAAACTTGTCGACAAGCAGAACGAAGCGCTGCTTACAATGCCGCGTATTTTTACTGAACAGGCTGATTTTACGGCGCAGGTTTCTGATTTAAGCTGGGCAAACTACAGCTGGATTCCAGATATGTCAATCTGCGCGCCTTACGAAAAAATTGAAGGATTCAACGTTGAGCGAAAATACACAGACCTTTGGGTAAAACAAAATCCTGACAAAGTGCGTCCGAACATCACAAGCACCTGCCTTAAGAGAAACCTTGTATGGTTCAGCCTTTTCAAGGCAGTTCCACTTTTTGCGAGGGACAGCGTTTATGATGACGGCTCGTGGTGGTCTTCCGATGAGCAGACTTCCGACATAATGGAATTTATTGACTATTATTCAGCGCTTGACTATATGCCGGAACTTACAGACTTTACGGCGGAAGGAAACAAATTCTTTGCGATTGTAAACGACACAACCCATTCAGGGCAGATACTCCAGGCTCCTGATTACGTTCCGTCAATTGACGTTGAGGACAGAACAACTTCTAAGGTTGAAAAATACAGGAGCGTTTCAGGAAACATAGCCGCACTGAAAAGATTCGGAGAGTGGCTTGAATACCTTAAGGAAAACGGATGTTACGACAACTCAAGGATTATATTTGTCGCCGACCACGGAATCGGAACTTCTGAAGGATTTAAGCTGGACTTTGAGCAGACAGAATTCCCTAAAGGCTACAATCCTGACCACAATCATCCGCTGCTTCTTGTAAAGGACTTTAACGCAAAGGGAAAACTTGCCGTAAACGAAGACTTTATGACAAACGCGGATGTTCCTGCGATTGCGACAAAAGGAATCATAGAAAATCCAAAAAATCCGGCGACCGGAAAAGAAATCAAAGAAATCCCGCCGGCAGAAAAGAAGGCTTCCGGCGTAGTTCTTACGCACAACTGGCGTCCAGGCGGAAACGGACTGAACACATTCACAGTGCCTGAGGGCGACTGGTATACAATTTCAGAAAATCTCTTTGAAGCCAAAAACTGGCAAAAAGGAATAAAATAAAAACCACGAGGAAAAACAATGATTTTAACAACATTTTTACCGCTTTATATCGATCCGGGTACCGGCTCAATGCTTTTCAGCATTCTTATTGGAGCTGCCGCGACTGTTTTCTTTTTGTTCAGGGCTCTTCTGCTGAAAATCAAATTTATTTTATCCGGAAAAAAAGACGGAAGCGCGCAGGTTGATTCATCATACAAGCCTTACGTAATCTACAACGAAGGAAACCAGTACTGGAACACTTTCAAGCCTGTTGTTGAAGAATTTGAAGCAAGAGAAATTCCTCTTGAATATCTTACCTCTTCAAAAACCGACCCGGTTTTTGACCAGAAATACAATTATGTGAAGGCGGAATTCATAGGTGAAGGAAATTCAGCTTTTGCGAAATTAAATATGCTGAGCGCCGGAGTTGTCCTTATGACAACGCCGGGACTTCAGGTTTACCAGCTGAAAAGAAGCAAAAACGTAAAACATTACTCGCACGTTCTGCACATGCCGAACGACGCCACAACCTACAGGCTTTTCGGGCTGGACTTCTTCGACTCAGTTCTTCTTACAGGCGATTACCAGGCGACAGACCTTCGCTATCTTGAGGAAAAACGCGGAATCAACAAAAAGGAGCTTGTTACAGTCGGCTGCCCTTATCTTGACGTGTACAAACAGAACATTGCGGAGATTCCGGCGGAAGAAAACCATCCGTTCACAGTTCTAGTTTCACCAAGCTGGGGCGACGTGGGCCTTCTTAAAAAATACGGCGAAAAGCTTCTTGATCCGCTTTCCAAGACTGGCTGGAGAATTATCGTGCGCCCTCATCCGCAGTCTAAAAAATCAGAGGCAGAGATGCTCGAACGCCTTACAGCGCGCTACAAGGACAATCCGAATATTGTATGGGACTATGAGCGGCAGAATATTTTCTCCCTCAAAAAATCTGACATAATGATCTCTGATTTTTCTGGAATCATTTTTGACTACACATTCCTTTGCGACAAGCCTGTCATGTATGTAAACGCAGGAATGGACTTGCGCCCTTACGATGCCTACGATCTGGACGGAAAGGAACTGTGGCAGTATTCAGTCTTGCGCAAATTCGGCACAGAGCTGAAGGAAGAACAGTTTGCAAACATAAAGGAAGTAATCCAGTCTGTAAGCGACAGCAAGGAGCTTGAAGAAGCTCGCCACGCCGCAAAAGCCGAAGCCTGGATGCACGAAGGCGAAGCCGGAAAAAACATTGCTGATTTTATGATTAGCAAGGTGGAAAAATAAATTTTGAAAATCCTGCAGGCCGCTAAAGTCTACAGGATTTTTTTTTGGGGTTTTAGGGGCGAAGCCCCTAGGAGAGTGGGTAGGACGCAACGAAGTGCGGACGCAGGGCGAGGCTTCGCCCTTCCTTTTTGTGTTTTACTTGCAGCTTTCGCTCAGTTCCTGGTGCTTTTTAAGGAGTTCGGTTGTGAGGGTTTCCGGGAACACCTTGCTGTTTGCCGCCTGATTTTCTGCGTCAACGGTTTCACCTTTATACAATGCAACCGGGTAGTCTTTTATGATGCCAGCCCTGGCATTTTTGATGATACATTCTGCCATTTCCATTGCGGTCGGATTGTATTTTTTCTTGTTTATTACGGCTACTGATTCTGTAAGGGCAAAATTTCCTTCAACCGGGTCGACAAAATCAACCGGAAGACCGGCTTTTTTATCGCGGACAGCCTGATGTCTTAATCCAAAGCCGGCCGCAACCTCGCCGGAACGAATCTTTTTTATCGGTCCTGAACCAGAAAGCTCAAGGTGCGGGCCTGCATTTTTATAAATCGCGGAAAGAGCCTGCTTTGCGCCGTCTTCACCGTATTCAGAGACAAGCGCCTGAACCATAAGCCATGCGGTTGTGCTGCCCATTGGATCTACAACGCTTACAAGGTTTTTGTATTCCGGATTGCCCAAATCTTTTATGCTTTTTGGATATGGAATTTTGTTTTCTTTTAACAGCTTTGTGTTTACGATTACAGCGCCCTGAATGGCAAGCAGCGGTGTGTAAAACGCCGGATATGTGTCAGTTGAATTTGTTTCGAAAGTCAAGTCCTTGAACATATTGTTCATCTTCTGGGCGCTTTCAATATAGAATGAGCTCATCGTTATAAGATCCGCCTCGATGTCTGAACCTTCGGCAAAAAGTTTTCCGCCAAGCTCGCTTGTTCCAAACGACTGGAAAATGTACTTCCCGGCAAAGCCGTTTTCGTCAAGCGCTTTTTTTACAGAAACAACCGCCTCGTCATCGGCATTTGAATAGATAATCACCTGCTTTTCTGACGGATTCTTTTTTGAACATCCTGAAAGCATCGCAACGCACGCAAAAAGCGCGGCAAAAAGTCTGATTTTTTTCATATATTTATCCTTCAAGTAATAATGGCTTATTATGTCATATATGCAAAGCCTTGAAAACGGCAAAAACGTGCAGGCGGAAAATTTTTCAGAAATTTTACAAAACGCTGGTTTTATTTTTACAATCCGCGCACAAGATTCTGGTTATATGATAATTTATTAAAAATGATTATATAAATAATATCAGATTTAATGTATTTTTATAAAATCTTATAAGCGAGGTGTTTTATGGACAAAAGACTTCTTACAATCCAGGATATTTCATGCGTCGGGCAGTGTTCTTTGACTGTCGCGCTTCCTGTTATTTCTGCCTGCGGGATAGAGACTGCGGTTCTGCCAAGTTCGGTTCTTTCAAATCATACGGCGTTCAAATCATGGACTTTTAATGACTTGACTTTTGATATGGAAAACATTCTTAATAAATGGAAAAATGAAGGAATCACTTTCAGCGCGTTCTATACTGGATATGTTTCAGAGGCGCAGATTCCTGTAATAAAAAAAATCATAAAAGAAACATCCAGAAAAGACGCCCTTGTTGTGGTTGACCCGGTTATGGCCGACAACGGAAAAATGTATCCGGGATTTGCGCAGGATTTTCCAAAAAAGATGAAGGAACTTTGCAGCGGAGCCGATGTTGTTCTTCCAAATATTACGGAAGCATCGTTCCTTTTGGGAATTGAATACCGCCCGGAAAATTACGACAAAGATTATATTGAAAATATCTGCGCCGGACTTTTAAAACTTGGCGCAAAAAATGCAGTTCTTACAGGTGTCAGTTTTGAAAAAGACAAACTCGGTGTCGCAGTCTGCGACGGAAAATCTGTTGAATATTATTTTACAGAAAAACTTCCGGTTCAAATGCACGGAACAGGAGATGTTTTCGCATCGGCCTTTACTGGTTCAGTCTGCCGCGGAAAATCATTGCTTGAATCCGCAAAAATCGCGGCAAACTACGTTGTTGAGTCAATAAAATCAACGATTGACGACAAAGACCACTGGTACGGCGTGAAATTTGAAAAGGCGATTCCGTATCTGGTAAAGGAACTGGAAAAATAGTATTCGGATTGTTAGGTTATTTGCGGAAGTAAAACACTCTGTTTTTCTACCAGTATCACAAGTTCATTCTGCAATTCAAGGAGTTTTTTATTTCTGTTTTCCAGTAAAAACTTTGTGTCCAAGGTTACAGCGTGGATTGTGTGGTAATTTTTGCTTCCGTCATGCCAGTCGCTTGCCGCATATCCGATGTATTGCAATTTTTTTTCCATATTATTAGCCGGCAGAATGAACACATTGAAAATATCACTGTGCTTGAACTGGTATTTTTCGCGCCGCTCGGAATCAAAAGTCTTTATGTCAGCGTCTATGTATTGCGCATAAGTAATCTGCTTTTGGATTGAATCAGTTCCGGGTATTGAGCCGTGAATTAGAACGCTTTCCTTCTCGCTCACGTTTTCTTCAAAATCCAGCTTGCGGAGCATTGTGTAGCTGTAATATTTTGAATCGATAATGAAGCATTTCCGCCTGTTTTGCTCCAAAGGATTTTCTGCAATCATAATTGTGTCAGGCCGCAAAGGAGCGTTATTCTTTGGTTTTCTGCCTGGAAAATTCCATCTTGAAGCAGGATAAAAATATTCTTCTTTTTCCGTTTGCCCAACAGTTCCAAAAACTGAATCAACCAGACTTTCCCAGACAACCTGAAAACAGTTTGTTCCGTAGCTGGCTTCTTTTGTCTCGCTTTCAGAATCAAAATTGTTTATAAAATCAAGAAGATTGGAAAAAAGTTCAATGCTCGATTCAAGATAAGTAGAGTCGATTTTTTCCTGCAAGACCTGTGTGTAATATTTTTTATTTTTTGAAACATCATCTTCATCAAGCAGGCCTTTTTCGGGAACAGACGGAGTGTAAAGAAAACCGAAAATCTCAAAGCATTTGTAAACGCAGTATTTGTGAATCTCGGTTATAAGCTGATTTTCCTGAATGCGGTTCTTGCGGATAATAAAATCCAAAAATGCAAGTCCGCTTTCTGAAACCGCAGGCTTTATGTTTTTTATTGTGCGGCTCCAGCTGATTTTTCCACTGCTGGATTTTGTGTACAAGTTTTCTTTTTCTGTGTAGTAAGTTCCTCTGTCTAAAAAATCTTCTATTATATGAAGCATAGATTTTATTGGAAAATCGCACTTTAGCTCGCCGTTCAGAACAGAAACCCGCTCGCCATTTTTATTTGAAGAGCAAAGAGCAATTGAGTTTATCAGGTTCAGGATTTCGGTCCGCTCTTCCTTTTTGATTCTTGAGGCAGACAAGCTTGGTTTTTCAGGAAAATATCCCATCGGAAAAGTTACAGTCCGTTCCGACTGCGTGATTTTTATTCCCACAAAGTCGCTTCCATTCTGCGCAGTTTTTAGAGAAATCTGGATTTCTTTAGATAATAATTTTTCCGGCATAAAAATTGAAATTCCAGAAATTATTCAGACTGCGCAAGTTGTTCTGGAGATTCGAGCAATGGACTGTTGCTTTGATTTAGCGCCGTGACAAAATCTGAATTAAAACACTTTTCAAAGGCGGCTGTGCCTTTGAAGTTTAAAAGCAAATCGCCAAAAGTTTTTATTTCAGCTAGAAAAATCTCTTCTGGATTACGCTTGAAAATATCGTTCCAAAGATATTTCAGTACTTTGTTGGCAAAATCAGACTCAGGGATTTTTTCGAGTTTATCTGTTTCAGGAATTTCTTCAGCTTTGTCAGTTTCAGAATCCGCCATAACAAAGAAAAGCCCTAGCTGCTTGTCTTCAGCATTGGAAAATGAAATTTTAGAGTCAGAAATCCTTTCATTTATCTTGTCGCGAAAAACTCCCCATTTTATATTTGTCTCCCCTATTTTCAAGTCATACTGATTTTTTTGAGAATCTTCCATATCATCATATTTTATTTTGTTCGGAATATATTCCATTTTCCATCTGCGCTGAAAAGCATTGTCAAGCATAAAAACATTCTGGTCGCTTGTATTCATCGTGGCAAGAATGGAAAGATTCGGTGGAAGACGGATTGGTGTGTCTAAAATCCATTTGTCTCCGCCAACATCTTTAGAATCTGGCAAAATTTTATCATTATGATAATCATTTTCACTCATTATAAAAGAGCTTATATCTGGATTGTTTATAGAATAAGTACTAAATCCATCTTTTTCCCTATCAAGCAGCTGGAATAAATCTCCAAAAATGGCGGCAGCATTTCCACGATTCAATTCTTCAATTACAAGAAAGAATTTTTTGGAATGTTCTTTATATGCATGCTTTAAGATTCTTGCAAAAGGACCAGCCTTAAACCGATACTCTATGCTATCATCGACAAGAGGCATAATTTGCCCAACAAAATCTGCGTTTGTATAGTCTGGATGAAATACAACCCTGACAACCTGATGCTCCCTATCATTTTTATCATTTATAGCCGCATTTATTATTTTGTCAACTTTGTGGCTTTTTCCACAGCCGGGAACTCCGTAATAAATTAACTGAAAATGATTTTTTGCAAAATTCTTATTTTCAGAAGCTTCCAGTTTCGGCTTTCTTAAATCTTCTATAAGTTGAAAATCTTTCTTTTTTAAAAATTCCTGTTCAGCTGATAATTCTATATCAGCAATCAAATTTTTGATTTCAGCCTTCACAGAATTATTTTCCCATTCTAAATTATCAACCAATGTATCTGAGTATTTGTCTTTCAAATTCTTTAAACAATCTGAATAAATGGAATCTTTTGAAACAAAATCTATATATCTATTTAGCCACAAGAAAAGAATAGCGAATTTTTTAATTGAGCTTCCAAGATAATCTTTATTAACAGCAACATTTTCGTAACCGACAGGCGATATATCAATTTTTCCTTTTGTAATAGATAACAATTCTGCATGTCGTTCTGGAAATCTTAAAGACGAACTTGAATGCATCGAAGTTTTTACAACATTCACACTGAAAAAATTACTTCCAACATTATAGTCTTTTGATTCTCCAAAAGAGTTCGCAAAATTTTTTGTAAAAAATAGCAACTCAGAATTTTCAGCAGAAAGATAAACCATGCTGCCTACACATTTTATAAACAAGTCTTTATCAGATTTTACTTGTGTATCACAAGCCCGATTCATTTTCTTTTTAAATTCATCCGTTGCAAAAAAATATTTTAATTCACTTACAAACTGAGTACCGCCTTGCGCTTCTATATCTACACCAGGATAAAGTGAAGACAACATTTTATATAAATTCAATAAAAATGTTTTTTCAAAATACATATTTATCCCTCCAAAGTTTCAATAAGAGCTTTTACAAATACCCATGCCATAACAGGCGGAACTGCATTTCCAATAACTTTGTAGCGAGATTGCAATGGAATCGAGTCCAAATTGAAATTATCAGGAAATGACTGAATTCTTTTTATTTCTTTTACAGAGAATCTTCTGTTTTCAACAGGATGAGTAATCCCACAGTTTTCTGGTTGAGCAGAAGCTGTTATTGTTCCGTTTATTTCGCCATAAGCAAAACGTCTAAAAAATTTTGGAGCATGATATTTCTTAGGTTCGTTATAAATTTTCAAAAAACGAGGTGTAAGTTGCTCTGGCGGAACATCTTTCCAAGAACGACCTTCAAAAATATTTTTAGGCATTTCTTTAAGAGATATATTCTTCTTAAAAAATTGGATTGCTTTTTTTCCATGCTCACACGGACCGATTTTTTCTATCATATCCTGAGTCGTTTTTGAGTATTCCCAGTATTCTCCCGGATCTTCTATATCTTTCAAAATTGAACCAAGCACCAATTTTTCCGCAGTTTGATTTTTGTCAGATGGGAGGCTTTCATTCTTCACAATTTCATCAGCTTTCAAGAAATCAAATGTCTTTTCTTGAATTGATTTATCAATACCAATTATAAGAACTCTATAGCGTTTTTGCGGCACACCATAATTGCTAGAACAAACCAATTGATGAGAAACGTTGTAATTCAACGATTCCATTCTTTTTTTTATTTCATCAGGAACAGTTGTGCCATCAGGCATTTTTGAAGAAAGTATTCCCCGAACATTTTCAAATACAAATGCTTTTGGTTTATATCCTGAATTTATCTTGTCTTTTAAAACACGTTCACAAACTTCAAAAAGTGTTCCTCTTCCATTATCATCATTTACACCTTTTCTATTTCCAGCATTAGAAAAAGGCTGACATGGAAAACCAGCAAGCAGAATATCAAAATCAGGGATTTCTGATGTTTCTATCTCACGAACATCCCCCAACCGACATTCATCATCATGATGAAACAGTTTTAAATTTGCATTATAAGCATTTGCAGCATCAGAATCGATGTCGTTTGAAAAAACAATATCTGTTGCAAGGCGAGCAAACTGTTTTCCTTGAAAAGAAAATCCACCAATCGCGCCTAAGTCCATTCCACCACAGCCTGAAAACAAACTACAAATTTTATAAACATTTTTTGAGCTATTTTGATTATTATTCCCAAGAAATTTTGATTTTTCCCGCTCATTTAAACGAGCGTTTTTTGAGACAACTTTTAAACTGTTTTTCTGTGTTATATTTTTTTCAACGGACATTTTTATTCCTATAAAATCTGATACATAAAAATGCAGTCAGTATCATATTTTGGTTTTATATGAGAATGAACATATTTCTCTTTTTCTGCAGAAAGTCTGGAAAATCCCATCTCCTCATAATATTCTAGCAGTTTATCTTCAGGCAGCGCAAAGATATGCAAAGATTTTGCACCAAGAAAAGTCTGAATAAATTTTGCAAGAGGTAAAATAAACTCTCTGAAAGTAGTTTTTCCTATTTCCGAAATTTCAGGATGTTGTTTTCTATAAGATGAATTTACAGCAAAATTTGAAAGTTCTATAGAAGGCACTGCATAAAACTGATTTTCAGAAATTTCAAGCGTAAAAAGACCGGATTTCAAAGTAAAGTAAGATGCAATTTCATGGGTTTCATTGTCTTTTACTAAATAAGTTCTTGCAAAATTCTCATCTTCTTCTGGCATTGCCATGAATTTTAAATATTCTTCCAAGCCTCGTCCAGTTTTTTGATGCACACTAAAATTTTTGATGGCTTTTTCGTTGTCTTCAGAGTCAAATAAATGCTGATAATAGAAAGTTTCTGTTTTTATAGGCAAATAGTTCATTTATTCTTTGCTGCCTTTATCTTACGTTCATCCGAGCGTTTTTTTTCGTAGGCTATCACGTCTTTATCTAGCTGAGTAAAGTCAGGACGAGGTGTTAATAAAATTTCTTCAAGAACACGCTTTCCAGGAGTATTTGGAAAATCACGCCAAGAAACAGGTTTTCCATATGTCATTTTAACACCTCCACTATTTTTTTTTCTAGTATAACATAAATTTTATCTTCCGTCAAAAAACAAGCATTTTCTGTCCCAAAAAACGCTCGTTTAAAGTGCCAGTTTTTTAAGTTCACAAGAAACTGATTCATTCTCAAGCGCACCTGCTCTTTACTGCTTCTTATTCACAATTCCTTTTACGGTTTTTATGGCAAGGTTTACTACAAGAATCAGAAGTGAAAGAATAAAAATCTCGTTGAATTTTGCAAAATGCTGGAGTTCCTGGATTTTTGTGGTAATCACCATTGTTCTGGCTCCGGCAAGGAAAACCACCGCGCTTACCGTTACCATTCCGTTTATAAAAAGATAGCAGAAAATTTCAAGCTGCGTCCTTATGACGTTCGGTGTAATAATCCGGGCAACTGTCTTTATCCAGTTGTCGCCAAGAATGCGCGCGGTTGTTTCCCATGAGATATTCATTTTGTCGAGCGACGCCTTCATCATCAGATACGGTGTTGCAAAAAAATGAACAAGATTGCAGCACACAAGAATTGCAAGCGTGTTGTGCAGCGGTGTTTTTCTGAATGCAAGCAGAAAGCTGATACCTAAAACCATTCCCGGAATAGTATTTGAAACCTGCGCAATCGCCTCTATTATCTTTGTGCCGTGAATCAGTCCTTTGTTACGCGCGGAAACCAGCGCGCTTGCGTACACAAGCAAAGTTCCAAAAATAGCGGTTAAAAAACTCATGACAAGGGAATTTTTGAATACGCGAAGAAGAGCCGCATCATTAAACACAGAAACAATGTGCCTTACCGTAAAAGCATTGTTGTATGGCCATTCGGCAACAAAAGGCGCAACAAAAACCACAACAAACGAAGAAATAATCAGAACGCAGATAACAACAGACAAAAATGACCAGATTATGTCGCGGACAATATCCGGCTGATTGTCATTTATTGCAATTTTATTGTACCGCACGTTAAAACGCTGAAGATAATTCAAAAGAAGAATACTTACAATAGAAGGAAGAAGCATGCAGAGCGCAATAACAGAACCTTGATGGAAATCCGGCAGGCTTCCGAGCATTGTGTTGTACAAAAGCCCTGCGACAACCGTGTAACGGCCTCCGATTGAAGCGGGAATTCCAAAATCCGTGAACGCAAGAAAGAAACTCTGGACTACAGAAACCGCGATAGTTCCTAAAAGCGGCTGGATTACCGCGGTAAAAAAACTGCGCAGGCGGCTGTCGCCCATAAGCCGGCACACAACAATATATCTTCTGTCTATGTATGCCATTGTGTTTGTAAGAAGAGTAAAGGAAATCGGAAACGTGTAGATCACATAGCCAAAAATCAGTCCTTTGAATCCGTAAAAGTCAAAAAACTGCCTGCCAATAAGTCTTGTAAGGAGCCCGTTTTTTCCGAATGAATAGATTATTGCAAAACCGTAAGTGATTGTAGGAATAAGCATTGGAAAAACCGCAAGAGTCCGCAGAGTCTTTTTTGCCCAGACCGGAATATTTGTAAAATTAACTGTGTACGCAAGGACAAAAGCAAGAACTGTTGTGATGAACGCGCTTAAAAGCGAAACATTGACGCTGTGCGCAAAAGCCGTCTGAAGCTTTCCGCCGGCAAAAACAGAGGCGACGTTTCTAAATGTAAGGACGCCGGAATTCAAAGTAAAAGCATTCCTTAGAAGAACGACCGCCGGAATAAAAATAAAAACTAAGAAGAAAAGAAGCACAACGTAAAAGGCCGCGCGCATCTGCTTGTTTCTTATTTCCTTGAACATATCTTTTATTTTTGTCATTAAAAATTCCTTGCTTTCCTGAATTTTCCGACTGAACCGCAGCCAGACCTAAAGATTGAAAAGCTTGTAGATGTTGTTCTTTTTTACTTCAAGCTGCTTTAAGATAAAGTCGTTCACAAACTGGCTCTTTGGATTTTTGATTATTTCAGAAGGCTCTGCGAACTGCTCGATTTTTCCCTTGTTAAGGATAAGAACTTTGTCGCTGATTGTAAGGGCTTCCTCCGGGTCGTGTGTAACAATAATCGTTGTAAGATGGAATTCCTTTGCGATTGTAACTATTTTTTCCTTGATTGATTCCTTGATTACTCCATCCAAAGCCGAAAGCGGCTCGTCCAGAAGAAGAATCTTGGGCTTCATCACCATTGTCCGGGCAAGGGCCACGCGCTGTTTCTGTCCGCCGGAAAGCTGGTCAATTTTTTTATTCAGATGCCCGCGCAAATCCAGAAGGTCTATCAGCGCTTCTATTTCTTCTTTTGTTGAGCGGTCCGGGTAATTTCGCAAACCGTAGACAATATTCTTGTACGCAGTAAGATTCGGGAAAAGCGCATAATCCTGAAAAACTATGTTGAATCCGCGGCGTTCCATCGGAGTATTTGTTATGTCATTTCCATTAAAGACAACGCTTCCGGAATCAGGCTGAAGAAGCCCGAGAATTATGTTCAGAAGAGTTGTTTTTCCGCCGCCGGAAGAGCCTAAAATTGAGACAATCTGCGAATCTCCGATTTCAAGAGAAATATCGTTCAAAACTGCCGTTCCGTCAAAAGACTTTTTTATTCCGTTTAACTTTAACATTTTCCGCCCTTGCTGTTTTTAGTTTCATACATTATATGCGCCGTCAACCGCCCTAAGCTCGTTGTAAGTGTCGATTTCCGTAAAATCTTCAAAAGAGCAGCTGCGCACAACCAGATTAAAATCCTTGTTGCAATATGTTAATGGAACCGAGTCCCAGTAACGCTCCTTTCCACCAGGCATTTTGTACACTTTTTCAAGGGATTCGCCGAGTTTTTTTCCGTCACGTCCGGTCCAGTACGAGATGCCGACCATTCTGAAACTGTTTGTTCCGCCGACGCTTACTCCGCTTATCCTGCCCTTTTCCACGGAAAGACACCAGTCGTCTGTACGTTCGCACGGAACTCCGCAGTAATTTGACTGATACTGATATTTTGAGACAAGATTCGGATTTTTCAAGATTATGTCGGATTCCAGGATATAAGCGTTTTCCAGATAATTTTTCGCCGCCAGAAGCGAGGAGATATTGTTTCCTTCGTTGTATGCGGGATTTTCCACGAATTTTATATCCGGATATTTGTATTTAAGCTGGTCGAACTGCGCTGAAAGATAGCCGCGGACAATCACGATTTCTTTTATTCCTGCGGAAACAACCGCGTCCAGAAGGGATTCTATTATCATTTTGCCATGGACGCGTATAAGCGGCTTGGGAGTGTTCAGCGTAATCGGCACAAGGCGCGAGCCGAATCCCGCCGCAAGAAAAACCGCCCGCCGAACCCTGTAAGGCTCCAACGCATTCAAGCCGTCGTCAGAAATTTTGTCGCCGTCAATAAAATGCTTTTCAACAAGCTCTGAAAAAGTTGTGTTTACAGTTCCAACTGAGTAGCCAGAAAGCTTTGCAATCTGACGCTGAGAAAGTTTCTTTTTTTCCGCCTCGACAAGCGTTAAAATGTCGAATTCTTTTTTTGAAAGCACAACTGCCGCCGTTTTTTTTCGGAAATGCTATAATTTTTGTTCAACAAATCTGTTTTTTTTATATTTTTAGAACATTTTTTACGCAGATTTATTAGTTTTCCGTTCAAATAATATACAAAAAATACAATTTTTGAACAAGTTAACTTGACACTTTTTTATTAAAAAACTATTTTGAAAAATGCGGTAGCGATGAGAAGGGAAAGCCGCAGGCTTTTTCCGAAACGAAGTTGAGGAATGAAACCCTGACCGTAGCGACCGTAAGTTGAGCGGAAGCGAAACTTACGGGACCGCCCGTATTTTTATCAGTTTGAGAGGAATTCTATGCCTAAAACAGTTTATCTAGGAATCACCGGCGATATTATTCACCCGGGAATTATCAATATTATCAAGGAAGGCGCGAAACTTGGCGAGCTTACGGTCGGACTTTTGACGGACAGCGCGATTGCAAGCCACAAGAGGCTTCCGTATTTAACTTACGAGCAGCGAAAAAAAGTCATAGAGGACATAAAAGGTGTGGCAAACGTTATTCCGCAGGATGAATGGAGCTATGTTCCGAACCTTAAAAAACTGAAGCCGGATTTTATGATTCACGGTGACGACTGGAAAACAAATTACCTTTCTAAAATCCGCGAGGAATGTTTTGAGGTGATGAAGGAATGGAACGGACAGATTGTGGAGATTCCGTATACGAAGGGAATAAACTCCACCGCGCTTGCCGAGAACGCGAAGGATATTGGAACTACGCCGGACATCAGGCGCGCGACTCTGCGCCGTCTTATAGCGGCAAAACCGGTTGTGCGTATTCTGGAGGCTCACTCAGGGCTTTCCGGGCTTATTGCCGAGCATGCGAGCGTTACAAAGGAGGACGGAATCCACCAGTTCGATGGAATGTGGTCTTCTTCGCTTACGGATTCAACCAGCAAAGGAAAGCCGGATATTGAGGCGGTTGACCTTACCACCCGAATGCAGAGCCTTACAGATATTCTTGAATGTACTACAAAACCGATTATTTACGACGGCGACACCGGCGGAATTCCAGAGCATTTTGTCTTTACGGTCAGGACTTTGGAGCGTAACGGCGTAAGCGCGGTAATCATCGAAGACAAAAAGGGTCTTAAAAAGAATTCGCTTTTTGGAACGGAAGCGAAGCAGGTTCTGGCTACGGAAGAAGAATTCTGCGAAAAAATCAGCGCGGGAAAGCGTGCGCAGGTAACAAAGGACTTTATGATTATCGCGCGCATTGAAGAAATAATCGCAGGATATTCTGTTGACGAAGCGCTTTCAAAGGCGTTTGCCGCAGTGCGCGCAGGCGCAGATGGAGTCATGATTCATTCCAAGGACAAGACTGGAATGGATATAAAGGAATTCTGCCAGCGGTTCAGAAAAGAATACGAAAAAATTCCGATTGTCCTTGTTCCGACAACTTACAATCAGTTCAAGGAAAAAGAACTTGCGGAATGGGGAGCAAACGTGATTATCTACGCGAACCACATGCTCCGATCTTCGTACCCGGCGATGAAAAAATGCGCCGAGACAATCCTGGAAGCCGAACGCTCGCTTGAGACAGACGGAATGTGCATGCCGATAAAAGAAATCCTGGAGCTTATTCCGGGAACAAAATAATGCGGATGGACCAGCCCGCTCCGGCTAAACTTTGAAATTTGAAATTTTAAAAAGGAAACAAAAATGATAAAACCTTCAACTTTTTACGATGAACTTTTGAAAAACGGAACTGATTTTTTTGCAGGAGTTCCGGATTCGCTTTTAAAATATTTTTGCGCCTACGTCACAGACAACGCGCCTTCTGAAAAACATATAATCTCCGCAAACGAAGGAAGCGCGACCGCGCTCGCGGCAGGATACCATTTTGCCACCGGAAAAATTCCGCTTATCTATATGCAGAATTCCGGCGAGGGAAACATGATAAACCCTCTTCTTTCGCTTGTTGACCCGGACGTTTATTCCGTTCCGCTGCTTATTCTTGTAGGATGGCGCGGAGAACCTGGCGTTCACGACGAGCCGCAGCACGTAAAACAGGGAAAAGTAACCTGCGCGCTTCTGGACGCAATGCAGATTCCTTACGAAATTATGGCCGAAGACGAGCAAGACCTTTCCGCACAGCTGGAAAAAGCGTACGGTTACATGAAAAAAAACAGCGCGCCTTATGCGCTTGTAATCCGCAAGGGAACTTTTGAAGAATACACGCTTAAAAACAATATTCCAGTAACCGCCGAGATGAAACGCGAGCAGGCAATTGAAAAAATCATGCTTTCTGCGCCGGAAAAAGCGGCGTTTGTTTCCACAACGGGAATGGCGAGCCGCGAGCTTTACGAACTGCGCGAAAAACACGGAATGGGACACGAAAAGGATTTTCTTACGGTCGGCTCAATGGGACACGCGTCGCAGATTGCGCTTTCGATTGCGCTGCAAAAACCTGAGCGGCCGGTTTTCTGTATTGACGGAGACGGCGCCGCGATAATGCAGATGGGTGGAATGGCTACGGTCGGCACAAGAAGCCCTAAAAACATGGTTCACTTTGTAATGAACAACGGCGCGCACGATTCTGTCGGCGGCCAGCCTACTGTAGGGCTTGAGATAAACCTTCCGGAAATCGCGAAAGCCTGCCGCTACAAAAGAATTTATTCGGCAAAAAATGAAAAAGAACTGGGCGAAGTTCTTGCCAAAATCAAGAATTCCTTTGATGATAATACAAACGAGCTTACATTTGTTGAAGTAAAAGTCAGCAAAGGCGCGCGGAAGGATTTGGGACGGCCAAAATCAACTCCGCAGGAAAACAAAAAAGCATTTATGGAGTTTTTAAAATAATGATAAGACAGGCAGTTATTATGGCAGGCGGTTTGGGTTCAAGATTCGGCGGACGGACAAAAGCCATGCCAAAAGGATTTATTGAAATAGACGGAATTGCGATGGTGGAACGTTCGGTACAAAAACTGATTGCCGCCGGCGTTGAAGAAATCATCATCGGAACAGGACACTGCTACGAATATTACGACGGACTTGCAGAAAAATACCACTGCATCCGCACTGTAAGAAATGAAAATTACCAGAACACAAGTAGCATGGGAACGCTGGAAGTCTGCGCGCCTTTTGTAAAAGACACCGCCCTTCTTCTTGAAAGCGACCTTCTGTACGATTCAATCGGACTTTTTGCGCTTGACAACGACAGCCGGAAAAACGTGATTCTTGCCTCCGGAAAAACAAACAGCGAGGACGAAGTTTACCTTGAAACGGACGAAAACGGAGTTCTTAGCGGAGTAAGCAAAAACAAGGCTGAAATCAAGAACGTCGCCGGGGAACTTGTGGGAATCTCAAAAGTTTCCAAAGAATTCCTGAACAAAATGGTTGATTTTTACGGAAAGACACGCGCAGAAAACGCAAAAATTGACTACGAGACAGTTTTTAAGAAAATCGCAAAAGACGCCCCTATCTACGTACATAAAATTGAATATTACGCCTGGACGGAAATAGACGACGAAGCAATGCTTACGCGCGCAAACACGCTGATTTATCCGCGCATCAAGGAAAACGAGGAGCTGAGGAAAGTACAGCGGGAGGTTCTTTTAAATCCAGGTCCTTCAACAACAACGGACAGCGTAAAATATGCGCAGGTTGTAAAAGATATTTGCCCGCGCGAACTCGAATTTGGAAACCTAATGGAAAAAGTTTCAGAAGATTTAACTTCTTTTGTTGCAAATCCGGAAAAATACACAACCGTAATGTTCGGCTGCTCCGGAACAGGCGCAGACGAAGCGATGATTTCAAGCTGCGTTCCGCCAGACGGAAAACTTCTTGTGGTTGACAACGGCTCTTACGGCGCGCGCCTTGCAAAAATCGCGAGCGTCTACGGAATTGAGACAGACGTGTTCAAGTCTTCAACCTACGAGCCGATTGACCTTGAGGCGCTTGAAAACCAGATGAAATCAAAAAAATACACGACTTTTGCGGTTGTTTACCACGAAACAACAACAGGACTTTTAAATCCGCTTGAAAAAATCTGCCCGATGGCAAAAAAATACGGAATGACAACTGTATGCGACATTGTAAGCGCGTATGCCGGAATGCCGATTGACCTGGAAAAACTCCAGATTGATTTTGGCGCGGCCACCTCCAACAAGCACATCGGAGGAATGGCTGGAATAGGTTTTGTTGTCTGCAACAAGGAAGAGCTTTTAAAGCAGAAAGACTGGCCTATGCGCAACTACTACCTGAACCTTTTTGACCAGTACAAATATTTTGAAGAAACAAAACAGACGCGGTTCACGCCGCCGGTTCAGACATTCTACGCTTTGCGCCAGGCAATTATCGAGACAAAGCAGGAGACAATTGAAAAACGCTTTGAACGGTTCACTGAATGCTGGAAAATTCTTGTAAATGCGCTGAAAGAAATCGGCCTCAAAATGCTTGTGAAAGAAGAAAACCAGTCGCATTTTATTACGGCGATTCTTATTCCAGAAACGCCGGCATACGATTTTAACAAGATGCACGATTTTGCGCGCGGTCAGGGATTTACAATTTATCCTGGAAAACTTGGAAACATCGACACATTCAGAATCGCGAACATGGGCGACATAAAACCCGAAGAAATGCGGCGGTTTACAGAAATTCTAAAAGAATACATGAAATCAATCGGCGTTTGCTAGAAAAATAAAAAGGGCGGGCAACACCGTTCGCATCTACGCTGCTCACTACTCAGCAAAAGCCCAAGGTCTTTTGCTGACGCCACATCAATATCATAAAAAGGGCGGGCAACCGCCCTGCGGCCGCACTTTGTTGCGTCCTACCCACCGTGCGGGCTCAAACGCCGCCCGCAACGTACAACGCCTGCTAAAAAATGTGCCAGGGATTGGAATGGTTGCGCAGCAAAAAAAATACCGGTTAGTTCTAACCGGTATTTTTTCGCAGGCAGGGCCGGAGCCATGGAAAGCCCGACCCGAGCGGTTGTTGAGCCTGCCGAAACAAAAGCGAGGGTAGCACCCAAACAGGTCGCAGACTGCGGTGCCTACCAAGTTTGCCATTCTGGTCGTAGCCTGCGGCTACTTACCGAGTTTGCTTCGCAAACTCGCAAATATTTTTACTGCAATATTGCACCTTTGTCGGCTGAACTTACGAGCTTGGCGTAGCGGGCAAGGTAGCCGGTCTTTACTTTTGGCTCAGGGGCAACCCACTTCGCTTTTCGGGCGGCAAGCTCCTCGTCGCTTACCTCAAGATGGATTTTGTAGTTGTTTATATCCAAAGTGATTTTGTCGCCTTCCTGAACAAGCGCAATCGGACCGCCTACAGCCGCTTCCGGAGAGCAGTGTCCCAAAGACGCGCCGCGTGTAGCACCGCTGAACCTTCCGTCGGTGATAAGAGCAACCTGCTTGTCCAGCCCCTGGCCTGCAAGAGCCGCGGTAACCGCAAGCATTTCGCGCATTCCCGGGCCGCCTTTCGGGCCTTCGTAGCGGATTACAACAACATCGCCCGCCTTAATCTGCGCCTTCTGGACAGCTTCCATGGCCTCGCTTTCGTCGTTGAAAACGCGCGCAGGTCCTGTGTGGTTCATAAGCTCAGGAGCGCAGGCTGAACGTTTTACAACAGTTCCATCCGGCGCAAGGTTTCCGAACAAAACCGCAATTCCGCCGTTGTCGCTGAACGGATTTTCAATCGGGCGCAGGATTTCCGGATTTCTGTTTTTTACACCTTTGATGTTTTCCGCGATTGTTTTTCCTGTGGCGGTAATCAAAGATGTGTTGACAAGATTCTTTTTTGCAAGCTCAGCAAGAACAGCCTGCACACCGCCGGCATCATCCAGCTCGCACATAAAAGTGTGTCCAGCAGGAGCCAAGTGGCAAAGGTTCGGAGTCCTTTCTGAAATCTTATTCACCTCGTGCAGGTCAATGTCAATTCCGGCCTCATGCGCAATCGCCGGAACGTGCAGCATTGTGTTGGAAGAACAGCCGAGCGCCATGTCCGCTGTAAGCGCATTGCGGAAATTTTCCGCGGTCATCATCTGCCGGGCGGTAATTCCTTTTTTATACAAATTCATGACAGCCATGCCTGCGTGCTTCGCAAGCGCGATTCTTTCGCCGGTAACAGCAGGAATTGTTCCGTTTCCAGGAAGCCCAAGGCCAAGAACTTCAGTCAGGCAGTTCATTGAGTTCGCTGTGAACATTCCAGAACAGGCTCCGCAGCCCGGACAAGCGCGATGCTCCATTTCCTTAAGCTGCTCCTCAGTGATTTTTCCGACCGCAAGACCGCCTACAGCCTCGAACATATCAGTAAGCGAAAGATTCTTGCCGGAATAAGGATTTGAAGAATCATTTCCCGGAAGATGTCCCGGCATCATCGGACCGCCGGAAACAAATACAGTCGGCAGATCAAGGCGCGCGGCAGCCATAAGCATACCAGGAACAATCTTGTCGCAGTTAGGAATCATAACAAGAGCGTCAAACTGATGGGCCTTCGCAACACATTCAACGCTGTCGGCAATCAGCTCGCGGGTAACAAGCGAATATTTCATTCCCTCGTGCCCCATCGCGATTCCGTCGCAGACGCCAATCGCAGGGAATTCAATCGGAGTTCCGCCTGCCATTCTAACGCCGGCCTTGACAGCCTCTGCAATCCGGTCAAGCTCAATGTGCCCCGGAATAAGTTCATTTTTTGCGCAAATAACGCCGACAAGCGGCTGATTCAATTCCTCATCAGTATAACCAGAAGCATAAAAAAGAGAACGGTGCGGCGCGCGTGCCACACCCTTACAAGCATTATCTGATTTTTTCATTTAAAACCTCAAAAAATAAATCAATGTAAAAAGTTTCATTACGAAACCACAAAAAAAAGGATAATGCAAAAACGCCGTTTTGAGTAGTGAATCCTTTTCAACCTTTAATTGTCCAAAACGCAACATAAAAACAAGTTTCGTGAGTTTTTTGCAATAAAAAAGTCAGCCGGGGCGCCTGCCCCTCGGCGCAAGGCACGACCATACGCACCTGCTTTGGCCGCACCTTGCCGCCTACCCCCTCGCCTAAGGGGACACCCCTTAAAAACCCCGCCCGCAAAACCCAATAAATTGCGTTTTTCAACCGAATAACGTGCTTACAACTGCATTTTTCGACCGAAGAAAGCATTATTCTACATCAACAAAAAACAAGTCTCGCCGCAAATAAATTTTTCATCTACCTCAGCGTAACGTAAGTTTTTCCAAAGCCGCCGTCTTCGGGGCGGGCAAAGCTGAAGTCCTGCACGGTCGGGCAGTTTGAAAGGTAATCCTGGACGGTCTGGCGCAAGATGCCATTTCCGTTTCCGTGGATTATGCTGAAGTTTTTTAAATTGCTCAGTGTGCAAAGGTCTATCTGGCGTTCAAGCGCCTTTACCGCCTCCTCCGCGCGGAGCCCCAGCAACCGAAGCTCGTACGCAGGACGGTTTTCCTTGCCGCCGGAAGCCAGATCCACTATGTACGACGGAGTCCGGACTTTCGGCGAGGATGTTAGCGTCAAATCTTTCTGCTTCATCGTCATTTTTATCGAGCCAAACTGAACTTCCCAAAGACCTTTTCCGCGGCTTTTTATAATAGTTCCCTGCTGCCTGCTTTTTCCGGCAAGAACATTCGCGCCAACCGCAAACTGCGGAATTTCAAGAGAAACTTCTTTCTGTCCGCTCTTGTCTTTTTCTTCCTTAGGAACTGCCATGCTTGTTGCTGATTTCAGCGCATCGGCAAGTTTTGTCTTCTTCTTTTTAGATTTGTGGCTGACGCGATTTTTTTCCTTTTTCAGAAGCTCCTCTGTTTTTTCTTCAAGGATTTCTTCTTCCTTTAAAAGCGCCTCTTCGTTTTCTGCAACTTTTTCCGTAATATCCTTGATGAACGCTTTTACAGAAAGTGTCTTTTCGCGGGTCAGCTCGCCTTCCTTCACAATGCGCACCAGATTTTCAAGCCTTTTGCGGCTTTCTTCCAGAAAAACCTGGCTTTCCTGCTGGATTCCCTGCTTGAGCTCAAATTCCTTTTTTTCAAGCTCAAGTTTTTTCTGCTCTTGAATGAACATTTTTTCTTCAAGACCGGATTGCTTTTCCTCCAGTTCAGAATAAAGCGCGTCCAGCTCCGCATGTTTTTTAGTAAGACCTTTTATCAGGCTTGAAACATCCGCTTTTTCGTTCAGAATATATTCGCGCGCATTCTTTACAATTTCCGCAGGAAGCCCGGAGCGTTTTGCAATATCCAGAGCGTGGCTTTCGCCCGGAATTCCCATCAAGAGCCTGTAAGTCGGGCTTAAAGTTTCTGTATTAAACTCAACGCTGGCATTTATACATTCCGGATGCGTGTAACCGTAATTTTTTATTACGCCCTGATGAGTCGTTATCAGAACGAACGCTTTTTTTTCAATAAGCCTGTCCAGAACCGCCATGGAAATCGCAGCGCCTTCCTGCGGATCAGTTCCGCTTCCAAGCTCGTCCAGCAGAACAAGGGAATTTTCATTCACATTGCAAACTGCCTTCGCAATATTTTTCATGTGTCCGCTGAAAGTTGAAAGGCTTTCGTCCATGCTCTGCTCGTCGCCAATGTCAGCAAATACATTTGAAAAAACAGGAAGAACCGTGCCTTCCTCCGCCGGAACAGGAAATCCGCTCTGATTTAAAAGCGCAAAAAGCGCGATTGTCTTTAGCGTTACAGTTTTTCCGCCTGTATTCGGTCCGGTGATGATAAGAATTCTTTTTCCCGGCAAAAATTTTACGTCAACCGGAATCGCCTTTTCACCAAGAAGAGGATGACGCGCCTTTAAAATGCAGAGCGGCTCAGACTGCGATGTATTTTTTTTAGCAAAGACGCATGAATTCTGCTTTCCCCAGGACGCCGCCGCATGCGCAATATCCATTTTTTCCATTATTTTAAGAGCGTTCTTTAAATCCTCCGAATACGGACTGATTTTCTCCGCAAGCTCAACCAGAATTTTTCTTATTTCCGCCTGAAGCTCAAATTCCGCCTCAATAAGCTCGTTTGACGCAATAACAGCCTCATCCGGTTCAATGTAAACTGTAAGCCCGGTCTGGCTGACCTCGTGGATAATTCCCGGAACACTGTTTCTTCTGTTGGATTTTACGGCAAGAACCTGGCGGCCGCCGCGAAGAACAGGAACATTCGACTCCAGCACATCGGAATATTTTGAATTTGAAGTGAACGAATGCATTACGCCCTTTATTTTCGCGTTCAAATTTGAAATTTTTGAACGGATTTCGCGCAGAGCCGGCAAATCGCGCATCTCACCATCGTTTGTAATTATGCGGAAAATTTCCTCGCGCACAAAACTTATGTCCGGAATTGAACCGGCACATTCCGCAAGATTTTTAAGCCCAAGCTCCTTTTCCGCAGAAAAAACCGCCTGCCGCATTTTTTCCACGCAGCAGCAGAAAGTTCCCAAATCGTAAAAAGACGCAAGCGGAAGCGAGATTCCCTGAACTTTCAGAGATTTTATAATATTGAACACTGGATTCCAGCCGCTTACAGCAGGCGCGCGCGTAGTGCCCAGATATTTCATCCACTCGCGGCTGATTTCCTTTAATTTTTCAATTTCCTCCGCATCCGAAAGCGGTTCAAGCCGCCCCATTACAAAGCGGGATTCTTCCGCGGCGCAAAATCCGGAAATAATGTCGCGGATTCTAAAATAATCAAGTTCTGTTAAAGTCTTTCTGTCCATTTTGATTTATGTAAAAAATTAATCCACCCAGGAGCCGTCTTTTATCTGATCCCGGATTCTTTTCCAGCTTTCGTAACGTTTTTCAGAGATTTTGCCGTCTTCCACAGCCTGCCTTATCGCGCAGCCAGGTTCGCTTGTATGCGTGCAGTCCAGACCGAATTTGCATTTTCCCACAAACGGCTTGAATTCCCTGAAGTACAGGTGCAGATCGTTCGCCTCTATTCCGTGCAGCATAAAACGCCTGATTCCCGGAGTATCGATAATGGAAGCGACTTCCCCGTTTATTCCGCCAGTATACGCCGTGTTCAATGTAAGCCGGTTCAAAGTTCCCTTTGTTGTAGTATGGTTTCCCCTTCCGTATTTTTTTGAAAGGCTTCCGGTTTTTAAGACGCAAGTGTCGTCCAGAACATTAACAAGGCTCGACTTTCCCACACCGGACTGACCGACAAACGCGCTGAGTTTTCCGCGGATAAGCTCTGTAAATTCCGTGATTCCTTCGCCGGTCTTTGCAGAAATGCGCATAACCCTGTAGCCAAGCTCTTCCCAGATTTTCAGCTGCTCTTCCGCCCCGGGATTTTTTTCTATAAGGTCGTACTTATTGCACACAATCACAGGATTCAGACCGAGCATTTCCGCCTGACAAAGCTCGCGGTCAATAAAACGCGGTCTGAACGGCGGCTCATCGGGCGTGGTCACAAGAATCATATAATCAACATTTGCAGCCATAAGCTGCGGACAACGGCCTTTTACATTCCAGCGAACAAATTCATTTTTACGCGGAACAAGCGAAACAATCCGGCCTTTTTTCTCATCAATTTCATCCGGTTCAATCTGAACTACATCGCCCGGCGCAAGAGGATTATAATACTGCGTGTCCGACTTTAACACCTTCCCTTTTATGGCGCACGACCGGACAACACCATCATCACATTCAACTTCAAAAATATTATTAGTTCCCGCAAGAACAGTTCCATTCATATTTTTTATTATGAATCAGAATCAGCGGTTTTTCAAGAGTTCAGCAGGAACACAAGCGAACGCGGCTTAGCGGGGTTGCAAAAGTAAAATTATTAGCCAATGAGGTTCAATAAATAAACCTATATTCAAAAAATATTTCATGGAAAATTTCTTGACACCACATAAATTTTATATTAAATTAAGTTTTAGAAGGTCTCCATTAACCTGCGGTTTAAATCCGTAAAGAGATGAACTTTAAGAAGGGTCGCTCATTTTATGAACGACCTTATTTTTTTTCAGAGAGTTTTATGTTTATTCTAAAAGACAAGCTTACTTTCATAAATATTAATCAGGCGTATTTAATGCATCTGCATAATAATTGCGCCGAAGTCTATTATAAACCTATAAATTATGACAACAAACCTTATTTGGGAATATTAATAAATAATAACAAGTGCCAATATGTAATTCCTTTGTCTTCTGCAAAGAAAAAACATATTTTATGGAAGAATGTTGAGGCAGACCGTTTTTTAATATATGAAATTTGTGATAAGAAATCTATTTCTAAAAATGCTTTTTATAAGGAAAACGTGGACGGTTCTATAACACATATTTTATCTGTTTTAGATTTGAAAAAAATGCTTCCTATAAAAGATGGCTTGTATAAAAAGGTTGATTTGACGGCAAATCCAAATGATTCTATTGAGACTAGAAATTACAAAAACCTTATGAACAAGGAGTATTCGTTTTGTCTAAAAATTTTAGATTCAATTATAAAAAAAGCAAACAAACTTTACGACCGGCAGATTAAAACTGGCAAAGTTATAAAATTCTGCTGCGATTTTAAATTACTTGAAAAAAAATGTATTGAATATGAAATGACTAATATGTGCTAGTTCTGTTTTTACCTTGCAGAAACCATCGCAAAAAGCGGAGATTTTTGGCTACTCACAAACCACCTGGGCGCGATGGATTTTCGCATTTTCAGAAGCAGCCTAGCCCCGATTGCCACGGAAAGACCGGAATGGAGCGGACGCGGAATGAGGACTTGCAGTAAAAGCGGGCCGCGCACTGGTGGAATTTGCTCCTTTTTTATATTAGAATTAGCCGGAGTTTTTTTATGGTTACACTGAACGACTATCTTTACAGCGGCGACACGGTTCTTAAGATTCTGAAGAAGTTTTCAAGAGATTTAAAGGCTTCCTCGATGGAAAGCAAAAATCTGATTGATTTAGTTCACTGCAATTTTTTGATTCAGTTTACGGAACTTCTGGAGCACAACGACTTTCTTACGGCGCAGTCACAGCAGCTTAGGGAATTCTACAAATTCATGGCGGAAAAATATCCGGAGCTTGCGTTTACGTTCAAGGGAAGAATCAAGAGCCTTATCCGCGCGGAAGAAAAATTCAACGGAAAAATTGTTTCTTTTATTTACGAATATTTTATTGCGCACGGAAATTTTCCTTCTGTTCCGGAAATAAAAGCCAGGCTAGAACGCTTCCGCGACCTTATTGCGTACCGGATTGTAATATGCATGCCGCGCTGCCATTTAAAAAATGAGGAGGAGCGCGAGGAAATTGAGCTGAAGTATCTTTACGAAATCGCGAATGTTCTTCCGTCTTTTCTGGAAGAGCGGGGATTCAGCGCAGAGGCGCTTCAAAAAAAGATGGAAATTTCCTCACCGCTTTTAAACGAGAATGTTCGGCCGTATTACAAAGACTACATTGCGAACAAAAGTCCTTACGGTTACCGTTCGCTGCACATAACTTTTTACGACAACTCCGCGCGTTCTTATATTGAAGTCCAGCTTCGCACAAAGGAAATGGATGATTTTGCGGAAATCGGACCGGCAAACCATTCGGGTTACGAGCACAGGCAGGAAACTGAGCGGGCGCGGCGGAACGCAATTAAAAAGGGAGAATGTGTGTATTTTGACGAGGCTTACGAACGCGGAATAATGCTTCAGAACCTTGACCTTTCAAAAATTGATGTGAATATGTTTTCCGCGGTGAACAACACGCTTATAAACGACTGCTGCGGACTTTTCCGAGGGCGCCTGATTTTGCCGTACGAGCATCTTTCAAGGTTTCAGAACGATATTATTGATTAGTTTTTTGGAGAGGAGCTCCCGGCGTATTGAATAAATCATGATATGTACCCCTTTTACTGGACAAAAGCAAAAGGGGTACATATCACATTCACCGGGAGCGTTTTTTCAATGTTTATTTTTCTGACCAAAGGCCGTGAAGATTGCAGTAGGCATACGCCTTAACCACCTCATCTGAATCAGACAGCGCAAAAACCGCCTTCGGCTCATCGCCCGGCTTAAGCATCTTGAATTGCGCTGTATTTTTTGTCTCAAGGGCAATCCATTCTATGTAGTGTTTTTCTTCCATAGGATGAACAACTGAACCAACTTTTACTTCCACTAAATTTCCATTTTTTTCTACAACAGGAACGTGCTTTTCTACCGCCGCATCCGTGGTATTTGCCTTAAGCTCAACCATTGCCTCGCCGCAGCACATAGTGTCGCACGCAGAATCCTTTAAAACCTGAACGACTTTTCCACATTTTTTACATTTTAAAAATTCCATAAGATTTCCTCCAGATATATGCAAGTCTTATTGTTTTTATTATAGCTCAATATTTCAAAAAGTAAATAGTAATAAGTCCTATTAGCACTATTTTAATTTTTCTTCGTGTATTCATTTTATTCTTGTTTTTGTTTACACTTAAATTATGAATGAAGTAATAATCTATACTGACGGCGGATGCTCAGGAAATCCAGGTCCCGGCGGATGGGGCGTTGTTGTAATCTTCAATGGGGAAGCCAGGCAGCTTTCCGGCGGCGAAAAAAATACCACAAACAACCGGATGGAACTTACGGCGGCGATAAACGCGCTTTCTATTGTAAAAAATACGCCGGATTTTAAAAATCATAAAATAACAGTAAATATTGACAGCCAGTACGTAAAAAATGGCATTACAGTCTGGATAAAGGGCTGGAAACTTAAAGGATGGAAAACGGCTGATAAAAAGCCTGTAAAAAATCAGGATCTGTGGATTCAGCTGGATGAACTTAACTCTGCCCTGAATGTAAGCTGGAACTGGGTAAAAGGTCACGCAGGCATTGAATACAACGAAATATGCGACCAGCTCTGCCAGAAAGAAATCGCAAAAAACAGATAGTCCACGCGGAAAATCCGTTTTTAAGACGGCTAAAAAGCGCGCGCATTGATTTTTGATTTTTTTTTGAGTTTTATTTCCGTTTTGTTTTTTTTTACGCGATATAAAGCTATGCAGCTAATAAAAAAAATTCAATTCGCGCTTTTTATGCTTTCAGGCGCAGTTGGAGCCGCACTTGCGACTTCATGCGAACATCAGCTTACTCCTTCTAAAGAGATTTCTTTACCGCAATGGCCGCCAGAATGTTCATGCGGCGAGTCTGTATGGCCGGAAATAGAAGCCTGGGAAATAACTGTAACAACGGCAGAAGGTTCTGAAACTTTCAGCGTTTGCGCAGACAAAAAGAGCATTACGCTCAGCATGGATTCTTCCTCGCCTGTTTCGCTACTTGCCCGGCCGTTTTTTTCCGGATACTGTTTTTTTAAACCGGCAGGAATGATATTTCCTTTTGAGGAAGAATTTTCGTGGGAAGCAGGATTTTCTTCGGACTGCCTGAAAAAATTTTATCTTTCCGCGGCGCAAAACAATCCAAAGAATGCCGCAAGAGATTACGCCGCGCGGTTCAACTGGCAGAAAATCACCCTGACAATAAAAAACAATGCCAAAAATAACCGGGCTTTTTACAATCCATGGCTTCTGGACCAGCCGGGCATCTTAGCTTCGATTGAAGACAGAACTTTTACCGCGGCAAAACTTTCAATGAAAAAAATATGTTCCGTAAACGCCAGCGAACTTTTTAAGGATTTTCCCGAAAACAGTATTTTTTCCGATTATGTGCCGCAGAATTTCTGCCAGGAAGACCAGGAAAACAAGCTTTTTACACTTTCGCAGCAGAAACTTAATTCATTTCTTTTTTATGAAAATTTTAAAATAATAACCGTAAATGCAAAGAGCAGGACAAGTTTTTCACTTGCGATAAATTCAGTCCCGATATAAACTTTAAATATGAAGACAAATTCAAAAATCATTGCCGCGCTCGCCGTTTTTTCTGCCCTGTTCTTTTCATGCAGAAAAAGCCAGCAGAACTTTGAGGCGCAGAAAATCGCGGAAACACAGGCAAAGCACACATGGTATTATTTTTCGGACGGAAACTTTAAGAAGGCGGAAGGAATTTCCTGCGTTCCTGAAACTCCTTTCAGACCATGGACCGAAGCGGCAAGAATTTCTGACATTTCCGTGCAGGATTCAAAAGATGATTCAGTTCCAAGGGGATTTGCAGTTGTAAACAGGACTGGAATTTTAGTTTTTAACGGTGAGCAGATAAATCTTTACAGAGATTCGGAAATATTTTCAAATTCAACCCAGGGAAATCTTGTTTTTTACAACGAAACCCCGGTTTTTTCAGTTTACAGAAATTCATTTTTTAACCGGCAGAAAGCTTCGCAAAGGCCCGCGCATACTTTTCTTGTTCAGTTCAATACGGAGCAGAATGTCTGCTATCCTGTTTTAAACGTTGAAAATTTAGGGCTTCCGGCAACTGCTGAAATCACAGATTTTATATGGGACGGACAGTACTGGACTTGCAGCGTAAAAGACTCCGGAAACGAAGGTGAAAAAATAAATTTTTCATATTTAACTTTTCAGCCTAAGACCGATTTGACTTATATTTCGCCAAAAACCGCGGAATCATATATGTTTATAACTCAAAACACTGAACAGGAATTCAGAAGGGCAAAAGCACCGGAAGATTTTTCCAAAGCGCCGGAGCGAATCAAAGGACTTGTCTCATCGCTTCCAAAAAACCTTTCGTTTTCATTAAAAGTAAAAAATGCATCCGGCCATACTCCAAGGATTTTTGAGAACATTAAAAATTTTTCTGAAAAATCAACGCTGGAAGCGTCTGCGATTCTTAGCGACACCTGGGCAGCCTGCATTTTTTCAGACGGAAGCTTCTTTTTGAACGGCGCTCTTTTTGAGAACAGGATTTTAAACCACGGAAAAACAATCGCCTTGAAACTTCCGAAAATGCCTTCCGGCTTTTATTACAGGGATTTTGCAATTTCAGGAATGCGTCTGTACGCCTCCTGGGAAGAAAATTCTTTTTACACAATCGCACGAAGCGGATTTATTTGTGTAGACTTAAACGAAATTTTATATAAAAATGAGTTCAACTGGTAAGTATATGAAAAAAATCTCTTTTTGTTGTCTGATTCTTTTCTTTTCTTCTTTTTTTATTTTTGCAGAAAGGGCGGTAGATTTTTCCGTAACTTTTGAGCCTTCATTAATAATCAACACCGACAATCCCAAAAACAGCGCGCCTGCGCCGGTCGTATATCCGTTGTCTTTCGGAATTATTTTTCCTAGGGAAACCCTTGTTTCTTTTCAGCCAAGAGTTTCTTTTTTTTCAAACTACTACTTGTGGAACAACAGCGGCGCGTATCCTGCCGAAATTGAAAACAGAACGGCAACTGCTTTTTCATTTCTTATAGACTTGCCGGCGGCAATTTCTTTTTCTCCTTTAAAAAAGCATTTTATTGACGCAGGAGCAGGTCCTGCTATTTTGGCAAGGTTCGCAGTTCTTTCCCATGCCGTGCACGGAAGCGATGCAGGATACAACGGAAACACCGCCTCTGATGATGTCGCCGAAATCAACAGATACTTCTGGAAGGATGTGAATTTTCTGTTTATTGATACATATTTTTCATATCTTTATGCGTTTACAGAAAATCTGAAGGCAGGTCCTGAAATAAAATTCTACCTGCCATGCTCGGTCTTTTCAAAAGGCGACCTTAACTCCGCAATAATTTCAGTCGGAATAAAGACGCGCTTCTGAATTTCAATTTTTAAGGTTCAACTGCGGCCGGCCGGATTATTTTTCAACTGCCCTTTCTCACATTTTCTGTTTTTCTATAAATTTGTGGATTTTTCTAAAAAATGAACGATAATATAATTATGGCAGAATCCTTGAATTTTACAGACAAACTAAAAGACGCGCTTAAAGCAAAGTCAGACTGGCTTAATGCTAAATCTTTGCCAAAAATGCTTGAGCACTACAGGCTTCTTCATGCATGCGTAAAAAATATTTACGAGACTTTAATCAAGCGAAGCCTTATCACGCCTGACCCGTATAAACTTGAAATTAAAATTTCCGAGATTTCAAGTCCTGACGATTCCCATTTTGTTGAAAGCGAACGTCCTGTTGTAATGGGCTCAAGATTTTCAAACTACGAAAGCATGCTGGATTACGTATGCACTTATGTTAAATTTTCAACGGAATATATAACCATTCCGCAGATAAAAAAAATGATTGACCTGAACAATGCGTTCCAATGGCACAATATGACGCTGAACAACTCGCGCACAAATTCGCGCGCCATGGCGACTTTAATTCAGGAAGTCCGGCACAGCGCGCCGCAGCTTACTGTCAGCATGATAAATGACTCTATCACAAAAAGCGCAAAGGCAATCGCAGAAATCAACGATATTTTAAAGGACTTGATGTTGTTCCAGCGCGAAGCCTACAAGGTTCAGATCCGGCACGATGTGATTGAACATCCAAAGTTCAACAGAGAAAAAGCCGGAAATTCGCAGGCTGATGAAATCGCAGAGATAAAAAAGAATCTTTCTTCTATTTCCGGAAAAATGCCGTACTACACGGAGCTTATTCAGGAAATCGCAGCGGAAGACCTTGCGGCCGACAGGCAGAAACTTCAGGAACAGACGCTCATGCGCCTTGCGATTGCTGTAAAAACTGAAAAAAATAAAAAAGTTTCCGTGGATTACAAGCAGTACCTGCTGGAATGTCTGCATATTCTTTCCGGTCTTGGCGAACTTTATTCAACAATTTCAGATAAAATTCAGTCAAATGTAAATATAATTGAAAATCAGAAAAATACGCTCTTTCATAAAATCGCAGTGGCGCTGCGAAAACTGTTCAACCTTTCGGAGCCGCCGCTCGTTTATGATTTTATAATAGTCGACCAGAAAAAGGACACAAAGACGCATCGAAATGTAGATATGAATTTTTTTATCTCAAGCCTGGTAAAAAAATCTTCTTTTTTCATGCCGCTTGCAAATCTTCACGGCCCGGAGTTTTCCAAAATCAAAAAGTATTCAGAGCAGAACATACTGGACTACCTGAACAAGAGCCTCTCGGAAAACCAGGAAATACTTACCCTTCTTGCCGCCGCGGACGAGTTCTTCAAGCAGAATGTTGAACCTCACGACAGAAGCAAAATCAAGGGACTTAAAATCGACCTTATTTCTGTAAAAAATATCATTGTAAAAGCAATCCAGAAACGTTCTGAATATGTAGGTTACATTGAAGAGCAGGAACAAATGCAAAAACTTGGAATTACAAATGAAATCTAAATTTTTCAACTCAAAAAAAGTATTTTTGTCAGCATTTTTGCTAGGAACATCGTTTTTATTTGCGCAGGAAAATATACGGCAGGAAGATTTTTCCGCCGAAGATTCTTCTGAAAAAAATTTTGTGATAATCGAGTCAAAGCACAGCTACAATCTTAATCCGCGGACTGCAAATTATTCCGCAGAAGCCCAGATTCTTACAGGACTTTACGAGGGGCTTTTTTCCTACGATCCGATTACTCTTGACCCTGTATACGCAATGGTAAAAAACTACAGGATTTCCCGCGATAAAAAAAGATGGACTTTTGAGCTTCAGGAAGGAATAAAATTCAGCGACGTAGAACCAATAACAGCAGAAACAGTGCGTTCAAGCCTTCTTAAAGCGATTGCCGAGCCGGGAGCGCCTTTTTCTTCTCTTATGGATATTGTAAATGGAGCTGAGGAATTCCGAAAAGGCAAAGGGAGCGCGGAAGACGTAGGAATTTATGCAATGGATTCAAACGCTGTCTCAATTCATCTAAAAGCCCCGGCCTCCCACCTTCCTAAAATTCTGTGCATGCCGGCGTTTGCTGTAACCGCGGACGACCTTTCTGCGTACAGCGGTCCGTTTTGTCTTGAAGAATACAGCGAAAACAGAATCATTTTGAAAAAAAACAAGAACTACCACGACGCTGAAAGCACAAAAATGGAAAAAATCACTATTCTTCTTTCAAACGACGCAGATGAGAATGTTTTTGCATACAACACAGGCGCGGCAGACTGGATTGCAAGTTCATTCAACGAGCAGAAGCTCCTTTCCAAAGACTCCATTCATCTGAGCGCAGAATTTGCGACACAGTATTTTTTCTTCAAATTTACGGAAAAATCAGTATTCAACAATCTGAATCTAAGGCGAGCCCTGCTGGAAGCGACTCCATGGAACGAACTGCGCGCAAACACTTATGTTCAGGCGCAAAGCCTGGTCTATGCGCTGAACGGCTATCCATCTGTTGAAGGATATTCTTCCACAGATATAATTGAAGCAAAAATTCTTATGGACAAAGCCAGAAACGAGCTGAAAATCGAAGATAATCAGAAAATAAAAATCCGATTTGCAATAACAGACACAGATTACATGAAAAAAAAGGCTGAGCTTTTAAAAAAAGCCTGGGAACCGCTAGGAGTCGAGCTTGAAACTGTGCTTTTTCCAGAGTTTGAATACCTGAACAACATTGAAAAAACAGACGCAGACCTTTTCAGCTACAACTGGATTGGAGATTTCGCAGATCCGCTGGCTTTCCTGGAACTTTTCCGCGGAAATTCAACCATGAATGTTTCAGGCTGGAACAACAAGGAATTCAATGCAATGCTGGATGAAGCCGCCCTTTACACCGATGAAAACCACAACAGGCTGCTGGCAAAGGCAGAGCAGCTTTTGCTGGACGAAGCGGTCATTTTTCCGATTCAGCATCCGGTAAGCGTAAATATAATCAACCTTAATGAAGTCGGAGGCTGGGCATTAAACGCATTTGACATCCATCCGCTGAAATATCTTTTTAAGAGGGAAATTTCCACACCATCCGCGCCAAACATTGTGCTTCTTACAGAATTTTAGCGTCATCAAGCAGAATCCTGCCGTTTGAGGCATCCTTGATTTTCCGTGAAAGCAATGCAAATTCATCGGCATTTGTCTTTCCGGAGACTTTTACATCCGTTCCAAATTCTTCTGTCAGTTCGCTTACAGTAAAACTTTCCAGAATACGCTTTATCACCTGATATGAAGTGTACTCCGCCGCAAACGAAAAATCTTTTTTTTCAACATATTCTTCAAACGCAGACAGTTTTTCCGCCGCAAGAAGAACCTGTTTTGCTCCGTCGCCATAGGCTTTTACAAGTCCGCCAGTACCGAGCAATGTGCCGCCAAACCATCTGGTGACCGTAAGGACAAGATTTGTACAGCCTGAACCTTTAAGCACATCCAGCGCGGGCCGCCCGGCAGTTCCAGAAGGCTCGCCGTCATCGCTCATTCCAAGAATTTCACCGGAAAGCCCAAGAACAAATGCGTGGACAACGTGCGTCGCATCCGGATATTTTGCTTTTTGAGATTTTATTATATTTCTTGCGTCAGCCTGTGTTGCGCATGGAAAAAGTTCTGAAAGAAACCTTGAACCTTTTACAGTAAATTCAGACTCCGCATGGCAATTCAGAATTTTCACTTTTTTTCCACAACAACAGACTGGACTTCTTTTGCCACGACGCGCACGCCCTGCGCCTTAATGCCCTTTTCCGCAAAATCTGAAGCCTTGAAACTTTCCTTAAGAATTTTCATCTTAGGCTTTTTTACATAATTAAGCGTAAAGTTAAAATCCTTGCGGGTTTCTACAAAAAGCACTTCCATTCCGTCCGGCGCAAAAAAATAATCGCGGTTCATTATGTAGCCGCCGACCTTGCATCGCTTTACATAAACATATTGTGTCTGGGGGTCGCGGTAAATAACAGAAAACAGAACTTTAGAAAGACTTTCCTTGTCCGCAAAACCACAGTAACGAAGTTCCGGACCGACAAAAACCTTTGCCGGAGCTTCCGTCACAGTATAGATTCCGCTTTTACGCACATAGATTATGCGGTCAAACGGAGTGATTTTCAAGATTTCCTCGCCGCCCGGCACGGCAGTTCCAAGATAACCGGAATCCGCATTATATTTTAGCGGAGTATCCCTTCGAACCACAGATTTTACGTCAACAGTTTTGATATTTGTAACGGTTGTGCGGCGCTTTAGAGTCTTTGAATCAAGCTTTTCTTCAATTCCATCCAGATAGCTGAGCGCATATTCAACAATGTGCTTTAAAAGCCTGTTTATTTCCTTGATTCTTGCATTTATCGCCTGAACTTCCTTTCGGTTTTTGTTCATATCATACAGGGAAATTCTTCGGATCGGGATTTTCAAAAGATGGTCAACATCCTCATCCGTAACAGGACGCAAAAGCTCTTCCTTGAACGGAACAAAACCTTTTTTTACCGCCTTAATCACAGTTTCTTCGGTTTTCATCTGCTCAATTTCTTTGTAAACCCGCTCTTCAATAAAAATACGTTCAAGAGTCCTAAGGTGAAGTTTTTCCAGAAGCTGCTGCTTTTCGTATTCAAGCTCTTCTTTAAGGACACGGACAAGCTGCTTTGCATGAAATTCTATCACTTCGGTAACCGTCATCTGAACCGGCATATTGTCCCTGATGACAAGAAGATTGCAGTAGACTGTCTTTTCACAGTCGGTAAACGCATAAAGTGAATCAACAACGTCTTTTGTGTAAACTCCGCGAGGAAGAGTTATTTCTATGTTCGCGGACTGCGAGGTATAATTATTTATGGAAGCAATCTTGACCTTTCCATTTTTTGCAGCCTTTTCAATCGATTCAATAAGGGTTTCAGTTGTAGAGCCATACGGAAGTTCCGTAATTACAATTTTCTTAGGATCTGAAGTGTCGATTTTTGCGCGGGTTATAAGTTTTCCAAGCCCATCCTTGTATTCTGAACAGTCTATAAGCCCGCCGGTCTGGAAATCCGGAAAAAGCTGAAACTCCTCGCCCCTAAGGCATTTTTTTTCAGCCTCAATCACTTCATGCACATTATGGCTCATAATTTGGGTGCTCATGCCGACCGCGATTCCTTCCGCGCCAGTGATTAGAACAACCGGAAGTTTCGCCTGGAACATCACCGGCTCTTTATTACGGCCATCGTAACTGTCAATATATTCGGTAATCGCAGAATTTGTAACAAGAATGTCTTTTGTAACCTGACGGATTCTACATTCAATATAACGGGCGGAAGCAGCCGCATTGCCTGTAAAAATATTTCCGTAGTTTCCCTGCTTGTCGATAAAAAGCTCTTTGTTTGCAAGATTGACCAGCGCGGTATAAATAGATGCGTCTCCGTGCGGATGAAACTTCATGCAGGCGCCGACAACTCCCGCGACTTTATGAAAGCGGCCGTCGTCCATAACAAGCAGAGTGTGCAGAATTCTGCGCTGAACAGGCTTTAGTCCGTCCACAAGCTCAGGAATAGCCCTGTCCCTGATAACATAGCTTGCGTACTGAATGAAATTCTGATCAAATAGATTTTTTACGTATGCCATTTTCCCACCCGGCGAATCAGTTTAATTTCCGTTTTCCATTATTGAATTAATATGAATATCTGGAGTTATTATTTCGCCACCATATTTTATGCGCAATTTGTTCAGGTAAATATCAAAATGAATGTGTTCCGCCATAAGGTTCACCAGAAGCCGGTTATCCGTGCGGACTCCAAGAAAATCCTTGTCTTCCGCAGAAAGCATGGAACAAAGGCTTCCATCATTTTTCACAATTTCTTTGTAAGGTATAAATTCGTTTCGGTCGTTGCTGCAAAGGATGCAGGAATTGTTGTCCGCCACCATGATAAAGCGTTTTTGCGGTGACTTCAAAAGACTTACATCGTTGCAATATAACTCAATGTCCAGATTGTAGAGCTCAAGGTTCAGCCAGCTGAAAACAATAATCCTTACGCCGCGTCTTTTTGCTTTATCAAGGTTTTCTACAAGAGGTTTTAAGTCGATTGAAGAATTCATAAGTATTTCTTTTTCTGCGGAATCAACCATGGATTTAATTTCATCCAAAAGATTTTGCCAGCCCTGTATATTGCAAAAATAATTAGAAGCCCTTCTCCTTAAAGAAAGCTGCTCCAGAAGATTTTTTGCCGTTTCAGCGCTTTTTTTATATTTTGAAGTAATCTTGTCTATCAGCTGTCCCGGATCGACAACCGCATATTCGCTAGTCTGCCCCGGAATAGAAACAATAGCTCCCTTATCAAGAAGATTTTCCAGCGCGGCATAAACCGAAGAACGCGAAGTTCCGAGCAATTTTGCAATCTGATAACCATTCATCTTCTCTTCTGAAACCATCGCGCAATAGACTTTTGCTTCAGTCTGAGAAAATCCCAGCCGCACCAGACAATCAACAGTTCCGACATCCATAAATTAAATCAAACCCTTTTTTTATTTACCCTTACGAAAATATAGCAGTTTTTTAATTATTCCTCAAGACTATCTTGAATAATTAATTTTAACGGCCTGCATTCCGGATTTTTTGAATTCTTTATTTCCTGCAGAATATCTTCCTTTTGAAGGGAAACATTTACAAATCCGCAGAACACAAGCGTTCTGTCAGAAAGATCGTAAAGGCTTTCCCCTTCACAGGCGACAACAACATCCTTGTCCGAAATAAATTCCTTAAACTGATTCCTGAATTTTTCATTTTCAAGCCGTGTTTTATAAAAATAATAAATGGAGGTAAATTTATGGATTTTAGCAAGACGGCCGCAACATTTCTGAAGTTTTACAGAAAATTTTTCTCCAAGCGGAGTTGTCACAAGATTTTCCGCAAAAACAAAAAGGACACGAGGCTCGCCTTCAATTCCTGTGTTCTGTTGAAGAACTTTCTGCGTCTCAAAAACAAGGTTCTGCATGAACGCCTTGTCGCTCAATGGTTCAGCAGGAGTTTCCGAAATCTCTTCACGAGAAATTCCATCCCCGGCGATTTCCGCCTCTCCTTGATTTTCATGTTCTTCCAGATTATCCCCGGTTTCGCCGTCAGCGGCAAGAATTTTATTAGCGGCAAGCTCGTCATCGCTTGCAACCGGAATATCATTTATAGAAAAATCACCTGTGTTCTGGCTAAGAATTTCTTTAAGCCTGGCTTCCATATCAACTTCAGGCTCTGCGCTTTCGTTTTTTGGAATCTCAAACTGAACGGCAGAATCGTTTTTAAATTTATCCTCCTCTGGTTCAGTTGACTTTAAGATGCCTGAATCAATCTCGTCTTCAGAAGCCTGAGGAATATCCATTATTGAAAAATCACCTTCATCGTACATCTTGTTCTGTCCGAGAATTTCTGCAAGCCTTGCACCCATTTCTGAATTGTTTTCATGGCTTTCTGTTTCTGCATTAAAAATATTTGTATCATCCATAGTTTCGTCTTCGCTTTCATCAAATGTTATAATTGAATTTTCTATATCAGGCTCCTTAAATCCCGGAAGGCTTTCCGCAGATTTATTTTTCAGCGTAAGAATCGGATTTTTTACGCCGTCAACAATCCTGTAAAGAACGCAGTTTTCCTCGTTGGTCGAAAACAGCGGATTTTCCTCACTTATGCGGATATGCTTAAGCTTGGGACAGTTTGAAACCCAGTCTTTTTCAAGAGTTTCCAGATTCGCGGGAAGCACAATTGTTTCAAGGTTCTCACAGTTTGCGATTGCGCACGCGCATATTTTTGTTACGCTGGATGGAATTACCAGCGATTTTATCGCCGAGCAGGAATCAAAGACATTTTCCGGCAGAGTTTTTATTCCGGCACGGAACGGAATTTCTTCAAGAGCGGTGCAGCCGGCAAAAAGTCCCTCTGAAAAATCCAGGACTTCCAGCGGCATTTCAACTTTTTTTAAAGATTTGCAGCCGCAAAAAAGAAAAGGCGGAAGCGTCTTTAAAAAAGCCGGAAGTTTTACAGCCTCTAGCTCAACGCAGTTGCAAAAAAGATTCGCGCCAAGATATGTAACCGAATCCGGAAGGGAAATTTCCTTTAGCCCCGAGCAGGAAAACGCCTCCTCCTCAATCGAGGTTACTCCGTTAGGCACAACTCCTGTAAATTCTTTTGAATCCGTATCTATTCCAACAATAACTTTAAAGTCATCTGTATAAATCAAGCCATTTTTTTTAACTGTTAAATTTTTCATAGTATAATTTTAGTCCAGAAAAGGCATATTTGCAAAGTTTTTTACATCAGCCGCAAAATTAAATTATTTGAGCGCAAGCCCGGCCTTAAAGGCATCCGCGACAACATCTCCAAGACGGATATATTTGTGGTTCACGCTGTCGTAAGTAACAGGATCGAGCTTTTTCACGTCAATTTTTCCGTCCGAAAGAACGGATTCATCCGCGGCAACGTTTACAATTTCTCCAAAAAGCCGGCAGTTCTGAACATCAAAACTGATTGTTTTACATTCAAGAACCATAGGAAGCTCTTCCACAAGAGGAGCATTGACTTTCTGGCTTTTTGTAAAATGAAAACCGGATTTTTTTATTTTTTCCGGCTCATCGTTTCCAGAGACAATTCCGACATAGTCACAGGCCGCCACGGTCTTTGCGGTGGCCATGCTTACGGTGAAGTCGCTTCCTGCCTGAATATTTTTTACAGTTTTATGTTCAGGACTAAGACAGATATTTATTTTTGTGTCATCAGCAATTCCGCCCCAGGCAGCGTTCATAATATCGGGATTTCCATTCTCATCATAAGTTGAAACCATCAAAACCGGCATAGGATAAAGCATTGCCTTTGCGCCAAAATCTTTTCGCATATACAGCCCCTTAATTTCGAGTTTTTTTGCAAACTATGAAAGAACGCTCCCGGCAGATTTACAATTTGCTCAGATGGATTTGGCTCGCGCTACGCTTGAATTAATTCGGGTGCTCCGCACTTTAATTAATTCAATCGCCAAAAATCTTCACAAATTGCAAATCTGCCTGCGCTTTTATTCTTTTTACAACAACCTCGACATTCAGACTACTATTATATCACAAATGTGCTATAATTTGCTCATGAAAAAAATTGCAATAATCACCGGCGCATCCAGCGGAATGGGAAAAGACTTTTCCATTCAAATTTCAAAGGACTACCAGCACCTCTGCATTGATGAAATATGGCTTGTAGCGCGAAGAATAGAAAAACTGAACGAACTTTCCGGGGAAATAAAAAAAATCAGCGGAGCGCCAGAACCACGCGCCGTACAGCTGGATATTTCCGGAGAGGACGGAGCAAAACAGTTCAAATCGCTTCTTTCTGAAGAAGAAAAATCCGGGCGCTTTGAAATCACGGTTCTTGTAAACAACGCAGGGTTCGGAACTTACGGGCCTTTTGAAGAAACGCCGGTTGAAAAAGAGATGCGGATGATAGAAACAAACTGCACCGCCCTTACAGGAATAACAGGATATTCCCTTCCTTATATGAACGAAAATTCATTCATAATAAACACGGCAAGCATGGCGGCCTTTGCCCCTCTTGGAAATTTCGCAGTCTACGGCGCGACAAAATCTTTTGTCTTAAGCTTTAGCCTTGCGCTCGCCGCAGAATTAAAACCGCGCGGAATACACGTGTGCGCGCTTTGCCCCGGCTCAGTAAGCACGGAATTTGCAAATATTGCCTCCAATGGAGCAAGAAAAGAGGTTCTGCACGGAATTTCTTCTGAAAAAACAGTACGCCACTGCCTAAAAAAGGCTTTTTCCGGAAAACGAACCGCGATAATGCGGTTTAAATGGAAATTCCAGGCGATAGGAAGCAAATTCGTGGATGCATATACAATCGCGGATTTTACATTCAGACATTCAAAGCGACCATACAAAAAGACTGAATAATAGGCTTAATTTCGAGTTTTTTTTACAAATTACGAAAGAACGCTTTCGGCAT